>AUXO015870163.1_pt1 | contig 11917 bp, 6 predicted proteins | sample 768731 | NCBI WGS metagenome assembly AUXO01 (sample SAMN02715735, study PRJNA202380) | gut metagenome | biome: sheep rumen | host: Ovis aries | place: New Zealand: Palmerston North | reverse complement strand
TAGTTGTGCGTGCCGGTGCCGGATATGATAACATCGACCTGGAAGCCGCTACGGCGCACAAGGTGGTGGCAATGAACACTCCCGGCCAGAACAGCAATGCTGTGGCTGAGTTGGCTCTGGGGCTGATGGTATATGCCGTACGCAATTTGTATAACGGCACGAGCGGAACCGAACTGAAGGGTAAGAAACTGGGTATTCACGCCTTTGGAAACGTAGGACGCAATGTAGCACGTATTGCACAGGGATTCGGAATGGAGGTATATGCATATGATGCCTACTGTCCGGATGAGGTGATGACGGCTGCTAATGTCAAATCGCTGCATTCCGCGGAGGAACTTTACAAAACCTGCAACATCGTGAGTCTGCATATTCCTGCTACTGCAGAGACAAAAGGCTCTATCAACCATGATTTGGTAAATCTGATGCCAAAAGGTGGTGTTCTGGTGAATACAGCGCGCAAAGAAGTTATCGACGAAGAGGGTCTGATTGCGCTCATGCAGGAACGTACTGACCTCAAGTATCTGACAGATATCATGCCGGTAGCCGATGCGAAGTTCCGTACACTGTTCGAGGGACGCTACTTCGCAACCCCGAAGAAGATGGGAGCACAAACGGCTGAAGCTAATATCAATGCCGGTATCGCTGCTGCAAAACAGATTGTTGATTTCTTCGAAAACGGTAATACCCGTTTCCAAGTGAATAAATGAAAAACCGTTTGTTTATATTATTGACCTTCCTCACCCTCCCTTTGGGGAGGGTTGGGGTTGGCTTTCTTTCTGCTTCTAATATTGAGTGCGTAGGCATAGCTACGCAGTTGATAAACGGAAATGATACACTGTTTGTTTTTAAGGATGAAATTCATCTGCGCTCGACAAGCGGAGATGTAGATTGGTATACGACAGATGGCACGCTTGTTGCATCATCTACCGATGAGATTTATCCGGATGAGGGAGGCTATTATACCGTATATTCAGGCGTCCAGTCAGCTCCGGTTTATGTGTTCCTCTATTCGGAACCGGCTAATCTTTCTTTGACGCTTCTTCCTGATTGCGAAGCGACCACTTTGACGCTTTCTGGCGATACAAAGCCATATGTATATACAAGGAAAGATGGAAGCACTGGGCGTTGTAAGCGTGAATGTTCTATCGACTATAACGCACTGGCATGGAATACGGAGGAGTGGGTGGATTCTGCCGCCCGGATGGTTGGCACGCTGCAAGAGGGAAATTACATATTACCGGCTCTGTATGGGTCCACACCCGTTCGGCTATGTTTTGATATGGATTTGCGCCAAAGATTGGGATTGGACTCTGCGTGCATGGAAACCTTCTTGCAGGAAACGGATGTACGGGCAGTCAAGATGGAATTGACTTCCTTGGTCACAACTCGTGGTACTGAGGGAGAAAAATCCAATGAGAGAAATCGTCCTACCAGCCAGGATCTCATTACTGGGTCAGAATATAGCGGACCGCTTGAAGTGGCTTTCTATAGTAATCCTACACCGGCCGTGTTATATTATAAATGGTCGATATATAAAGGAGCGGATCTTATTGTAACTCGCAACGACCGGGATATTCGATACACTTTTTCGGAGCCCGGTAGTTACCGTGTTGTATGCGCTGTAAACAATCAATATTGTTCTTCTGACTCTTCGGATGTAACGGTTAGTATTAGCGAGTCATATTTGGCGGTGCCGAATGTCTTTACACCTAATGGCGATGGCAAAAATGACGAATTTCGCGTCGCATACCGCTCTCTCAAGGAATTCCATTGCTGGATTTACAACCGCTGGGGACATTTAGTGTACGAATTCACTGACCCGGCAAAAGGATGGGATGGGAATATAGGAGGAAGACCTGCTGCTGAAGGGGCATATTATTACGTGATTCGTGCGTTAGGAACAGATGCTGCACGCAATGCGAAATATATTGGTCTGAAAGCTTCATATAAGAAGAAAAAGGCCGCTGCCGACGAATCGGTTATGGGTATCTATCAATTATCCGGAGATATCAATCTTATTCGTGGGAAGAAAAAATAATTCAATAATAAATAGAAAATGAGAAAAATTATGCTTATGGCACTTGCTACATCAGTTATGGTAGCCACTGCTGCAACCAATCCGTTCTTTGATTACAAGAACTGGAAAACACCACATGGCACATATCCTTTTAACGAGATTCATGCGGAGCATTACATGCCGGCTTTTGAGGAGGCAATGAAACAGGGGCTCAAAGAGATTGACGATATTGTCAACAATCCTGCGGAACCAACTTTCGCTAATACGATTGAAGCATATGAGGCATCCGGAGAAATGTTTGGTATTGTGGCCGGTTGTTTCTATAATCTCACTTCTGCAGAGACAAATGACACTTTGCAGCAAATAGAAATGGAGTTGAGCCCGAAACTCTCTGAATATTCTGCAACTATCCGCCTTAACGAGGGCCTTTTCAAACGCATCAAGGCGGTATATGACAAGCGCGCTAAACTGAAATTGAACAAAGCGCAAGTTAAATTGTTAGAGGATATCTATGAGTCTTTTGCCAATAATGGAGCAAATCTCTCGCCTGAAGACAAAAAGATCTATAAGGAATTGAGCGCTAAACTGAGCAAACTTACGCTGCAGTATGGTCAAAACGTACTAAAAGCCACGAATGCATGGACCATGCTCATTTCTGATGAAGCATTGCTTGCTGGTCTGAATGATGATACCAAGGCGATGCTGCGCGCCAACGCTGAAAAGAAAGGTCTTGATGGCTGGTTGTTGAATCTGAAACCAACTACTACTATTCCTTTAATGCAGGATCTTGATAATCGTGATATTCGTCGTGAACTATATATGGCGAATGCCAGCAAATGTGTTGGAGGCGAGTTTGACAATACTGCTATCATTGTAGAAATTGTGAATACGCGGCTTGCATTGGCAAATTTGTTTGGAAAGAAGACATATGCAGAAAAATCGCTGTATAAGACGATGGCAGAAAAGCCGGAGACGGTGTATAGTCTGTTGGATCAGTTACGCGACGCATATATGCCGACAGCACGCGAGGAAGTAAAAGAGCTGGAAGATTATGCGCATGCTCACGGTTTCTATGCTGAGCACGTACAGCCTTGGGACTGGAGTTATTATAGCAAGAAACTCAAACAGGAGAAATACGCTATCTCTGATGATGATCTCCGCCCGTATTTCGAACTCGAAAATGTGAAAAAGGGTGTCTTTGGACTGGCGGAACGCTTATATGGCTTGAAATTCAAAGAGAACAAGAAGATTCAGGTATACAATCCGGAGGTAACGGCATATGAAGTGTTTGATGAAAAGGGAAAATTCCTGGCTGTCTATTATGCAGACTTCCATCCGCGGGATGGTAAGCGCGGGGGCGCATGGATGAATGATTTTCAACCGCAATATATCAAGGGAAAGAAGGATCATCGGCCGCACATCGTAAATGTAATGAATTTTACACGTCCTACTGCTGACAAACCGGCGTTGTTTACTTATGATGAGGTTCGTACATTCCTCCATGAGTTCGGACATGGTTTGCATGGCATGCTGACAAGATGCCAATATGCAAGCCAAAGCGGTACGAATGTGCCGCGTGACTTTGTGGAATTGCCCTCACAGTTCAATGAAAACTTTATTGACGAAAAGGAATTCCTCGATACTTTTGCCAAGCATTATAAGACCGGTGAGGCACTGCCGCAAGAATTGTTGGACAAGATGCATGCTTCGCAGACATACCATGCTGCTTATGCTTGTGCACGTCAGTTGAGCTTCGGTTATCTTGATATGGCATGGCATTCACTGGAAAAAACATTTGAGGTAAATGAAACAATTGGTACGGTGGAATCTGTTGTCCGTTTTGGCAATGAAGCAATGGCACAGGTCGCTGTATTGCCAAATGTACCGGGGACGCAAATGGAGTGTGCGTTTACCCATATCTTCTCTGGTGGATATGCGGCGGGCTATTATAGTTATAAGTGGTCAGAACTTCTGGATGCTGATGCATTCTCTGTATTCAAAGCTGCACAACAGAAGAAGGGCGGTACTATTTTTGATAAGAAAGCCGCAAAACGCTTCCGCGAAAATATATTGGAGCGTGGAGGTACTGAAAAGGCTATGGATTTATATAAACGATTCCGAGGGGGAGAACCTACTATCAACGCCCTGTTGGAAAGAGATGGCATAAAGGCTCAAGAAATCAAATAACAACGATATAAAAAGCAGCACTTTCGAGTGCTGCTTTTTATATCTATCGTACGGCGATTTTTTTACAGGGGCAAATAAATTACTTGCTTGCTTGCGAACCACTCTCCTTTGAACCAATGGCTGCATGGAGTGGTCTCTGCTTCTTTGAATGGACGTAATTCTTCTTTTAATTCGCCACCTTTTAGAACTACCAATCCGTTTGGTACGGCGTTGTTTTGCTTGCCGGAAATATTCTTTCGGATTAATTTGACTAAATCCGGCAGGGGCATTACAGCGCGGCTGACGACGAAATCATACTTGTTTTTCTCTTCTTCGGCTCTTTCTTGTTTGCATACCACATTGCTCAAACCAAGTGCTTTCGCAATCTCGGAAGCAACTCTGATTTTCTTTCCTATGGAATCTATCAGTACGAATTGGCATTCTGGAAACATTATTGCCAATGGAATGCCGGGAAAACCTCCTCCGGTTCCGACATCTAAAATGGTACTTCCGGAGCGGAAGGGGATGAGTTTGGCGATAGAAAGAGAGTGGAGTACATGGTGCTCATATAAATTGTCAATATCTTTGCGGGAAATGACATTTATTTTGCTGTTCCATTCGCGATAAAGCGCATCAAGCTGAGCAAATTGCTCAGCCTGATGGTCTGTTAATTTGAAGTATTCGGCAATTAGCATGATAATTTATTTATTCTGCCATATTGGTGAACACGTTTTGCACATCTTCATCCTCTTCGATTTTATCTATCAGTTTTTGTACTGATTCGCGTTGTTCATCGCTGAGTTGTTTGGTGTCATTCGGAATACGAACGTACTCAATAGACTGAATTTCGAATCCGTTTTCTTCCAGGTATTTCTGCATATTGATGGCTTCGTTGAAATCAGAGTAGATTACAATTGTATTCTCTTCTTCGTCTACGCCAAGCTCTTCTACTCCGAAATCGATGAGTTCCAGTTCCAATTCGTCCAAATCAATACCTTCTTTCATTGTTACTGTGAAGCAGGCTTTGCGGTCAAATAGGAATTGCAGAGAACCCTGTGTACCTAATGTACCTCCGAATTTTGTAAAATACGAACGGATGTTTGCTACAGTACGCATGTGGTTGTCGGTTGCGGTCTCGACAAAGATTGCAATACCATGTGGACCATATCCTTCGTAGTTTATCTCTTTATAGCCCTCAGAAGACTTGTCGGTCGCTTTTTTGATGGCGCGGTCGATATTATCCTTTGGCATATTCTCGCGTTTGCATTGTTGAATCAATGCACGGAGGCGAGGGTTGGAGTCTGGATCCGGGCCGCCTTCGCGGGCTGCAATCGTGATTTCTTTTCCCAGTTTCGTGAATGTGCGGGACATATGTCCCCATCGTTTTAGTTTTGTCGCTTTGCGATATTCAAATGCGCGTCCCATATTGTTTTGTTATTTAATGATTTATATTGCTTGTTGTAGTTAAGCGGTAGTCGGTCAAAACTACCGCTCATATTATTGTTATTTTATTCTGCAGTCGGAGTTGCAGGAGTTGCAGGAGTTGCAGGAGTAGCGGGAGTCTGTTCTGCATGGTCTAATACAGTTTCTACATGTACCTCTTCGAAACTGATTTTAAACTCTACGCGGCGATTCTTCTGGCGGCCGGCAGCTGTTTTGTTATCGGCTATCGGCTTTTCATCGCCATAACCTACTGCACTCAGGCGTTCGCTGGCAATTCCTCTCTCTACCATATATTTCATCACAGACTCTGCACGCTGTTGCGACAATTTTTTGTTCATCTCTGGCTTTCCGATATTGTCTGTGTGACCTTGAATCTCAACTATGTAATTTGGATTCTCGGTAAATATGGCGGCTACTTGATCCAAAATGGGGTAGGATTTACGTTTGATGGTCGCTTTGCCTGTCTCAAACTCAATTCCTTGCATTGCGCGTTGGAGTAGTTTGCGGACTTCGCGTTTCATTTCCGGACAGCCCTTGTTGGCTTTTACTCCGGCTACTTGTGGGCATTCGTCCTCATAATCGAATACTCCGTCTCCGTCACTGTCAATTGGGCATCCTGATGGATTGACTAATCCCTTGGCTGTTGCAGGGGTATTCGGGCATACATCGATATAATCCGGTACACCATCTCCGTCTGAATCTTTGGCGCAGCCTTTATCGTCTACTGATGACTTGGCTGCTTCTGGCGTGCTGGGACATTCGTCTAAATAATCAGGTATACCATCGCCGTCACTATCCGACGGGCAGCCGTTGGCATCAACCTTGCCTTTGGCTTCAACTGGTGTGTCGGGACATGCGTCCATATAGTCAGGCACTCCGTCACCGTCTGTGTCTATCGGACAACCGTTGATGTCTACCTTTCCTTTTGCTTCTGCAGGAGTACCGGGGCACAAGTCTGCATAATCTGGTACACCGTCTCCGTCACTATCAAGTACGCATCCTATGGAATCAACCATACCTCGGGCTTCTGCCGGAGTGTTCTGGCACCAATCGCGATAGTCTGGTACTCCGTCACCGTCGCTATCCAACGGACAACCTACGGAATCCACAAATCCTACTGCTTCTGCTGGAGAACCGGGGCACTTGTCCAGATAGTCTGGAACACCGTCATGGTCTTCGTCTACAGGACAACCATTTTCATCAACCACTACGCCGCGGGGCGTTCCGGGGCACATGTCTATCTTATCCCATACGCCATCTTTGTCTTTGTCGCGGCGGTTGCTGCCCCAGCATATGGAGAAACCTAATGCTACGTTGAGCATCTTAGCTTTGTCCGGGATGAGATATTTGGTTGTGCCGTTGACGTCAATTCCTGCATATGACGTGGGGATGTAATCCATTGCTAATGTCATATTGATTCCATCGTATGGCATTATACTTAGACCGGCACCAATATTGCTGTATTTGCCGTTGTTCATCAGAGAATAGGTGGCAGCGATATTCAGCCAGTTAAATGGACGGAATGAAAGACCTAATGTAATTTCCTCGTACAATCTGGCGTTGTATAAACGGGTCGCTGACAAGATACCAACGCCTACGCGATTTTCCCAGAAATTGGCATCTAAACCAACATTCAGTTTTGCTGATACCATCTTAGCGTATCCTGAACCGGAACGTTGCAGCTTGATGCTATTTGCGATTCCTTTCAAACAGTTTACAGCAGAGTCTAATACCATCTGACCTGAAAAGTTGCCTTGTTCATCATGAAAGGCGGGGTCATTGTAATCAATCTCTCCGATTCCGGTAAAGGCTGTATCTACGGAACAATTGAATTTTTGTGCTTTTGTCCAATAGATAAAGCCCAAATCATTAATGGCGGCACTTACTTGCAGATTCTCTATCGGTTTGTATGTGAAACCGAAATCGATAGCAGCTCCGTATCCGCTTGGAGTGATTAGTTTCGGCCAGTCTTTATTGATGTCTTGGATGCCTAACACATCTTTTTGCCAGTCTATTTTCTTTCCTGAAGCATCTCCGTTCTGGATTTCGTCTATCACATCCATAATACTGCGTCCTTCCAGGGCCGGCAGTTTGGCAAAGTCAATTGGACCTGCAATGTTCAAATCCATATTTCCGCGAAGTCTCCAACGGTCAATGTTTGCATCAATGTTCAGGGCTTTGCTGTTCATGTTGAGATTCAGCGTTCCTGCTAAAAATTTCAGCTTTCCACCGACTGTCCAATGGTCATTGATTTTGTGACTGTATCCAACTCCCAGCTCTGAATATACTGTCGAACCGATGCCTAGACCTGTTAGGTTGAATGAATTAATGGTTCCATCTTTATGGGTCATTCCTCCGCCTAACATGAACTGAAACATTGATTTGGGCATGGTCGTTCCCACGTCAAAACGTTCATTGATGCCGATGGTCAAAAATCCGTTTTCCTTTATTCGGAAGCCCATGTTCAGGATTCCCAGTGTAAAATCTCCGTCAACCATCGTCATGTTGCGCATTACCTTCAGGAATGCGTTTTTGTCTCCGTTAGGATGGAGTGGGGTGATGGTCTTGCCGGTTGTCGGATCAACATATAATACATCGCTCATGGTTAGCGAGTTGTTGCCGATACCAAAGGTTGTCCAACCGAGAGGCGTAAAGTTAATATAACCTTGGCTCACTGGTTGAAAGGCGGGGTTTAGGGTATGGCGCATTGGCGCATTTTCCAAGAAATACAGCGTGTTTACTTGCTGTGCACGTGCTGCAACTGTTGTGGTGATAGCGAGGACGGCTACCATGAATACCTTACATATATTTTTCATAACTTAGCCCTCCTTATTTATCTTTGTTCTTGTTAAAGTTCAGTACGGCACCTAATTGTGCTGTCAAGCCAATCTTTACTTTCAAACCGGCATCATCCGTAATGCGGATGTTAAATTGACCTTGGCGGAATGCTTCTTCCAGAGACTCATCGTCTATGATTGCTGTATAGATTATCTGCTTTATACTTGGAAGCAAATCTAATTTCTCTTTGGTCAGCTTGGCTGTAATAATGTTTTCTCCCTCCTTTACGATATTCCAATTAGCATTGCTGAATGTATAAGTAGGCGGATCTATTTTGATGGTATCGCTTTCGAATAGGTTCAATGGCTTTGTCGGATCCTCGGGACTCGGAATTACCTTACCCGCTTCATCGATACAAAGCATTGTCGCTTTTATTGTCAAGGGGATAGTATTTTGAGCGGTTAGTATCAGGTTTACATCGCTTGTCTTTACTGTGTCTATCCAGTCGTTCTTTTTAACGTTTAGCAGTGAATCTATTGTATATTTGCTTAAATCAATATCTTTGATGGTGTCGGAATAATCTACATACAATCCCTTGTTGAATATTAACGGCAATTTGCAGATAGCTTCTACGCGGACCGCTGTGTTGGGCACGATTCGTATTTGTGGCGTCTCTTGAAAATTGAAATTCACATTGAAATTATAACCTAAACGGGATGGCATGTTGTTAAACAACCGGTCTATACTTCCCTTGTCAGAATCTTTGTTGAAATCAACATACATATTGGTGGTTGAGTCACCAATATTACTGGTAAATGGATCCAAATATTGATATGGTTTGAAATCCACTCGCAAAGTGCGTTGACCATCCCATTCTGCATATGTGGGATTGCCGTCTGCATCTTCTACAAACAGATAGTCGCCTTGCAAAACCATGGCGCCCGCTACTTTTGTGACAATATTGGCTCTTATCTGTGGGTCTGCAAATGGGAGTTGGGCTCGTCGTAGAAAATCCAAGTCACCCCAGCTGTCGGCTAAATTGATTGTATCTTCGTCGTACATGTCTTTCGACCGGACAAATCTGCCCCATATAGCAGTATAATCTATGAAACGGACGCGTAGGTCGTAGCGGAATTTTGCGTTGGAGGGAATCTCTACTTTTTGTCCGGCGGGGATTGTAAAAGTGAAATTCACTTTGAATGCGCAACTGTCAATTACGTTGTTGTCGTATTTGGCCCAATCGGTCTTTGGATTTAGACTGCGGTTCTTCATCATACTGAGCGAGAAATTATCTACGTCAGTGGTGATGGATTGGTTGTATCCGCCGGTGTCTCCTTTTTTATATACTACCATTGTGTTGCCGGCAGGACGATTGATTTGGGCTCCTAAATCCAAACTTACTGTGTCTATCCATTCCCATTCCAAGGGCAGATTGTCGGGATTGATAATAGAGGCAAAACTGGCATTTTCAATTCGTGCACTATCCAGACGTTCGTTATCTATGGCATTATTGATACCGTTTAGTTTCAATGGCAAATCGAAACTCAGCGTTACGGGATCTCCGGTTCCGGTCACTTTGCCGTCTGTGCCAATCATGTGGGCGGCTTCCAATTGCTCATAGACTTTCAAAGAGAACTCCTTTGAAGAGATGTATTGGCTCAAATCAACTTGGTGGTAGTTGCGCTCAATTTTGAAAGTGTCCTTCCAGGTGATTACACCTTTGTTGTTAAGAGAATCAACGTAAATGTTTTTGGCATTTCCGATAAAATCTCCGATTTTGGCTTTTATACTGCCTACCGGCAATACTAAGCCTAAATCCAATTCTGAAGTGGTGTCGATGTTTTTCAGATCAACGTCTGAATGGCAACTCATCAACATACTTCCGCAGATTACCATGGCGGATACTGCGTGTAGATGGCTGAATTTCATTGTGTTATAAGTTATGATTGTTTGTTATGATTGTCGTATTTGTAGTATCGAAAACGAATGCCCGATATTTCACGCAGCAAAATTACTAAAAATTTTGTATATATGCAAATTTTATTGCATAAATTTCTGTTTTTATTAGCGCAATAGATAAATTCGTTCGGTGGCACGGGTGGTTGCGGTGTACAGCCACCGCAGATATTCATAGCGTTCTGTATTGGCGCTCATCCGTTCTGCGTCTTCTGTTATGTTGCCGGGGTCGATATATACGTGTTTCCATTGTCCGCCTTGTGCTTTATGGCATGTGACTGCGTATGCAAAACGAATCTGAAGTGCATTGTAATAGGGGGATTCGTATATTTTTTTTACCAACTCCTTTTTATTGCGTATCTCGGGATAATCTTCCGCTATCAGTGTAAAAAGCTCTTTTTGTAATGTATAATTGGCTTCCGGAGTTTCTGTTGTCAGGGTGTCTAACCATACCATCGCGTCTATCTCCCAATCGTAATCTATTGCGCGCAATTCTGCGTTGGCGAAATGAAAGCCGTACATCTCATGATGGTTGTATAGACGTTTGACTTCCAACATGTTACCGTTGGCAAGAAATTCTATACCATCATATTCTTTTGTCCAGTAATAATTGTTTTTGCTAATCATGATACGGTCGCCATTGGACAATTCGTCTTCCTTCCATAGGATTCGCGCGCGCACACCTTGGTTGTATAGGTTGGTCATCTTGTTGCTGCGCGTGATGATCAGTATTTCTTCTTGTCCTACTTCGCGTTGGCTTTGTTCTAATTGTTCTACTACGTCTGCACCTTTCAGACGGATGATGTCTCCGCATTCCTCCAACTTCAGCATTTCAGCGGGGGGAATAGGGCGTTCTGACAACATTTCGCGCAGATGGGTGGCATTGCGTAATATGCCTGAATCCAGCGCCTGGCGCGCTACTTGGGTCAATTGAAAATGTGTTACCGATAATTGGTAAGTGAGACTCATGTACGAAGCGTTCAAAGCGGGACTGTCCGTACTGCCGACAGGGGGCAATTGGGCATCGTCTCCTACTAATAGTAGACTGCATTGTTGGCCGCTGTATACATATTTTACTAAATCGTCTAACAGACAGCCGCTTCCGAAAGTTCCGTTGTCGCGCTGGCCGGATAACATTGAGGCTTCGTCTACGATGAACAGAGTGCGTTTGTGCAGATTGTCGCTCAACGAGTATAGTTCTTGGCCCAATTGGTTTTGCCGATAGATATATTTGTGTATGGTATATGCCGGAGCGCCTGAATACCGGCTCAATACTTTTGCAGCACGTCCGGTGGGGGCTAAAAGTACACATGCTTGTTTCAATCCGGCTAATGCGCGTACTAATGCACTCATTACACTCGTCTTGCCGGTTCCTGCATAGCCGCGCAGAATAAAGGCCTTCCGCTCTTCGGATGATACCAGAAAATGACCAAGTTCCCTTAGTAGACCGGTCTTCTCTTCATTTGGAGTAAAGGGTAATTCTGCTTCGATGCGTCCTATGATGAAATCTTCTAACATGTTTGGGCTCGAATAGTGTATATAGGAGAGTCGTTGATG
>AUXO012788972.1_pt1 | contig 11917 bp, 13 predicted proteins | sample 768731 | NCBI WGS metagenome assembly AUXO01 (sample SAMN02715735, study PRJNA202380) | gut metagenome | biome: sheep rumen | host: Ovis aries | place: New Zealand: Palmerston North | reverse complement strand
TTCCAGGGTGCCGGATACTTCAAGGAGGAAACATGGCATCCGATTTTCTGATCGTACATAAAAAGATCCTTCCGGAATATCTGGAAAAAGTGATCGAAGCCAGAGATCTGCTCTCCCGTCATGAAGCGTCTTCCGTTACGGAAGCGGTCAAAATGGTCGGCATTTCAAGAAATACCTTTTATAAGTACAAAGATTATGTATTCCGTACGGAAGGCACGGAATCACGCAGAAAAGCGATCTTCTCGATCGTTCTGCTCGACAGGCCGGGCGCCCTTTCCAAAGTGATCAGCACACTGTCATCCATGCATTTATCCATCATCACCATATCCCAGTCCATTCCTGTCGCATCCAAAGCAGCCGTCACCATTTCCGTGGATATCACGGACATGACAGGCAGCGCAGATGCGGTGCTGAGTGAGCTGAGAGAGCAGGATGATGTTCTCTCGGCACATTTGGATGCCATCGAATGAATGTCCATGGTAGAATATCTTCTGTTGAGGTACCGGTATGAGTGATCATCTGAAACGTTTTTTATCGATCGGCCTGGCTGTATTCAACGGCTTTGTGGCATTTCTGTTCATTGCGGCCGGCTTTAGCCTCATGGATGAGGATTTCCTGCTCTTTATGGGGATCGGAGCTGCCTTCGGGATAAACGCTGTCTTCAACGGCCTGTATGCGAAATCAGTGAAGCAGGACATTGAAATGAAGCAGCTTCTGGAGGAAGAAAACAGGAGGATGCGGCAGCTGCGCAGAACTGAATACCAGCCTGTCACAGAAGAGTTCCCGGATGAAGAGGACCTGCAGGATATCCTGACACGGAAAACACAGAACAGTGCAGAAAGGAAAACATTATGATCGTTATTGAAATGATGAACGGACACACGATCAAGCTCGAGCTTGATCCTGCCAGTGCTCCGATCACATGCGCAAACTTTGAAAAGCTTGTTTCCGAAGGCTTCTATGACGGCCTGACATTCCACCGCATTATCCGCGGATTCATGATCCAGGGAGGAGATCCGCTGGGCAACGGAAGAGGCGGTTCCAAGGAACACATCGTCGGTGAATTCCGTTCCAACGGATACAGCAATCCGATCGTTCACAAGCGCGGGGTCATCTCGATGGCCAGAGCCATGGATCCCAACTCCGCATCCAGCCAGTTCTTCATCATGCACGCTGATGCGCCGCATCTGGATGGAAACTACGCTGCATTCGGACATGTTGTCGAAGGCATGGATACGGTTGACGAGATCGCTTCCGTTCGTACCGACTGGCAGGACCGTCCGGTCGAACCGGTCAGAATGAAACGGGTCTATATTGAAGAATGATCAAAAAAGCGCGGCTGAATTCAAGGCCGTGCTTTCATTTCCTCTTCGATCCATGCCATGAGCAGATTGACGATCTTTTCCTGCTGCAATTCCGTCAGTTCCGTGCCCTTGCGGACCTTGTACCATTTCTCAAGACATCCTCTGCAGCAGCATGCGCATGCGTGCTGGGCTTTGAATACGGGATGCCCTTTCATGGGTGTTTGTTTCCCGTCGTTGTCCGGCCATGCCGGTGCCAGACGCGTCCGCACAAAGTCATAAGCGTGTGCACGGATCGTATCCATTCCTTTTTCCCGTACATACTTCCGGTCCTGTTCATTCAGATGAAACGATGATCTGAATTTAGACCTGGAGAGTCTGTACAGTGCCTCTGTTCTTGTCTGCATAACGCTGTCCTTTTGAACATCGTAGCACGTCATGAAGCAAAGCGGCCGGACATCTTGTACGATCTGTCAGAATTTCGCTGAAATATGCCCTTTTCTGTCAGACTGCTTGTGAAAAAACTGGAATCTGATGCTTAAACAGCGTATTATATAAGGGAGTATAGGAGATAATTATGGCTGACCTCACAGAATTCTATTCGTATTTTCATTATCTGGTATGCACGGTTGCAATTTACGGTAATGACGAACCGCACTTTTTCAAAGGGAACCTTAATTTAAGAACTTATTATACGGATTCTGAAAAAACAGAGATTAATGACGACAAGACTACAGACTACGCTGTTGATACCCTGTTTGCGGAAACAAACAAGATCGTCAGACGTCTGCATAAAGAGAGATATGATGAGAACCGTGATCTGTGCGTCATGCCGTTCACTATGCTCGGTGATCCGTATCAGATCGTTTACAACAAAACAGCGCATCCGTCTCCTTATGAAGACAACAGTCTGTCCTTCCTGAAAGAAAAAGATCCGAACGCCAAAGGACTGGCAATCGTGATGAAGAAAGACAAAGACGGAAAGATCACATGGCTGAGTGAAGTAGAAGCCAGAGCGATCATCCGGACACTGACTCCGCTGCTCGATAAAGAATGATCATGCAGGCTCCCGACCCGGGAGCTTTTTTCATGCGCAGAATTTGATGTCTTTCTGAAAAACAACAGATCGGGACATGTCCGGGCAGTTTCATGATATGATAAGCAGATGGAGACAGAAAAATGATCACAGAAGATGTACTTGAAACTTATCTGAATGACAGGAAGAAACTTGAGAAAGCAAGGGATCTTTATTATTCAGGAGGAGTCGGAACTGTTTATACGATGATCAAAGACCGACAGTATGACCTGATTGCCGCCAATGTCATTGATGCGGGCAGATATCAGGCCGGTGCACTGATCGACAAGGATCAGGAAACGGTCGAACAGGTAAAATGCAGCTGTCAGGAATATGCGGAAACAGGAAAAATGTGTCCGCATACCGCGGCACTGGTCATGAAATATACATATGAGTCCCCTGTGCTCATTGATCACGGCTTCCCTCCGGCTGTTGCGGAAACACTGGAGTCATTCTCGATCGAGCATGCAACATCGGATTCCGCAATGACACTGATGGAACAGTACCGTGCACCTGTGCGCAGAAGCAGGAAAGAGACTGCACAGCTGATCCCCGTGCTTACGTATATCCGTGAACATACATGCAATGTGAGATTTCTTCTGAAATCGGGATACCTGGAAAAGTATATCCCGTCGATCAGTGAATTCACCGCAAGCATCACGTCAGGCAGACCGTACAGTACCAGCAGGATCGCAGCTGCGGTCACAGCCGATTCTTTTCATGGAACCTCCGCAAGGATCCTGGATCTGCTGATCTCGGTCGCTGATATGATCAACAGTGCGGTACCCGGCACTCCGCCCTATATCGGATCTTATATCCAGCTGACGAATTCCCTGGCAGACAGGCTGTTTGATATCGTGCAGGATGATCCCCGTCACCTGCTGATCGACGGCATACCGTTTGAACACATCAGTTCAGTCAGTACCGGTCCGATCAATGCGGATATCGTCATGAAACAGGAAAACGGCGGATATTCATTCAGATGCAGTCCCTTGTTCTGTCTGGAAGGTCTGCACCGTATCTATGTATTTGTCAGACGCGGATCACAATGGGATCTTTATATTTCCTCACAGGATACCGGCAGTATCATGCCGTTTGCAGACTTTCTGGTCAAAGCATCGTCTGCCGTACAGTATATCAACAATCAGCACATGAAAGCATTCACCAGGTCTGTCTGGCCGAATATCAAGGAGCGGTTTGATATCACAGCGGACGGATTCAGTGAGGAAGATTACATGCCTCCGAAGCCGGTATATACGCTGTATCTGGACGCACCTGATCCTTCGCTGATCACATGCGATGCGTATGTCAATTACGGGGATGCACGGTACAGCCTGTTTACGGAAGATGATCCTGAAGAGATCAGGGATCTGTATCAGGAAAGTACATTCATCAGCTTTCTCAGGGATATCTTTCCCAAAACAGATATGGACAAGCAGCTGATCTGCATTGATGATGAGGATGCGATCTATGAATTTCTCAGATACCGCATTCAGCAGCTGCGTGAATACGCAGAGGTCATGATATCAGAGAATCTCAAGAAGATCGGATTGAAAAACACCGGGAATGTACATGTAGGCATTTCCGTGCAGGATAACCTGCTCAAGCTGGATATGGTATCCGATACCCTTTCCAACGAACAGATCGCAGAGATCCTGTCCCGCTACAGCAGGAAAAAGAAATACTATCGTCTGCGGTCCGGTGATTTTGTTGAGATCAATGATGGCTTCGGCGACTTGTATGATACCGTGGAAGAACTGCAGATCTCCCAGTCAGACCTCAAAAAAGGCCATTCGGAAATGCCGCTCTACAGGGCAGTGTATCTCAATGGACTCAGTCAGTCGGAATCTGTGACGTTTGATCCGGACAAAGTGTTTGAAGACCTCTCCAGGCGGATCCTGACAGTTGAGCAGAATGAATATGAAGTGCCTGCCCGGCTGACGCCGATCGTCAGGGATTACCAGAAAAAAGGTTTCTCCTGGCTGTGCAGTCTGCGGGATCTGGGCATGGGCGGTCTGCTCGCGGATGAGATGGGCCTTGGCAAAACACTGCAGATCATCGCTGTACTGTGTGCATGGAAGGACCGGAAGCGGACGCTGATCGTATGTCCTTCATCCCTTGTATACAACTGGGCAAAGGAGATCCGGAAATTCGCGCCTGAGCTGCCGTATCAGATCATCAACGGACCGGCATCGATCCGTCAGGAGCTGATACGCAGAACGAATGAGCAGGACATTCTGATCACCTCATACAGTTTGCTGCAGAAAGACATCGCGGTATACGCTGACATGAGCTTTGACTGCATGATCATTGACGAAGCGCAGTATATCAAGAACCCTGGAACACTGAGCGCCAAGAGCGTCAAAGCAGTCAATGCTGCTTTCAGGGTCGCCCTGACAGGCACGCCGATCGAGAACAGACTGAGCGAGCTCTGGAGCATCTTTGATTACCTGATGCCTGGCCTTCTGCACAGTTATCCGTTATTCAAGAAGACATATGAGGAGCCCATCATCATGATGAATGATGAAGAAGCCTTCAGCCGCCTGCAGCAGATCACTTCACCGTTTATCCTGAGAAGGATGAAGCGTGATGTGCTGAAGGATCTTCCGCCGAAGCTTGAAGAAGTTGTCTATGCCCCGCTGGAAGCGGAGCAGGCACAGCTTTATCAGGCAGCTGTCCAGAACCTGAAGAATGAGTTAAGCACAAAAACAGATAAAGAATACAAAGAAAGCAGGATCGAGGTGCTTGCCGAACTGACGCGTCTGCGCCAGATCTGCTGCACGCCTGCCCTGCTCTACAGTGCATACCGCGGCAATTCCGCGAAAGAAGATACCTTCATGGAACTGCTGAAGGCAGCGATCACCAGCGGACATAAGGTGCTGGTCTTCTCCCAGTTTACTTCCATGCTGGATATCCTGATTGCCCGTCTGCGGAAAGAAAAGATACAGTATCATCTGCTGACCGGAAGCACCCCGTCTGCCGAGCGCATTGCGATGGTCGACAGCTTCCAGACAGATGATATCCCGGTCTTCTTCATTTCACTGAAAGCAGGCGGGACCGGACTGAACCTGACCGCTGCAGATATCGTGATCCATTACGATCCATGGTGGAACACAGCAGTCGAAAACCAGGCCAGTGACCGCGCTCACAGGATCGGTCAGAAAAATGTTGTTACCGTATACAGGGTGATCCTTCAGGATACGATCGAGGAACGCATCATCGAACTGCAGAACTCCAAAAAAGAGCTGGCAGAGAAAGTCCTGTCGGATGAACGCATGTCATCCGCAAGTCTCTCCAGACAGGAGCTGCTGGATCTGCTCTGATCATCAGCCGGATATCTTCGGATATTCCGGCTTTTTCGTATAATAAAAGACTTCCCTCATTACCGGGGAAGTCTTGTATACGACTTACTTAGCAAGTACTTTTTCGTAGAGTGTGATGAAACGTTCAGCCAGAATACCGAAACCTTCAGCACTCATCAGCTGGTCCTCAGCATGGAGCATGAGCAGGTTTGTTTCAACTTTTTCACCGTTTGCCATCTTTGTCAGCAGGCCCATATGAGCATCGTGACCGAGAACGAAAGCTTCCTGGCCATCTTTGATCATCTGGCGAGCTTCATCAAATTTACCTTCAGCAGCAGCGTCGATCGCACCAATATAGCAGGAACGAGCTGTACCAACGGAAGCGATGATGTTAAACGCTACGAGTTCAATGCCTTCCATCTCAGACATTATTCGTCACCCATCATTTTTCTTGCTTTAGCAACGACAGTTTTTCCGTCCATCATGCCATAAGCACGCATTTCGATTGAATCAACCGGCTTGTCAGGGAAGTCAGCCTTCATTTTGTTAACTGCATAACGAACCTGCGGTCCGAGAAGGATGCAGTCAGCCAGCGGGCCCTGTACTGCAGATTCTGTCAGTGAATAAGCGTTGATATCATAGTCCCAACCATTTTTAGCTGCTTCTTCACGCATTTTGCTGACTAACAGTGAAGTTGACATGCCAGCTGCACAGAAAAGTGTGATTTTCTTTGTCATTGTTATCTCCTTTATCGCTTGATAGCGACCCTCTTTATGTATATAGAATAATACGAAATCGCTTTCATTTCAATCAATTTTAGAACGTCAGAAATTTAACTTGGTACTTTGAACCTGGAATCAGTAATGGCAGAGTTCAATGCCGTTTTCAGCAACGTAGTTTTTGACCTCTTCACTGCAGAGTACGTCAAGTTCCTGCACACGTCCTGCCGCATACGAACTCTTGCGGTACAGTTCAAGATCACACCATCCCGGATGGCACATGATCTCAAGATCCTGATCCTTGTGCTCTTCCAGAGCAGCGATCAGATTCTCTTTTGTGAAATTAGGACCGTACAGACGTCCGAAGAATGCAAACTGATCGTTATACCTTCTCAGGCAGAGACCATATTCCTTTGCCAGATCCTTTGCGATACGCAGTGCCTCTTCGGTTGCGTCATGGACACTGTGATGGGAATCCAGATGTGTCGGTTTTCTTCCGAATAAGCTGATATAACGTTCGATCTGTGCCTTCCATTCCTGATAGATCTCATTGTAATCAGGATCCTTGGTCCAGATCGTTGTCCTGCCGGCCCAGAAATTGCCGTTTTCATCATGCAGCGTTTTGTTTTCTGTCAGCGGTCTGTCCAGAGTCAGCGTCAGATGCACGCCGATCCCGAGTCCCGGATACTGACGGGATAATTCAGCAGCACGCTCAATGTATGTTGAATTTGTCAAAGCTGTCGTTGACCGCAGGATGCCGTCTCTGTACGCCTGGAAAATACCCAGGGTATTCGCCATCGTATAGCCGAGGTCATCGCCGTTCATGCACAGTTTCATTATCCGAGTTCCTTTCCGTTGGAAGCGCAGACTTTGGCATACCAGTAGAACGAATCCTTTCTGATCCTTGCCATGTCCTTCAGATCGAATTCATCACGGTTGATGTAGATGAATCCGTATCTCTTTGTAATGCCCTGGTGTGTTGAAACAAGGTCGAATGCGGACCACGGAGAGTATCCGAAGAGTTCTACACCGTCTGTGATCGCTTCCTGGCATGCTTTGATGTGTCTTCTCAGATAGTCGATGCGGTAATCATCATGAACTGTTCCGTCCGCTTCCAGCGTATCAGGAACGCCGCATCCGTTCTCTGTAATGATCAGAGGCAGATGGTAGCGCTCATACAGCTGACGCAGTGTAGCGCGCAGTCCTACAGGATCGATTCCCATGCCGTAGGATGTATGTTCCTGCAGTTCGTTTTTCACGGATGCGCACATGCCCGGATAGCTCATCAGTCCTGTCATGAAGTGCTGGATGCCTTCGGCATTCTTCGCTGCGTCCTGTGCTTCGCTTTCTGACATGTAGCGGACACATCCTGCTCCATAGTAATTGAATGCAATGAAATCCGGATGGCCGTTTCTCAATGTCTCAAAGTCTTCTTCCGTTGTCTCAGGGAATACGCCGCGGTCTTTCATGAAGTTTTCCAGTGCTTCGGGATATGTGCCGAATACTGCCGGATCCAGGAACAGACGGTTTCTCATCTGATCCCAATCCATCGCAGCCAGAACATCCTCCGGACGGCTTGTTGCAGGATAGATGGCAGTGATGTTCGGTGCAGGTCCGATCTTCGCGCTGCACATTTCATGGCATGCGATCATGGCTTTTGCGCCTGCCACCAGCATGTGATGGTTTTCCTGCCATACTTTCTTTTCGTTTGTCAGACGTTCCGGATTATACAGAACCATCATGTTCTGTTCATTGATCGTCAGGAAGTATTTTACTTTTGATCCGTATTCCCTGTAGCAGACTCTGCAGTAATTGACGAAATCATCAATGCACTGTCTGTCCGCCCAGCCGCCGTACTTTTCCTGAAGTGCCTGCGGGAGATCGAAGTGATACAGTGTAACGACCGGTTCGATGCCGTACTTATGGCATTCATCGATCACTTCGTGATAGTGCGCGATCCCTTTGGGGTTTTCTGTCACGCCGTCAGGCATGATCCTTGTCCAGGCGATCGAGAAGCGGAATTCGTTGAAATGCATCTCCGCCATCAATGCGATATCTTCCTTGAATCTGTGATAGTGATCGGATGTCACCTTCCAGTCCGATGTACCGGGAACGATCGGGTCAGCGTCTTTCACAGACGGTCCTTTTCCATCCTCATCCCATGCGCCTTCACACTGATAAGCGCTGGATGATCCTCCCCAGAGGAATCCCTCAGGGAAAGGTTTCAGTGTCTTGTAATCCATGCATAGTCTCCTTGCTCAGTATTCCTGATATTCCATGAATTCCACGATGTCGCCGTCGTTGATCAGTTCCAGCATCATCATTTCACCCGGTGCAAGATGACCGATCAGGTTTCTCTGTCCGTCATTTGCGATGGGGATCCTGACGATCTGCAGTTCTCCGGAGTAGTGGCGGTAATTATCATTGACTACCACAACACTTCCTGCAGGGAATGTCTCACCGTCATAGTGCTTCGGCGGGATCGGTCTGTCCGCATTGACCATTCTGCCCATTCTGGAGCGCCAGATCCATTCGGAACTGTCGCCATAGTCAGCCTGCGGGATCAGGTCAAAGAGATTGCCGCGTTCAATATCCGTAATATCCGGTTCAGGAATGACTTTCAGACGCTTGCATTCCTTGAATCTGGACAGATCGGAACCATATGCCTGAAGACGCTTGTAGATCGGTGAATCCTCGATCGGTCTGGCAGGCTTCATGACTTCCGCTATTGCCTGGAACTCTGCTTCTGAAGCATAGGCATTTCCAATCAGGATGTCATCTACATCTCCTGTTGCCAGCATGATGCGTACCTGCAGGTCGATCGGCAGACCGCGCATGCGCTCGACAGTGGGCAGTCCGTCCCTGGCATCCCATACACCGTGCGTATTTTTGTTGTTGGACGACACAAACGCTGCCATGCGGTATCCGTAAGGTCTGAGCTTGCGGTTGGTCTCCAGGAAATTATTCCACTTCAGACCGGTGTAGCGCTGCGGATAGAAATTATGGCATACAAGCACTCTGTCTTCCGGTACGCCGTGTTCCTTGAAATACGCGATCTCCCTGGCACCGGATGATGAAGCGTTCATTTCCACCTGGATGCCATAAGGGTTGCGGGTCATGATGATGTCCTTTTCGACACCGTATGAGCCGTCGAGACGGATGATGTCGCATCCGATCTCGTGGAACAGTGAAATATCGTCATATGACTGGCCAAGCCTTGTCAGGAACGATGTATTCACATCCAGAGAAACACGCATTCCGCATTCATGGGCACATTTGATGAATTCTCTGAAATAATCAATGATCTCTTCATTTGTTCCTTCGACTGAGAACATACTTGAAAAGACTCTGGTAAATCCGTACTTTGAAGCCAGATGGAGATACTCATTGATCTCACTCATCGGACTCAGATCGGGATATACCGATACGCCGAATACTGTCATGATAGTTTTCCTCCTGTTGCTATCAACATCATTATAGCAGTTAAGACATTTCACAGATTTGTTTTGAAATACAGGGAGTAAATTTCTTCCTGCATCACATGTTTTCCTATACAATACAGCTATGATCAAAGTAAAAACATATGAAGAGCTGACAAAGGATGAACTGTACAGAATGCTGAAGGCACGGCAGGATGTGTTTGTTGTTGAACAGAACTGCCCCTATCCTGACATTGATGAAACAGATCTGAGATCAGTATTTGTGTTCCTGGAAGAAGATGAGCGTCACCTTGCGTCATGCCGCATCTTCCGCAAAGATGAAAAAACCATGCAGATCGGAAGGATGCTGACGACGGAACGTTCCAGAGGATATGGTGCCCTGGTGCTTGCTCAGGCTATTGAGACAGCTTTTGAAGCAGGTGCTGAAACGATCTATCTGGAAGCCCAGACGTACGCCATAGGATTCTACGGGCGTGAGGGATTCACGGTCACATCTGATGAATTCCTGGAGGACGGGATCCCCCATGTGTGCATGGAGCTGCACCGGCAGAGTGCTGCCTGAGGCAACGGACACTGATAACATGTCTGCAGAGACATGTTTTTTTGTGAACAGAATAAAAAAAACAGGCTTCATTCAAGCCTGCCGGGTATTCTCAGAAATATTTCAGAAGCTCTGACAATGCATGTATGACGGTGATGTCCGCATGATGCGGCATGTTCGGTTCCACGCAGAACCAGACCGGTCTCATGCCTGCTCTGTATGCGCCGATGATGTCCCTGCCGTAAATATCCCCGACCATGACGGATTCCTCCGGTCTGACATTCAGCAGATCCATCGCATGCTGAAACAGACGCACATCAGGCTTTTTGAAGCCGATGTCCTGTGATACGGCAATGGCGTCAAACAGTTCATCCAGACCTGCATGCTTGAGTTTCAGACGCTGTCCTTCACTGGTTCCGTTCGACAGCATGCCGATCAGATATCCTTTTTCCTTCAGCTTTGAAACAGTGTCATATGCGTCATCATATGCGACGGCATATTCCCACAGATGATCATCCCACCAGACACTGAAATCATCGTACTGCAGATCGATCCCGTAACGCTTCTTCAGCAGATCCTGTACATAGTATTTGTTTTCATTGCCCTTCTGATCCCAGATCATGCAGTCCTGTACGATTGCCTCTTTCAGGACAGGATCATCGATCGAGCTGTTTTCGTTGACAGCCCGCAGATAAAGCTGATATGCGTAGACATCCCTGTTTCCAAGCGTATAGTCGAAGTCAAAAAAGATCGCTTTGTATTTCATAAGTCCTCCGCCAAAAAAAGAGCTTTTCGCTCTTTCATCAATACCTTGTTGCCAGCTGTACACCGTTCAGCTGCAGATACCATGCATAAATTACAGCGATCGCGATCACAGTCCATACATATTTAGCCGCTTCAGGAATGGTGTTATCCTTTTTCCAAAGCATGTAGAGACCTACCGGCGGAATGAGTGCTGTCATGAAATAGATCAGCAGGTTTTCCTTAGTAATATTGTTTACAAGGCGTTCATTTCCCAGACGTGTCGCTTTTTTATCCTTAATGCGAGGATCTCTTGCTTCAGCTGTTTCAACAGCAGCTGTTTCATTCAGCTCTGCTGTTTCCGTCTTCTTTGCCTTAGCATTTTTCATTTTATTGTTTTTCGCCATAATTCCTCCGAAATACCTATGCGCGTGTAATATCATCGCATATTCATCGCGAATGTGCAAATCACTTTATTGCGATCGGTCAGGATTCTCCCCTGATATTCTTTCTGATTTCCGATCTTTCGATAACATACTGCAGATTCTCCTCATAATCACTGGAGAATACATATGAGTAAATGATATCCAGTACGAGTGACATCGCTGTTCTGGAACTGATCGAACCGATCTTCGGATGCGACTCATTCACGTTGACACGGATGATTTCATCTGCGTACGGAATGATCGGATTATTGCCAGGTCCGGTCAGCAGGATCACATGGATATTCCGCAGTGACAGCAGCTGGGCTGTCTGGATCAGTTCGGTATGCCTTCCATAGTAGCTGATGATAAATGC
>AUXO012012079.1_pt1 | contig 11918 bp, 17 predicted proteins | sample 768731 | NCBI WGS metagenome assembly AUXO01 (sample SAMN02715735, study PRJNA202380) | gut metagenome | biome: sheep rumen | host: Ovis aries | place: New Zealand: Palmerston North | reverse complement strand
AAATACATATCTCTCAGATCCTTGATGAAACTCTAAACATTAACTAAATATTTTATAAATTATAATTTATAAATCTAATAAACTAATGAGGAAAAGAGGGTGGTAGAGTTCAGAAATTTTATATATAATATTATAAATTATTTATATATTTTATATTAAATTATTCTTTTTGTTTAATAAATATATAAAATAATTTTAGAAAAATGAATTATATAACAGCAAAAGAAATAAAAAATATTTTACATATTAATCCAACAACATTAAAAACATGGAAAGATTCCGGTAAAATTAAATACAAAAAATTATCAAATAAAAAATATTTATATGATATAGATTCTATTTTACAAGAAAGTTCTATTAATAAGGATAATGTTATTTATGCACGAGTTTCTAATACTAAACAATTTAATGATTTATAGTATCAAATAGAATTAATTAAAAATTATTGTTTATCTAATGGCGTACAAATTAATAAAATATATAAAGATATTGCATCTGGAATGAATGAAAATAGAAAAGATTTTAATTTATTAATAGATGATGTAATTAATGGAAAAATTAATAAAATATATATTTCATTTAAAGATAGATTAACACGATTTGGATTTGACTATTTTAAAAATATGTTTGCTAAATATGGAACGCAAATTATAATTTTAGATAAATTAGAAGAAAGTAATAAAAATTTCCAAGATGAATTAACTGAAGATTTAATTAGTATAATACATCACTTTTCAATGAAACTTTATTCAAATAGAAGAAATAAATTTAAAGAAATTGAAAAAATTATAGAAAAAGATTTAGATAAATAATAAAAAGAATATTTTATTATAATATGATAACTATAAAAATTAAATATAACATAGATAATTAGTCAGATAAATTATTGCTTAATAATTATATTAAGCAATATAATTCTGTATATCATGTTGCGTTTAATAATTTATAGAAAGGAATAAAGAATAAGTTAGAAGAGTTAAGTAAATTAAATAATATATATTTATTGGATAGTTGGTTTATATAGAGTGCAAATTATGAAGCGAAATATTTATATAATTTGGTTAAAGATAAGAAGATTATATTTGGCGGCAGAAAGAATTATTTTTAGAGGTTGAAAGGATTAATAAGTAAAGAATAGTTTAAATAGAATAAATTAGTTCCTTTATGTAGTTATGGTGAGAAGAAATCAGGAACTAAATCAGTTCATGGAAATAGGAAATTTAAATTATCAGTTGATTTATCCTATATAAATCTAAAGCTCAATAAACAAAAAATAATAATTCATTTACCTAATAAACTTCATAACAATATAAAACAACAATTAAAAACTATTTATAAACATCAATTATTAGATGATATACCTATAACATATAAGATAGATAATGATTATGTTTATATATAGGTAGATGATATAATATTTAAGAATAATATTAAAAATGAATAGATATAGAATCGTATAATATCTATAGATATGAATCCTAATTATATAGGATGGTCTATTATAGATTGGACATCTGAATCAGAATTTAATATAATTAAATCGGGATTAATATCTATTAAAAAATTAAATGACTATGATAATTCATTAAAAGATAAAGGATTAAGTTCAGATTCTAAAGAACGTATTTATATATCAAATAAAAGAAATTTTGAAACATTACAAATATCTAAAAACTTAATTAATAAAGCAATTTATTATAAATGTTAGATATTTAGTATAGAGGATTTAAATTTTAAGTCTAAAGATAAAACAGAAGATAGAGATCGTAATTGGAATAGATTAGTAAATAATTAGTGGTGTAGAAATAAATTTATTAATAATTTACAAAAACGATGTAATATATTTAATATAAAACTTATGAAAGTTAAACCTGAATATACTAGTTTTATTGGTAATTTTTTATTTAGAAAATTTAACTATCCTGATCCAATATAGGCATCTATAGAAATATCAAGAAGAGGATATGAGTTTTATAATTAGTATATAATAAAAGTAAAAAATATAAAGAAGAATATAGTTTTTCCTGATTTGAATTTATTTAAAGATTTATATATTAAGTCGTTGGAAGAATTTAATATATAGATTGATAAATTTAAATCACTTAAAGAATTATATAATTTTTTCAAAAAGTCTAAAATGATGTATAGACTTTCTATAGATTAGTTTAATCTATAGTTTTCTAGCTTATTTTCAAATAAATCTTACCTGAATTAGATTTATATAAAGAATAATTTAATATAAATTATTATAAAATAAGTACATTATTATTTAAAAATACAATTATTACTTTTTTAATAATAAATAATAAAATTAAAATATTTTAATTAAATGAATATATTAGATGTATCAATAAAAACAATGATAGGTCAGTTACCATATATCATAAATCAAAATAATAAAGAAATACAAGATTAGTTTGATAATATTTATAATTCTACAGAAAATATATTAATAAAATCTATAGATACTACTAAAGATACAACCGATGATTCATCACATTATGTAAAAAGTTTTAATGGCACATTTACAAATTTATAGACAGATTATATAATTATAAATAATCAAGATAGTAAAAATAATATTATTTCTGGTTGTGATCATAATTCGTTATCTAATAGATATTTAAATGATAAAGGTGAAAATATAGAAGATAATGCTATTGGTGATTTAAAGAACTATATGCATAATGGTTATTCTATCGGTGTATTTAAATCATCTATTGGATCTTTAGAATCAAAAAAATTATTAACATCTTTATAGGAATGTATAGATGATATATATTCAGAAATTAATAATTTAAAAGGTTCATCAATAAGTTCCAATAATAGTCAAGGTATTTACGGTAAATCATTATATAGTAGTAATGAATCTCTAGTTGAGCCTACATCATTTACATTTGATAAAAGTGTATTATTTTCATCAAAAGTTTAGTTAAAGAGAATGAAATTACCAGAATATCAAATTAATGATTTATTAAATGGTTCTTTATATACATATTATGATTATAATAATGTTATAGTTATAAATGATGAGTATACAGCTTCTATAAATGGTAAACCAGGACAATATGTTAAGATATGTTTTAATGATTTATAGAAAAAAGCATTTTATAGAATAGTATTATCAAGAAAAGATAAGAAATTTTTACGTGTCTCAAAAGATGAATTAGTAAGATTATCATTAGTATGTATAGGTAATGATGATATTTTTGGTTCTGTATGGGAAGTGGATAATTATTCTGTTAGACATGCAGATGATTTAGTTATAGAAAAGAAAAATTAATTGATTATTAAAAATTATGAACAGAACACCGTTATTAAGACCATTAAGAGATAATGGAGCAACATTATATGTTTTCCCATCAGCTTCAGAAGATATAGGTTTAAATTTAGACAGCAGATCTACAAGTGTTGCTTTATCACATTATGCATTATTAAATTTACCGGAAACACCATTTGATAATGAAGGTTGGGCAACACAATTATAGAATTATGTAATGAATTTTGAAACATTGTTATTAAATAATAAAAATTATAATTATCAAGAATATCATACTGTTACTGAACGTGTATTTTTCCATTGGTTAACAAATGAGGATATATTTGGTAATAAAAAATTAAATCTTATAGATGAAGAAACCGATTTTTATTATATAGAAGACAGTTCTAAATATGCAGATAAAACACGTTTGATTCAATGTTTTGGTTCCATCGATGCAGGTAATTCATTAAGTACAGAATTTGGAATGTTTAATGAAACTTATTTAAATATTCCTACTAGCTATGGAAATGGACCTGTTATATTTTCACATGTTCAAGATCCTTCTGAAAGTAATTATATATTAGGAAAAAAATATAAAGATACGTCAAATACATTACAAGGAAGAGATAATGATATTATTAATAGTTTAAAAATATTAAAGGTTACAACACCTAAATATGATGAACAAGCAAGTGAAACTGAAGGTTCTGTAAATTGTTATAAAGCAACAGATGCATTTGAAATAGTTAAAGACCCAGTTTTAATACAAAAAGCTATTAATAAAATATTAAAGAAGTAGCATAATGAAAGTACTGATGGTGAATATCAAGAAAAACTTTTAAATTCATATGATGATATAAATGTAGATATATCTGAATAGTTTAAAGATACAATGTTTGATATAACATCACAACCATGTGAATTTAATTTTAATGCTATTTTATTATATTATAGTGTTTATGATTAGACAGACCCGACAAAAGCACCATATGCTATAAATTTATTTGGAATTATATTTTTAGATGGAACACAAAGTATAGGTTCTGGTTCTGATGGATCTGAATCCACTACTACATATAAAATACAAGGTTTAACAAAAAGAAAATCATATAGTTCATATAATGCATCAAATTTCTTTGGTAATAGTTATTCATTTAGAATAAACGTAAAAACGTTATCAGTTTATGATAATACAGATGCGGTTATTCAAGATAATACTACTATGTCTTCTATATCAAGTGTAGATTTTTCAGATGTTATCAGTAATTTGAACAGGGCTATAGATACAATGAATACAAATGTTCAGACAACAATGGCTATTCAAGATCAATATATGTAGATATTAAGATATTATGATGATTAGAAAACTATTATAGATGATATATCTACAAAAGTAAACGGATTTATAAATGGTTCTGCTACATCTTCATTTAATTCTAATTTAATAAGAACAAATGAAATAAGGCCGTTATTATAGGAACCAGATCCAGCAAAAGGTCAAGACATACGTATTCAATTAACAAGATGTTCTACTGATTATACGGATGCCATGGCAGGAGAACTTACAAAATATATTCCACCTATTATAATTACAAATACATATGAAGCAGCAAATATTCCTATGGTGTTTAAACCATTAATAGATGTAAATACATATGATGATGAAACAGGAATATGGACAAATTCAATGGAAAAAATATCTGATATAATAGATAATTTGGAAATTAAATATTATACTATAGAAAATGTTGTTCATCAATATATAGATATTCCTAAAACATTAGTAGAAAGTTATGGGTTAAAAAATCTATAGAAAGATTTTGATGTTAATTTAGAAGAACAAGATACAAGTAAATATAAAGTAAATTATATTAATTATGATACACTTATTCCTTTAATATTATCTTATATAAAACAATTAAAAACTGAAATAGAAACATTAAAAAATAATAATAGTTAATAAATGGCATAGAAAAATATAAATAGTTTTGCAGAAAATATGCGAAAGACAATATCATCACAAGCAAATACATTGTCTTTATTAACTGCAATGCAACGTTCATTAACAACTAATGATACATTTGTAACATATGAATATCAAGATGTTCAAGGAACGTCTTCTCAATATCAATTACCAAGTTATGCATCTATAGTTAATCGTTTAAAAGCTTTAGAGGAATCAGTAGATTCATTATCTACTGGTAAAGGACAGATAAATTTAACAGACGGTTCAAGAAGAACTGTTAAATTATCTTCAATTCCATAGACACCAGAACAAATATATGGTGTTATGGACCCGTCTACTTTTAAATTAGATACTAATTGGTTTTTTGAAGATTTAATGTTTCCAGGTGTTACTGTTGATTTAGATTTAACAGGAAAAATAGAAGATACAGCAGACAGAGTTAAAGTTGTCAGAGTTATTTTAAATGCAAATGATGAAAGATCTACAAATTTATGGGATACAAATTTATCTTCAAATTCATATGATTATGTTTCTTTAAAATCTGTTTTAGCTATGAATAATATATCTTATTCAGAAGATGAAGAAATAATAGATTTACCTTTAGTTTCAAATACAAAATCTGGAATATTTCAAATAATTCAAGACCCCGATGTATTTAATAATAATATATGGTATACATTAGATAATATAACATATTCTACTATTTCAAAAGATGGAATAGATCAAGGAAGAAATAATATACTATCTATTGGTGATCAATTATCATATAGTGATTCTATATTTCAAATTGTAGATATTGATTAGAATTCTAACAGAGTTCGTTTAAAAAGAGTTGTAGGTGCAGCAATGCCGGGTGTTTATTCAACATTAAATTATTATCAAGATCCATTTAGAAGCAAAATTATTTCTATTAGATTCGGTGCACATGAATATGATATTATATATGTTAAAGGTGTTGCAGAAGCATATAATTTACAAGGTGATTTATGGTCAACCCCTATTAAATTTGCATCAGACAGATTATTATATGAAACAGATAATGGAATAACAACTACAACATTAGCAGATTATTATTCATAGTTTATAGTTGACTGGGGTGCAAAAATGATAGAAGAATCAAGAGAACATATGGTTACTGCATGGGCTGGACATATTCCTAATGCACCGGTTTTAAATGAAAATGATTTAAGAGTTGTTCAAATTAATACACAAATAAATGCAGCGGTTGATACTACATCAATAAGAAATGCAGCAGCACTTATAGCAGATGATAAAACAAAAATAGACAGTCTTAAAAATGCCATAGCTGATTTAAAATCTGAATTATAGACAATTAATAATATAAGTGATTATAATGCAAAACAAGAGCAAATAAAAACACAGACATTAGAATTACAAAATGCATAGGCAAGTTACTCAAGTAACGTATAGTCTTTTTAGTCACAAGTCAGAAGTAATGGAGCATTATTAACTAATCCAAAATATCATATAAGAGGATTTTTCCCTGTTCCTGAATTCCAATACAGAACAGGTTCTGATACAATGTATGAAGAAATAATAGGTTTCGATATAGCATATAGATATGTTAAAGAAGATAATACACCTGTTCAATTAAGTACTTTTTCATATACAGATGGAGATACAGGTCAAACAGTAACAGGAACATTCAGTGATTGGAATATATATCAATCACAATTAAAAGTTAAAGTCGCTGATAATAATGGTTATGTTTGGAAAGCAGAAAATGTAGCAGATTCTACAGAAATCAATATAAATCAAATAGATATTCCAATACAAAGAGGTGAACGTGTTGAAATAAAAGTAAGATCAATATCTGAAGCCGGTTATCCTAATAATCCATTAAAATCTGTATGGTCTAATTCAATTATTATATCATTCCCTGATAATTTGCAATCTACTAATGAAATAGCAGAACTGATTAAAGATGTAAATGATGATGCTATGAATATAGCTATTAGTAATACATTAGACTCTGGTGGTGTTACAGCTCACTTAGATGATACAATACCAAATTCTAATTCTGTTAATGGATTATATTTTAAACATATAGCAAAAAATATAGCATATGAAAAAACAGATTTAACAACATTAACAAAAGTCGTCACATCTGTCAGTGTTCAAGAAAAAATAGATGAGATAGATTCAGAATTTAATAATGTATGTTATTTCGGTGATTTAGCAAATATAAATTATATCAATTATGATATAAGTGTTGAAGAAGATGAATAAAAATAATATAAAGGGAATTTAATTTAAATTCCCTTTATTTTTTAATTATAAAATTAATTTATTAAAACTAAAATTGATTTTTTCTAATATAAATAATAAAACGTTTTTTATTTTTTATACAAATGCCAAAAAATTTTATATTTAAAATAACACCTAATAAAAAGGATGTTATTATAAATACTGATGTTTTAAAAAATGGTTATTAGGATGTATCATATCCTATTCCATTTAAAAATACTACATAGATAGGTTATGTTTTAGATCCGGATACATTTAAATTTGTAGATGATGATACATTTAAATATGATTCAAAACCATATCCAGTCAGAATAGAAATAATATCTAAATTTGAAGACTTACCATTTTATGGTGTTAATAAAGAATTAAATGAAGATAAAATTTTATATTATGGACCTATATTATAGAATAATATAGTAAATGATAAAGGAACATATGATGAAGCTATTTATGTTCCATCAAGTTCAGAATCAGGCCGTTATACATCAGAAGGTTATATAGCTAGTTATACAATTATAGTTAATATATATTGGTCAGATAATAAATCACATGCATCTGATATTAATTATACATAGCAGGAAGCTACTATTAATGGTTATCCTTTAATGTTAGAAATACAACCTGAATTATTAAATGAAGATTTTGGAAATATATTAACAAGATATTATAAAACACCTGCATCTGGTTATCAAGCAAATCCTTTTATAACTATAAAAGATAATACTGTTGAATCTATAAGAGATGTTTTAAGATTTAACATATATGTTACTGTTACTGAACCAAATACATTACGAAGCGTAATGAAAAATGATGTTGTAACAGTATCTTAGGCTGCATATCCCGGTAAACGCATAGGTTATTTAAAATTAGAATATAAGGATACTGTACCTATTGAGGTGTGGTCTCCAGATGTTTCTATATATTTTGCAAAAAGTATTAATAATGAAGCAAATCCAAAATTAGATAAAGATTCATTTTCTGAATATTTTGGTTTTTCTGTTAATGGTGATTTAAATATAACTAACAGAAAAAAACAATATATATCAAACAGATATTTATATTTTGATGGTGCATTACCTTTTTATGTTGTAGATGAAAATGGTGATATAACAGATGAAACATTGTCATTAGATAATCTTAGTGAAGCATAGAAAAATATATTACAAGCAAAAGACAGTTCATATCAAGGACGATTGTATTGTAAAGATGTTATAATAGATAATTTTTATTTAGATACTTATTATAATACAGAAGATCTGGATCAAAATAAATTATCTGTTATAAATTATGATTCATCTTCAGTTTTCAGTGATAAAGACTTATTAGATTTTGAAGAACGTTTCCAAGCATGTGCTTCTATAGAAAAAGATTCAAAATTAAATGAGGTTTTACAAACACCTGAAAATGATATATTACAGGTTAAATGGGATACAGATGATGTCTTAAAAGATATATCTACAGATTTATATATTACCAAATCTAAATATAGAGTTATAATAAAAGGTAAATACAAAGCTAAATATGCAAAATACTATATTAATAATAATGAATATCAACAAGTATTAAAAGTATAGTATGAGCTTCCTCGTATGGGAAGAAATGAAAATTTAATGGTAGAACCTCTTTCTTCTGCAAGTAATCCAGAAGAAAATAATAATTCTGAAAATAATACAGAAAACATATTATATGGAGCTAATCCTGCAAATGAGATTATAAATCAAAATCAACTAATTCCTGCGGCTAATACAAATGCAGGAATTAATATGGATGCTAATATTAATGAAAATATGGAGCAAATAAATGTCAATGATTTTGTTATAAAAAATTATATAATTCAAAATAATTCAAAAGATGTAGATATAGCAGAATATTATAATAAATTAGCAAATCAAATTCCAAATTCATTTATATTAGAATCAGATCCTAATAATGATATAAGTGAGAACTTCAGTAATTTTAAAGTTATTTTAACAGAAAAAAATATAAGTGTTCAAAGCAAATATTGTGTTAATAACCTGTTAAATAATAATACACAAATTCCAAGATTCGGTATTTACCCAATTTATTATGGTTTAATTCCTATATTATATAGTGCATATGATTATACATCAAATGAAATTCCATGTAATGAAATAACCGGTAATTATAATATATTATATAGAGATAATGGAATTATAAAAATTAATAAAGATGAATTAGAGAAATATCAACAAAATATATTAAATAATGAAGGTATTATAGATATTGATAATACTATCAGTACTATAACAAATGTAACAAATCCATATATAGACAAAATTTCCTATAAAGACAGAGAATATGCTATAAATGGCGGAAAAATAAACAGAAGTTTAGAAACAGCAGGTTCTTATAGTACAACTACAACTACTACAACAACTACAACTGTTACTACAAATACAAATACTTCTCAAGCAACTTTATTAATGTCTGCAGGAAATTCAGAACTTTATAGTGCTGGTACACAACAAAAAATAATATTAAATAATGTTCCTGATTCATTAAAGGATGTTTTGAGAATAAATGGTATTAAATTAGAAGATTTAAATAGTAATAATTCAAATAATTATACTTTTACTTCTAATGTTTCACCAGCTATATTTGTTATAAGTTTAGATGAATATCCTGATAATTTATCAGCATGTATTGATGTTACTGGTGCTATATCTGGTAAATTAATATTAACAAATGATGAAAATGAAAAACATTTAATTAAGTATGAGAATGAAGGTCATGATATAAATACTGATCATAATTCATATATGTTATTAAGAACAAATCCAAAATTAACCGGTAATGTTAAATTGGTTATCAGTTCTGATTATAATTTATATCTTGATACATTTAAAGCTACACATACATTAAGTAATTCAAAATATAGAAAATATCCTATATCTGCAGATGGTAATTATCCGAGAGACATAAAGACAGTTTTTAAAGATTTACCACCAACTGAATTATTCGCTATTCCAGAGAATTCATTAAAAGCTCATAAAATATATACAGATTTTAATGATCAATATGAAACGATGTATGAATATGGTGCAGAAACAAATAAAGATAATCTTTATAGTGAAAATATGAAGATATTAGCACCGCTTCATATAGGTAAAGATATTCCGGGATTTTTTGCAATATTCAGATATGATAAAATATTTAATAAAGAAACATATAATAGTAATTATTTTAATGATATAACTAAGTTTAAAGATTTAATAAAAGAAGCGAAGGTTATTTAGACATATGATTTAAGAAATTATACATCTATTGGTCAATATTTAAATAATTATAGAGATATGTTAAATTTCTATGGTCAATGTTATTTACAATTTATAGAATAGGATAATGATCTATATTCACCATCATATAGACAAGGAAATAATATATGGAAAGGTATATCTGTAAAAAGAGGAATATTAACAGATCAAAGTGAAAGCAGTTATTTCTCTGCTAAGATATTAAATAATAAATTTATTAATAAACAAGAGTTATATAATAATTTTATAATGTCTGGTTTTGAAAGACATGATTTATTATATCCTAATATTATTAATTTAGAATTTATGTTTAATGATCCAGATTCTGCTGAATATTCTATACATAATTATTTTGGCTTATATTTAACAGAAAATGATTTTATAAAATATGGTTATATTATATCTGATAATATAACACAAAATAATTATCTTAAAAAATATGATAAAGACGGTAATTTATATGTAAATGATAATGATATTTATAAACAAATATTTACAAATACATATAAAGACAGAATTTTTTATGCTATTACCAATAATGAAACAGGTAGAATTCAATCAGATATAGATTTAAATAATTTCTTTACAAACTATGTAAAAAATAAACCTGAATCAAATTTAACAAGCATAAAATCTGATTATATAAAATATAATGAAAAAGATAAAAGTTTCATTACATTACATTTTAAATAGCCGTTAAAATATGGTGAACATATAAAAATAATAGCTATGAATAAACCTATATATGATAAAACATATACAAATATAGGTGAAAATTCATCTAATAATATTTTACCATATGAACATATTGTATATGAAATCATAGCATCAAATGATGAAAGATTAAGATATACAGATAATTATATAAATCCATATGTTAATACACAAAAATGTGTTTATTCAGAAAATACATATTTCTACAGAATATCTTTCTATAGTCAAAATACAGAATATCCTGAAATAAGTGCAACAATAGAAGATCAAATAAAACGTATTATAGCTTGTATATTAAAATTTGATACATTTATCTATGTAGGTTCTCATGATTCTACAAGTATGTCTATTATTTCAGAATATGATGAAATGTATTTACAACATATAGCCGCACCGGATTTAAACGCATTTAAATTTGATTTTGTTAATTTAA
>AUXO012142186.1_pt1 | contig 11921 bp, 12 predicted proteins | sample 768731 | NCBI WGS metagenome assembly AUXO01 (sample SAMN02715735, study PRJNA202380) | gut metagenome | biome: sheep rumen | host: Ovis aries | place: New Zealand: Palmerston North | reverse complement strand
GAATTTAGACCTGGTATAGTTCATAGAATAGATGCATATACAACTGGTCTTTTAATGGTTGCGAAGAATAATGAAGCTCATGCTTCGCTTGCTAAACAATTAGAAGAAAAAACTACAACTAGAAAGTATGTTGCTTTAGTTTGGGGAGTTATTAATAATGATACAGGAACAATTGATGCTCCTATTGGTAGAGATGTTAATGATAGAAAAAAAATGAGTGTTACTTCTGTTAATAGTAAGAAAGCTATTACTCATTTTAAAGTATTAAAAAGATATAAAGATGCAACCCTTATTGAATTAAAATTAGAGACAGGACGTACTCATCAAATTAGAGTTCATATGAATTATATTGGACATCCAATTGTAAATGATCCTGTTTATGGAAGAAGAAAACTAATTGATAATTCAGGACAATGTTTACATGCTCAAACTTTAGGGTTTATTCATCCTAGAACAGGTAAATATATGGAGTTTTCTAGCGAATTACCTGATTGTTTTAAACATATTTTAGATATGTTTAAAGATTCATAAAGAAGACTAATAATCCATATATAACGGCGAATGTATCCCAGAATATATATGGAAGCAATAGTTTTGAAGATTTTTCATCTAATTCTTTGGTTTCATAGTATAATATTATTGTTGTAACAAAGATTATAACACTATCTACAAATCCTAAAAAGGGACTTTTAAGGATAAAAAAGAAATAAGTATATAATTGATTAAAGATATAGTTTATTACTAAAATAGTAATATATTCTTTGTTGAACCCATGTTTATTTATTATTTTGTATGAACTAAAAGCAAGTAATATATAAATTGTAGTCCAAGCAATCCCAAAGATTATACCTGGTATTTTAAATGGAAGGTTTAGACTTTCATAAAAAGCTATATCAGTAGGGAATATTATTGTACTTAGAAACCAAGGTATTAATAATAGTATAAAGAATATATATCGCATATCATCACCAATATGATATTATGCTGTTAAAGATAAAATATGAGGAGGTATTATGGAAATTTCAGAAAAAGATAATGAACTAGTAATGAAATTATTACATTATTTTATTACAGAACAAGAGTATTCACCAGTAATATTACATGGAGCACAAAATGAAATTTGGCTTGAAAATTTTTCAAGTGATTATAAAATAGTTAGAATTGTAACTAATTATATTCATAATAATGAACAACTTAATTTTGATATATTTAAAACAAGACAAATAGCTAAAAAGATAAAAGCTAAAACATTTTCTTTTTCAATCAATGTTATGTCTATATTTTTGAATTTAGGGGATAATGTTGTTTTAGAAAATGGTGAAATGATTAATAAGAATATAAGTTGTGTAAGTTTAAAAGATATTAAAGATCTAGAAAAACATAAATTAATAATTGATGCTTTTCCTGATATTGCTAAAGAAACTAACTTTAAAGAACAAGGAATGGAATTGTTTGTTAAGATAACAAGTGAAATAGGTATGAAAAATGAAACTGAAAGTAAAAAAGCTGAAGAAGTATTCAAAGAAAAGAAACCTGTCGTTACTTATGGATTAATAGCTATAAATGTAATTATATTTGTTCTTATGTATATTTTAGGATATGGAAGTACTAATGTAGCAACGTTAATTAGATTTGGTGCTCAATATAAACCATTAGTTTTAAATGGAGAGTATTATAGACTACTTACTAGTGCATTTCTACATATTGGAATTATTCATTTACTTTGTAATATGTATTCACTATATATTATTGGTAGCCAAGTTGAGAATTTTTATGGAAAAGCAAAGTATTTAGTTATCTATTTATTTAGTGCTTTTACAGGTAGTTTATTATCATTATTATTTGTTGATACTATTTCTGCAGGTGCTAGTGGAGCAATATTTGGTCTATTAGGATCAATCTTATACTTTGGATATCATTATCGTGTTTATTTAGGAACAGTAATTAAATCACAGATTATTCCTATTATATTTTTAAATTTATTAATAGGGTATTTGACACCAGGAATAAATAATTTTGCTCATGTAGGTGGTTTAATTGGTGGGATTCTTATATCTAAAGCTGTAGGAGTTAAGTATAAATCAAGTAAGAGCGATATTATTAATGGTATTATAATGACTGTAATATTAACAATGTTCTTAATATATATGGCATTCTTTAAATAAAAAAATAATCCGTTTTTGGATTATTTTTTGTTTATATTTTTCTATATAGTCCTATAGCTAGACCTAGAATAACTACATCTTTTAATATTATAGGATCCATAGTATCATTTTCAGGTTGTAATCTAAAATGATCATCTTCTTTGTAATATGTTTTTAAAGTAACTTCGTTATCTTCATTCATCGCAACTACGATTTGACCATTACGGGCAGTATTTTGCTTTTGAACAATAACTATATCACCATCATGAATTCCGGCATTTATCATACTTTCACCATTTACAGTTAAAGTAAATACTTCTTTATTGTTAGGTTTTAAATAGGCAGGCAAACTGAAATACTCATTTGGGTTTTCAATAGCTTCAATTGGATTACCAGCAGTAATTTTACCAAGTAATGGAACATCAACAACATTATCATTTTTGTTGGCATATTCATTTTCTACTAATAATTCTAATGCACGATTTTTAAATCCTTTTTTGCGAATAAAACCTTTATTCTCTAAATTTTGCAAATGAGCATGAATAGTTGCAGGACTTGATAGTCCTAGTTCTGACCCGATTTCTCTTACAGTTGGTGGATATCCGTTAGAGACAATATATTTTTTTATGTATTCAAGAATATCTTCTTGCCTTTTAGTTAATTTTTCCATTTGGCGGCCTCCTTTTTAATCACACGACTATATTAACACATTATTTACAAAAAGTCAAACGAATGTTCGAAAATACATTGACACAAACAAGTGTTCGTGATAATATTAATATGTAAGAAAGAGGAGGTTATAATTATGAAAGAATTATTTAGAAGTAAAACTATGATAGGATTTATGGTGTTAGTACTATCAATGTCATATTTTAGTGGTGTTAATGCTAAGAAAAATGAAAATGGTATTGTTAGAGAAAATGATAATAATCTCGTCTATGTTGATACTAAATAAGAATACTATCTAATTAGTATTTTTTTTATATGTATGATATAATACTTAAAGTAATGGAGGTTTAAATTATGAATGAATTTAATAATGATATTAATAATAACGAAAATGATGTAATAGAAGAAATTCGTGATGAAGACAACCTTGAAAACTTAGATGAAGAAAATGAAGAAGAAGTAAAAAATGACAATAATAAAGCAGATTCTTCAAATAATAAGGGGTCACATAAATCAAGTAAATCACATACTAAAGAAAAAGTTGTAGAAAAAGTTAAAGAAAAAGATAAGAGTGATAATAAGAAAGATAAGAATAAAGAACGTTATGATTCTAGAAATCAAAATAATGATTTTTATTATCGTGAGAAACCTGTTGTTGTAAAACAGGGAGTAAATCCACTTATGGCATTTATATTATTTGTTCTTATTATGATATTTATTGGTGGATGTGGGTTACTTCTTTATATAAAATATCGTCAAGATAATAATAAGACTAACAATAATAATAAAGAAGCTACTGAAAATGTTAATACAAATTCTTCTAATTCTAATGGTACTACTAATAATGTATCAGATGAACAATTAGATTTAAGTAATACAGTTGTTCAAACATTATATAGTTATGTTAAAACTACTGGATTAGAAGATAAATTATTAAATAATGCCTTAGCATCATCAGGAAGTGCTAGTTCACTTAAAAATAGTGTTAAGAACTATTTAGGATATAGATTATTATATGAAAGTGATATTGATACAGGTAAGTGTTCGGATTATTCTAAATTATTATCAGATACATCTGAATATACATGTGGAAGTAATGATGATGATAAAAATGATGAAACTAAGATTTTAAAATCTAAATTATTAAAAGAAAAAGTTGAACTAATATTTGGACCAGGTTCATATAAAGAAGAAGATTTTAATGATAAGACATATTCAATGTATAAATATGATAAGAGTACTGATAAGTATGTATTAATCTCTAAGAAAGCTTCTAATACTGATTCTGATAGTATTGCTAAGACACTTATAAAAGCAATGAAAACAAATAACGGTATTGAACTATATGAATTTCAAGAGAATAATACTACAGGTCTTAATCGTAATGTAAAATATACTTTTATAAATAAAGCAGATGCATATTATCTAAGTAAAATAGAAGTTCAAAAATAAATTAGAAATAAAATATAAATTTAATTTTTATTTCTTTTTTCTTTCTAAAAATGATATAATTAATTAGTAATAAGGACGTGAACATAAATATGAGAAAAAATATTTCATTAGTTATAAAGGGTTTTATAATTGGTATAGCTAATATTATTCCTGGAGTAAGTGGAGGTACACTTGCAATAACTTTGGGAATTTATGAAAAACTTATTGAGACTATTGGTCATTTCTTTAGTAATTTAAAAGAAAATCTAAAGTTTTTAATTCCGATTGGAGTAGGGGCAGGATTATCTATTGTTGTTTTAAGTAATATTATTAAGTATTCACTTAAGTATTATAAGCTTCCTACAACTTTATTCTTTGTTGGTTTAATAGTAGGTGGTTTACCACTTCTTGTTAAGAAAATAAAGGAAGATAAGAATTATAAAAAAGATTATTCTAATTATGTAGTATTATTTATAACTTTTGTTTTAGTAGCAATGTTCGCTTTTATGAAGGATTCTGGTGCGAAAGTAGTTCTAGAACATATGATGTTTATAGATTATTTAAAGCTATTTTTAGTTGGTGTTGTTGCTGCTGGAACAATGGTAATTCCTGGTATATCTGGATCTTTTGTTCTTATGCTATTAGGTTATTATGAACCAATTATTAATGTTATTAGTGATGTTACTCATTTTAATAATATAATTAATAATGGATTAATTATATTACCTTTTGGACTAGGTATTATAATTGGTATTGTTGTAATTGCTAGAATAATTGAATATTTACTTAGTAAACAACCTATAAAGACATATTATGGTATTATTGGTTTTGTTTGTGCTTCATTGATTGCTATTTTGATGCCGTTATTTAGTTTGACATTTAATATTGCTAACATACTAATTGGTTTAGTTTTAATGTTTGTTGGTATTATTATTGCTTATAAGTTAGGAGATGATTAATATGAGTATATTATCTATTATAATTCTTGGAATAGTTCAAGGTATTGCTGAGTTTTTACCAATATCTTCATCAGCACATTTAATTATATTTAGGGATGTATTTGGTATTGGTAGGGGAATATCCAATAATATGGCTTTAGCGCTTGATGTTGCTCTTCATTTAGGGACATTACTTGCTATTGGTATTTATTTCTTTGATGACTTTATTTTAATGATTAAGAAAGGTTTTACTAAAGGGATTAAAGATGATAATGGTAAGATTATGTGGTATTTAGTTATAGCTACTATACCTGCTGCTATATTTGGTGTTCTTTTTGAAGATGTAATTGAAAATGCTGTTAGAACTAATTATATATTAATCGCACTTTGTTTAATTATAATGGGTGTTATTATATATTTAGTTGATAGAAGTATGGAACAAACAAATAATTTAAGAACAATGACTTTAAAGGATGCTTTTATTATAGGGTGTAGTCAAGTGTTTGCTTTAGTTCCAGGTTTTTCTAGGTCTGGTACTACTATTGCAGCTGGTAGAGCATTAAAAATGGATAGAGAAGATGCTGCTAAGTTTTCGTTTTTCTTATCTGCACCTGTTGTTTTAGGAGCAGTCACATTAACACTATTAAAAAAAGCTACATGGAAAGTTATCGCTTCTAATTTATTAATATTTATTATTGGTATTTTAGTCGCATTTATATCAGGTATGATATGTATTTCATTCTTACTTAAATATATTAGAAAGAATGATTTTAAGATATTTATGTGGTATAGATTATTTATTGGAATAGTTGTTATATTGATGGCTTTATTTTATCTATAATAAAATAAGCTATATATAAGTAAGCATAATTTATGCTTGCTTTTTTCATATTTGATTTATTTTAAGTATAAAAAATGGTATAATATTACCTAGTGGTGAGTAATATGAAAAGTAATGAAGTAGATATAAATAGGGTTACTCCTATGATGAGACAATACTTGGAAATAAAAAGACAAAATAATGATCTTATTTTGTTTTTTCGCCTTGGTGATTTCTATGAAATGTTTTTTGAAGATGCTACTTTAGTGTCACATGAATTAGAACTTACCTTAACAGGTAAATCATGCGGATTAGATGAAAGAGTTCCTATGTGTGGGATACCATATCATGCAGCTAATGCATATATTGAAAAGTTAGTTGATAAAGGATATCGTATTGGTATTTGTGAACAATTAGAAGATGCTAAAAATATTAGTAAGGGGATTGTTAAAAGAGGGATTATTCAAATAATATCTAAAGGTACTATTTTAAATAGTGATGCTTTAGATGAAAAAGAAAACAATTATATTTGTAATATTCTTGATTTTAATCATGCTTATGGAGTTAGTTATTCAGATATATCAACTGGAGAAATATATACTCTGTTGGTTGAACATAATATTAGTAAGCTAATTACTCAAATAGTTAGTATTGGAGTAAAAGAAGTTATAATAAGTAGTAAAGTTGATAGTAGTGTTAAAGGGTTACTTAAGAATCAATTTAAGTTAAATATAGTTGTTAGCGATGATATCGTTAATTATGATGAATATGAATATATTTATAAAGATTTAAATGATCCAAGATTAATTGAAACTATAAAACATTTACTTACATATATAAATGATACTCAAAAAAGAAGTTTGTCTCATTTACAGAAAGCTATTCTAAAAGTAGATGATGAATATTTAAAAATGGATATTCATACTAAAAGAAATTTAGAATTAACGGAGACATTAAGATTAAAACAACGTAACTATTCTTTAATTTGGTTACTTGATAAAACTAAGACTGCGATGGGATCACGTATGCTTAAATCATATATTGAAAACCCTTTAGTAGATAAAGATGAGATTGAAAAAAGATATGATGTAGTAGAAACATTACTTGAAGAATTTATTCTAAAAGAAGATCTAAGTAATTTATTATATGAAGTATATGATTTAGAAAGATTAAGTGGACGTGTAGCCTTTGGTAATGCTAACGCAAGAGATTTATTACAATTAAAAAACTCTTTAAGAGTACTTCCTAGTATTAAAGAAATACTTAAAAAGATTAATTATTCAAAGACTTTTGATACATTAGATGAATTATATAGATTACTAGAAGATAGTATTTATGAAAATCCACCTATTACTTTAAAAGAAGGTTATTTAATTAAAGAAGGATATAATAAAGAATTAGATGAACTTAAAAGTCTTCGTAAGGGTGGTAAAGATTTTGTTGCTCGTTTTGAGAATGAAGAAAAAGAACGTACAGGTATTAAGAACTTAAAAGTTGGATATAATCGTGTTTTTGGTTATTATATTGAAGTATCTAAAGGACAAACTAATTTAGTTAAAGATGAATATGGATATGAAAGAAAACAAACTTTAGCTAATGCTGAAAGATATATTAGTCCAGTATTAAAAGAAAAAGAATCATTAATACTAAATGCTGAAGAAAAGATTATTGATTTAGAATATGAATTATTTAATCATATTCGTGATATTGTTAAAAACTATATACCAAAGTTACAGGAAGCTTCTAAAGTAATAAGTGAAATAGATGTTATGCAATCATTTGCTACTGTTACAGAAGAAAATAATTATGTAAGACCAATACTTACTACTGATAGAACATTAGAAATTATTAATGATAGACATCCTGTTATTGAAAAAGTTTTAAATGTTCCATTTGTTCCTAATGATATTAAGATGGATAAGAATACTGATATATTACTTATAACAGGTCCTAATATGGCAGGTAAATCTACTTATATGAGACAACTTGCAGTAACAGTAATAATGGCTCAAATAGGATGTTTTGTTCCTGCTGATGAGGCTCATATACCAGTATTTGATGCTATATTTACTAGAATTGGAGCAAGTGATGATTTAGTAAGTGGTGAATCTACATTTATGGTTGAAATGTCTGAAGCAAATAACGCTATTAGTAATGCAACCAGTAACAGTTTAATCTTATTTGATGAATTAGGTCGTGGAACGGCAACATTTGATGGTATGGCTTTAGCCCAATCTATAATTGAATATATATCAGAAAATATTAAAGCCAAAACTTTATTTTCAACTCATTATCATGAATTAACTGATTTAGAAGATACATTAAAGAATATTAAAAATATTCATGTTAGTGCATATGAAGAGAATGGTAATATTACATTCCTTCATAAAATTGAAGAAGGAAGTATTGATAAAAGTTATGGTATCCATGTTGCTAGATTAGCTAAACTACCAAATAAAATTATTGATAGAGCAAGTAAAATATTAAAAGTTTATGAAGATAAAGAATTTAATCGTGATATAAAAGTTCAAGAAAGTTTCCCTTTAGATGAACTAATGAAAACAAGTGAAGATTCTAAGTTAAAAGAAGAATTAGATAAAATTAATCCATTAGAAGTTAGTCCAATGGAAGCTCTTAATATATTAGTAAATTTAAAAAATATATCAAAAGATGATACAAATTAATTATTTTTGTATTATAATATAACTATAGGAGGATGTATAGTATGGATTTATTGAAAAAAGAGAATTGGTGGGTATGGCTTATAATTACAATTCTATCTAATGAAGTTGCAGTAGTTGTTTTAGCTGCATTACTAAAAGTTTTTAGAAAAGATGCTTGGTATGCAAAATGGCAAAATTGGTTAATTGGTGCATTATGTTTAATATTCCCAGTTTTCATAATGTTCGCAATATTTATGATTCAAATTACTTGTGAATCAGCTGCTAAATTAGATGTTCCTGGTAAAGAAATCTATTTATCACCATATATATGGATTATTGGTATAATAATACCAGTACTTGGATGGGTTCTTCTTGGTGTATTATCATTATATTTAACTATATATACTATAGTTATGTTATACCGTGGAGCTGGAGAAAAATACATTAAATAAATCGTAATTAAGTACCCTATAAAAACACATAGTTGATTCTATGTGTTTTCTTTAACACTTCCTCTGTCCGCCCAGTAATCACACTTTCTAAATCAAAACTAGCTTAATATTTGAATAGGTTCATTAAAAAATTAGTGGACTTATTTTTTATAGAATTAGATAATAAAATATTGAATGCTTATTATTTCTATTTATAAGTTAAATTTTGTATGAAAAATTGGTTACATATGATAAAATGGTATTATGAGGTGGTTATATGACTAAGTTAAGTAGAAGTGAGTTAAGAAATAAAATAATGACTATTTTATATCAAATTAATGTTTATAAACAAAATAAAATGAGTTTTAATATAGATGATGTTATTAATGAAGTTTTAGATTATGAAAATGAATTTGTTAAGGATATTGTATATGGTGTTGTGACATATCAAAATGAGATTGATTCATTGGCTAATAAGTATTTAAATAATTGGACAATAGATCGTTTAGGTAATACTGATAGTGCAATACTTAGAGTTGGTATATATGAATTAGTTTATACAGATACTCCTCCTATAGTCGCAATTAATGAAGCTATAGAACTTGCTAAGAATTATAGTGATGATGATGTTCGTAAGATGATTAATGGTGTGCTTGATAAGGTTTATCATGAGCAAATAGGAGAATAAAATGAATGAAGATAAGTATCTATCTGTTAGTGCGTTAACCAGATATTTAAAGTATAAATTTGATAGTGATAATAATCTTAGAACGGTATTTTTAAAGGGTGAAATATCAAATTTTAAGTCTCATACTAGGGGACACTTTTATTTTTCAATAAAGGATGATACTAGTAAAATAAATGCGATTATGTTTAGTAGTAATGCTAGTAAAATAAAGTTTAAACCTGAAGATGGAATGAAAGTTTTATTAGTTGGACGTGTTAGTGTTTATGAGGCAACTGGTAATTATCAGATTTATGTTGATGAAATGCAAGAAGATGGAGTAGGTAATTTATATATTGCTTTTGAAAAGTTAAAAGCTAAACTTGCGAAAGAAGGATTATTTGATAAGGATAAGAAGAAACCTATTCCTAAAATTCCTGAAAGAATAGGTATTATAACTGCTCCAACCGGTGCGGCTATAAAAGATATTATTTCAACAATAAGACGTAGGTTTCCATTTAGTGAGACAATATTATTCCCTTGTCTTGTTCAAGGAGAATTAGCCGCACCTGATATTGTAAAGAACATTAAATTAGCTAGTACATATGATTTAGATGTTTTAATTGTTGGACGTGGTGGAGGATCTATTGAAGATTTATGGGCCTTTAATGAGGAAATAGTTGCTCGTGCGATATATGAGTGTGATATACCAATAATTAGTGCGGTAGGGCATGAAATTGATTTTACAATAGCTGATTTTGTTGCTGATATGCGTGCTCCTACACCAACTGGTGCAGCTGAAATGGCTGTTCCTAATATGTCAGATTTAATAAATCATATAAAACAACTTAATATTAGATTAAATGAAAGTATTTATAAAAAGATTAATTATCAAAAACTATATTTAGATAGTATTAAAAATTCTTTTGTAATAAAGAATCCAATGATTATGTTTGATAATAAAAAACAAAATCTGGATATGCTTATAGAAAGATTAAGAATTGTTCTAACTAATAGAATAAAGCAAGAAAAATTAAGAATAGAAAATATAAAAAATAGTTATGTTTTAAATAATCCTGATTCTTTATATAAAGATGCAAGAAATAACTTGAATAATTTGATTGAAAAATTAGAACTTGTTAATCCATTAGGAATACTTGCTCGTGGTTATTCAATAGCTTATAAGGATAAAAATGTAGTTAGTAGTACAAAAGGTATTAAAAAAGATGATAAACTTAATATTAAATTAAATGATGGTAATCTTGATGTTATAGTAAGTAAGGTTAATAAATAAGGAGATATGTTATGAGTAAAAATGAACAAAAATTTGAAGATAAAATAAAAGAATTAGAAAAAATTATTAATGAATTAGAGAATGGTAATACTAATCTTGACGAGTCAATTGAAAAGTATACAAAAGCAATGAAATTAGTAAAAGAATGTGATGATAAATTAAAAGGTATCGAAAAAGAAGTAAGTAAAATTGTAAACAGTGATGGTAAGTTAGAAGATTTTAGTATTGATTCTAATGACTAAAATAATCTATTATTTGCAATATAAAAAAAATGGTAGTATAATTAATTTGTGTTTGGAGGTATAATAATGAACAAAGTGAATGTTAATTATAGTAATGGTAATTTTTTCTTTAAAGAAACTAAAGATGTTGTAGATAGAAATCAATTTATTAATGAAATATTAAATAGAAAATATGATGATGTTATATCTTCTTCAGATGAAAAAAACACAAAGATACAATTTATACTAAATAATAAAGAAATTGTAGTAAGTGTTCCTAGAGATGAAATGATCTTAATAAATAGATTAGAAAATGCTCCAGTAAAAGATAACAAAGTTAAATCAGGTATAAATAAGAAAGCTGCGATTGGAGCAGCAGTAGCAGCACTTACAGCTGGAAGTGTAGCAGGATATAATACTGTTGTAAATACTGTAGGTGAACAATCAAAATCTGCAGTTGAAGAAAAAGAAATGGATGAAACTAAAGAAAGAATTGTCGATAGTATTTTTGATCAATTATGTTATATAAGAACAAAATTAGATGAAGAATATGCTTTTAATAAAAGTAAAGTTGGTAAATTATTAAATAAAAATGATGAAGAGTTAAAAAAACTAGCTTTAGAAGTATATGATGCTCTTTTAGAAA
>AUXO013577625.1_pt1 | contig 11923 bp, 10 predicted proteins | sample 768731 | NCBI WGS metagenome assembly AUXO01 (sample SAMN02715735, study PRJNA202380) | gut metagenome | biome: sheep rumen | host: Ovis aries | place: New Zealand: Palmerston North | reverse complement strand
ACATCAGAATATGGTCACTTAACTTCAATTAATGTTAAAGTTGGACAACAAGTTACACCTTCAACATTAATAGGAACAGTTGGAGGAGATAGATCAACATTCTATTATGACAAATGTACAACTGGGACACACTTGCATTATAGTGTTTCATATGGATGGTATTTGGTAGATTTCAGATCTTGGTCAACATTTAAATCTAATACAAAAGCAACAAATGTTTATAACATAACACACATAAAGAATTCTAAAGGTTGGTCATGGAAATCAAGATATTAAGAAGTTTTAAAAACTTCTTTTTTTGTTCCTAAAACACCTACTACAATTAAAGAATAATTTGTGATATTATATGAGAAATGGAGGTTTAATATGAAAAAAGTAGTAATTTTTGGTGGAGGTAGTGGATTATCTCAAATATTAAAAGGATTAAAACTATTTCCGTTAGATATAACAGCAGTTGTAAGCGTTTCAGACAACGGCTCAAGTACAGGAAGTTTAAGAGAAGAATTCTCTATTCCTGCAGTTGGAGACATAACAAAAGTATTATTAGCTATGTCAACAGAGTCAAAAGGAGTAATTGATTTATTTAACTACCGTTTTAGTAAAGATAGTAGCTTAAGTAATCATTCCATAAAGAATTTAATAATGACAGCATTATTAGAAATGAAAGGAGATTTTGCTCATTCTCTGCCAATTCTATGTGATTTATTAGATGTAAAAGGTACTATTCTTCCTTTAACAGAAGACAATGTTGACCTAATAGGTATAACAAGAGAAGGAGATAGAATTGTTGGGGAAGCCGAAATAACGGAAGCAAGAAGTAAGATAGTTGATTTAGAATATAGCAAAAAAATTAAGGTAACACCAAAAGTTTTAGATGCTATAAAAAAAGCCGATTTAATAGTCTTCAGTTCTGGATCTTTAATAACTAGTATAATGCCAAATATAATTGTTCCAGAAATTCAAGAAGCAATTCAAAAATCAAAAGCAAAAAAACTATACATTTGTAATATGCTAACTCAACCTGGGGAGACAGATAATTTTAAAGTTAGTGACCATGTTAAATTTATTGAAAAATATATTGGTGATGGAGAAATTAACGCTGTAATTGCTAACAGCTCTGAAATAGCAACAAACATGAAAGTGTTAGCGAAATCAGAAGGAAAAGATGCAGTAGCAATAGATGTAAGTAAATTACACAAAATGGGTGTAACATTATTAGCTGATAATTTATTTAAAGTAGAAGATGGCTACGTAAGACATGATGCTCTTAAAACATCTTATTTGATTTTCTCATATATAATGGAAGAAGAATAAAATGACATTTACCACACGATTAAAAGAAGAAATAACTAAAAGTGATATTTCTCAATTAGATTCACTGATAGAACTGGCAGCTTATGTTAGATATTCAAGTCATATAAAAAAGAATAAGATAACATTAACATTTGAAAACGCCTCCGTAGCAAGAAGAATATACAAAGACATCAAGAATAATTTTGGTGTAAATATCAAGATAACAGTTCGTAATCAAAAGAGATTTAGAATTAAACAAATCTATATTTTGGATGTTAGTGAAAAAGTAGATCAAATATTAGAATCGCTAAATATTATTAAAGACGGAAAGAAAACATTACCAGAAGAGTATTTCTTAAGTAGTAGAGAAGAAATAATTAGTTATTTAACAGGAGCATTTTTAGCTTGTGGTAGTGTAAATGATCCAAACGCTTCCGGTTACCATTTAGAGTTCACTTCGACATTAAAAAAAGATGCAATATATCTTTCAACGTTATTAAAAGAATTTAACATCCAAGCTAAAGTTTTAAAAAGAAATAACAATTATATGACATATGTTAAAAGTGCAGAAATGATTAGCGACATGATAAGATTGCTTGGAGCAACTAATAGTTTCTTCTATTTTGAAGACATTAGAATTTATAGAGATCATAAGAATATGGTTAATAGATTGAATAACTGCGAGATAGCTAATCAAGAAAAAATCCTAAAAACAGGATTAAAACAATTGGACGATATCAATTATTTAAAAGAACATGATCTTATTGGTTTGCTTGAAGAAAATGTTAGAGAAGCCATTAGATATCGTGAAGCGTATCCTGAAACATCTCTTTCTGAACTAGCAGACATTATTTCTAAAGAAACAGGAAGACAAATAGGGAAATCCGGAGTTAATCACTATTTTATAAAGGTGAAAAAACTAGTTGAAAGACACAAAGAAAAAAACTCTAAGTAGGTGATATAATGTTTAAATTATTAGATTTAAATTTTTGTGAAACACCTTCTATCTTAAGAAGTTTAAAAATAGTTTATATTTTCATGAAGTTTGCAAGAATAATCGTTCCTATATTAATAATAATTGTTGGAATAAAGGATTTTATCGGAATAGTTACAAATGGCAAAGACGATGAATTTAAAAAAGTATTATCAATAATGGTTAGAAGAATTATAGCAGGACTAATAATATTCTTTATTCCTCCTATTTTAGATTATATTCTAAGTTTAAATGCAAAATATCAAGAAACAGCATCATCTTTTGCATCATGTTCTGTTTGCTTAACAAATGATAAAGAATGTGATAGTTTAATTGCAACTTCAGAGGCAAAAGAAGAAGCCTTGGCAGCCAATCATGATTCTGAAACGAGTGAAGCAGAATTGCGTGCAGCATATGAAGCTGAAATGAAGAAAAAAGAAAGCAAAAGACAAACATTCGAAAACTGGAAAAAAGAACATTTATCTAAAAAAACAACTGATGGGACTAATATTCAAAGAGCAACAGTAGCTCAAGGAAAATATTTCGATTCAACCGATGTTACAAAAATTAGTGGGTTAACAGAAGAAGAATTTTCAAATATACTTCGAAATAGTGCAGCATACAAAGGTAAAGCAAAAGTGTATTTACCTCTTGCCCATGATTTGATTATGGCTGAGAAAAAACATGGAGTAAACGCCTTTTATTTAATAGGGGTATACTCTTTAGAATCAGGTTGGCTAGGATCTACACTAGCCAAAAATTGTAACAATTTAGGAGGAGTAAAATTCTATAATCAAACATATGGAAATGGTAAAAAAACTACAAATTGTTGGAGTGGATATGCTGGTTTTGACAGTGTAAGTGAATTTATTGACTTTCATGCAAATCTTTTAGAAACAAAATATCTTACCCCAGGAGCCAGTCATTATTATGGGACAAGTGTTGCTAACGTCGCAAAAGATTATGGGCATAGCAACGGAGTTGATACTATTATTCAAATAGCAAATTATGTTTCTACAAAATAAAAGTATAGATTAATCTATACTTTTTTATTCCCAATAATTTGTTAAATTACCGTCTTCTTTATATACGTCATCCATTAAAACAACAAATGTGTATATACTATTCCTATTTTCTAATTTAGATCTAGATACAGTAGTGATAACAACACCACCAGTTGTATTCAATGATTCAGCAATGTAGTAGTTATTGTCATCCCAGCCAGCTAGAATTGCAGCATGACCTTCTAATCCTATTAAATCTCCGACTTTAACTCTTCCAGAATTCATTACTTCTGGACTAATTGCTAATTTAGTTCCAATATCTGGTAAAGCTTTTTGTCCACTTCCATCGCCACCAGCACCTATATCACCGACGTCAAACCCGCCGTTTAATAGTGCCCAAGTAACAAAGCCAGAACAATCAAAGCCATTTGCATAATATTTACCATATACCCATTTTCCCCAGTTCGTAAAGTTTTTAAGATTACAACCCCAAGGTGCAGGTCCAACATATATTGCAGTTTTATCTAGTTCTTTAAATTTTGCTTCTGATAAATACATACCACGATGATAATACCTTCCCTCACCATCTACTTTGGGAAAAGGATGATAATTGTTTAATCTACCGTTTTCATAAAAATAATCAATTCTATATGCAAACTCTAAAGCAGCAAATCTAGCAGCTTCTACAACGCCTGCCCTAGTTTTATAACCAGCCTTATCAATTCTATCAAATAGAATCTTGTCAATCAATTTTGCTTCATCTTCGCTAAATTGTAAACACTTAAGATATGGTTTATTAAAATCTATCGTTGGTTTATTTATAAAAGTAGGAACATAAACTTTTAAAATGCCATAAACATTTTTTTCATCTTTTATCTGTATTTCAGCAATTCCATAATCTTTAGCAGTAACTACATCATTATTTATTTCGATTACGTCTGTATTTGTAGAAACAACTTCTACTTTATTTTTAGAATTTCCAAGAACTACTAAATCATAATTGATTTTCTCACTGCCTCCTTTATACAAATAAATTGCTTCTTTATCGAACTTAGCTTCTAATATTTTATTAATCTCCACTTTTTGTGAATAAATATCATTAATGTTTCCATATTTATCTTTAACATAAATATTATAATCACCAGCATCAGTAATATAAGAGCAATATCCGTTATTGGCTTTTGTCCATCTTTCATCATTTTTATTCACTTTATCGTTTTTATTATTTGTAACTATGCACCAAGTATTTTTATTAAATTTGAAAAAATAGTTTCCTATATATACATTTACTATAACCTTATCATTGAATTTTTTACTTTCATTTATCTCAATATTAGTAACATAAGGAGCCACTTTGAAATTTGCAACTACTATTAATGAAATAATTAAAACTAAAAGGATTAAAACAAACAACCCTAATTTATTGCCTTTCATACAACCCCTTCTTTCATCGTAAATTATAACATAATAATGCTTGTGTACAAAATTTATCAATATTTGCAAGAAAAAATAAATTATATGCAAAATCTTAAATAATATAGTATAATTACATTAGAATATGAGAGGGATTTTATATGTCAGCAAATAGAACAAATGTAACTTTTAACGATGGAACAGTATTAGAAGTCGAAAAAGGTACAACAATATATGAGTTAAGTAAAATATATCAACCTAAACTAGAATACGAAATTGTAGGTGCCGAAATAGAAAACAGTGCTGTTTCTATGGAAACACCAATAACTAAAGCAACAAAGTTAGATTTTATTGATTTAACAAGTCAAAACGGCTACCGTATTAATAAAAGTGGATTAGAGTTTGTAACTGTAGTAGCTCTTAAAGAAGCGTTTGGAGATACTTTTGATGTATCATTTAATCATTCAATAGCGAACGGATTACACATGACTATTACAGGTGAAAAGAAATTTACTTTAAATGATGCAAAAAAGCTAAAGGCAAAAATGAATGAAATTATCTCTAATGATGAGAGAATCTACAACATGAATGTTGAAGTAGATGGTATGATTAATTACTTAAACAGAATTAAAGAACCAGAAAAAGCAATGAATATTCATAACTTAAATACTAAAGTTGTTTCAATGTATAAACTAAGAAATCATCTAAATTATTTCTATTCAGAAATGCCTTATTCAACAGGATGTTTAAAAAAATATGATTTGGTATATCTTGGCGAAAATAAATTAGTATTGTTATTTCCAACAAAGGTTCAAAAATATAAACAACCAGAATATATCCATTATCAAAGTGTTATTAAATGTTTTGAAGAAGGCGAACGTTGGATTAGAGATTTAGAAACATTATATGTATCAGATATAAATCAAGTTGTATCTAATTGTGAAATAGAAGATTTCATTAAGTTGGTAGAAACGCATTTCAATAATGAAATACATGATTTGGTAGATGATATTATTAAGAAGAAAGCAAGATATGTATTATTTGCTGGACCTTCATCTACAGGTAAAACTACAACGACAAAAAAGGTTGCGTTACAACTACGCAGTAGAGGATATGATGTTTATGTAATGTCTACTGATGATTACTTTAAAGAAAGAGAAGACTCACCAAAAGATGAAAATGGTAAATATGATTTTGAATGTTTAGAATGCCTAGACTTAAAATTATTAAATAAACAATTAAAGGACTTAATAGCAGGCAAGAAAGTTAATGTTCCAATGTTTAATTTCAAAACAGGTAAAAAGGAATATAACGAAGAAGTTAAATTACCGGAAGAAACAATTATTCTAATAGAAGGATTACATAGTATAAATGATGCTATGACACCAGAATTAGATCCTAAATTAAAATACAAGGTATACTTAAGTCCATTTATACCAATCAATCTTGATAGACATAATTACATCTCAACAACCGACTTACGTTTAATGAGAAGAATTGTAAGAGACAATCGTTCAAGATCATTCGACGTAGGCAAAACAATAGAATATTGGGATACCGTAAGATGTGGAGAAGAAAAATATATCTTCCCATTCATTAATTCAATAGATAAAATAATAAATACATCATTAATATATGAATTAGGAGTATTAAAGGTTTATGTTGAACCATTGTTATACTCGGTAAAAAGAAATTCTCCAGCATATAGCGAAGCGAGAAGACTAATTAGCTTTTTAAAGAACTTCTTCCCAATACCATCAGATTATATTCCAAATGATTCAATTCTAAGGGAATTTATTGGTAAGAGTTTCTTTGAAAACTATAAATAGAATAGGAAGGAAGAAAAAATATGATAAAAGTAGCAATTAATGGTTTTGGTCGCATTGGAAGACTAGCGTTTAGAGAAATGATTACAGGAACAGACTTTGATGTCGTAGCAATCAATGACTTAACAGACGCTGAAACACTAGCATACTTACTAAAATATGATACAAATCATCGTTCATTCCACGAAAACATTATTAACTTTGAAAATGACGAAATTGTAATCAAAGGAACAAAAAGAATAAAAGTATTTGCTGAAAGTGATCCAGCTAATCTACCTTGGGGAGATTTAGGAGTAGACGTAGTATTAGAATGTACAGGACACTTCACTGACTTGGAAGGAGCAAGCAAGCACATCCAAGCAGGTGCAAAAAAGGTTATAATTTCTGCACCAGCTAAAGGTGAAATGAAAACAATAGTATATAACGTTAACTCTGATACTTTAGATGGCTCAGAAACAGTTATATCTGCAGCTTCTTGTACAACAAATTGTCTAGCTCCTGTATTAAAAATCATCCAAGATAAAATAGGAATTGAAAAAGGCTATATGACTACAGTTCATGCTTACACTAATGATCAAGCTACATTAGACATTCCTCATAAAAAAGGAATCTTGGCAAGACGTGGTAGAGCATGTGCTCAAAACATAGTACCAGCTTCAACAGGCGCAGCTTCAGCAATTGGCAAAGTTATTCCTGAGATTGATGGAAAACTTGATGGAAATGCTTTCCGTGTTCCAGTTCCTGATGGTTCAGTAATTGATGTAACTTTAGAATTATCTAGAAATACTACTAAAGAAGAAATCAATGAATTACTTAAAGCAGGCGAAAACGATACATTAAAATTCACTATGGACCCAGTTGTATCTAGTGATGTAATCGGCAAAAAATGTGGAGCACTAGTCGATGGATTATTAACTAATGTTTTAGATGCTGATGGAAAGCAACTAGTTAAAGTAGTTGCTTGGTACGATAATGAAATGGGTTATACAGCTCAAATGATGCGTACAGCTAAAAAACTTATGAACATTGAAAAATAGTGTCGAATAGACACTTTTTTTATGTCAAAGTAAAAGCATAAATCAATAGAAATATTGAAGAAGAAGAAGACTTAACTTATAATTAAAGTGGTGATTATATGAAAAAAAGAATTCAAGATATGGACGTTGCTAACAAAAGAGTTTTACTTAGATGTGATTTTAATGTCCCAGTAAAAGATGGGGTAATTTTAGATGATAGTAAAATAGTAGCATCCTTAAATACAATTGAGTACTTAATAAAACAGGGTGCTAAGATTATTATTTTATCCCACTTCGGAAAGGTAAAGACCGAAGAAGACAAGCAAAATAATTCATTAGCTCCAATAGCTGCACATTTACAAAAACTTATTAATACAAAAGTAATATTTTGTAAGCAAGCTAGAAATCTATATTTAGAAGCTAAGATAGAAAGTATGAAGCCAGGGGAAATAATTGTTTTAGAAAATACAAGATTTGAAGATGTGCCGAATAAATTAGAAAGTGGAAATGATCCACAATTAGCTATGTATTGGGCAGAACTAGCTGACATTTATTGCTTAGATGCTTTTGGATCAGCACATAGAAAACATGCTTCAACCTATGGAGTTGCAAAATACTTGCCAAGCTGCATTGGCTATTTGGTCCAAAAAGAAGTTGAAGTCTTGGATAAATATGTTTTACATGCAGAACATCCTTTTACAATTGTAATGGGAGGAGCTAAAGTAGAAGATAAAGTTGAATTGATTGAATCATTACTTCCAAGATGTGACAACCTATTAATAACAGGTGGTATAGCAAATTCATGTTTAAGCACTTTAGGCTTCAACGTAGGAGCCTCATTATGTACAAAAGATCCAGAGATACAAAATAAATTGAAAAACATTTTAGTTAAGTATAAAGAAAAAATTAAACTACCAATGGACGTAATAGTAGGAAGCACTCATGATAATAATTATGTCAATCATGTCAATATAGATAAAGTGAATGATGATGAAGCAATATTTGATATTGGTGTGAAAACGGTAAATCAATTTAAAGAGATAATAGACAAATCAGCAACAATATTTGTTAATGGTACAGCAGGTAAATATGAAGATATAAAATATGCGAATGGAACAAGAGAACTATTAACAAATATAGTAAATAGTAAAGCTATTAAGATAGTTGGTGGAGGAGATGGAGTCAGCGCTGTAAAACACTTTAATTTGGCTGATAGGTTTAATTTTTTATCTACAGGTGGTGGAGCAACCTTAGAATACATAATACAACAGGGATTGCCTGCAATAGATAATATAAATGACGCCTAAAATTAAATATTTAGTATGTAACCTAAAAGCTAATAAACTTAAATATGAAATGATTGAATATGAAAGAAAACTAAAAAGCATTAAATTAAAAGAAAATATAAAATTAATAATATGTCCTTCTTTCATATACTTATATATGTTTCAAAATGAAGTATATTATCTAGGTGCTCAAGATGTTTCTGAATACACGGAAGGAGCACATACTGGAGAAATCACTGCATCTCAATTAGAATCAATGGGAGTTAAATATGCCTTGGTAGGACATAGTGAGAGAAGAGAAACATTTAGAGAAGAAGAGAAAACAATCACTAACAAAATAAAAAAATCCTATCATTCTCACATAAGACCAATATATTTTATTGGCGAGACCGCAGAAGAAAAACAAAAAAATCAGACAAAAGGAGTTTTAAAAAAACAATTAAGAAATATCATCGATGGAGTACCAGACTATAAACGAGAAAAACTTATCATTGTTTATGAACCTCTTTGGTCAATTGGAAATGGCAATATTCCAAAGAACGAAGAAATAATCAAAAGAGTAAGATATATAAAAGATTTTATTAAAGAATCATACAAAATAAAAATACCTGTCTTATATGGTGGCAGTGTAAATACTACAAATATAGAAGAACTTCTTAAAATTAAAAATATAGATGGCTTTGTCATCGGCGGAAGTTCACACAACATAAAAGAATTAAAAGATATATATAATAGAATATTGAATAAAAAATAGAAAAAAATCTAAACTTAATCACTTATTAGGGAGAATAAAATGGAAGAAAAAACTAATAAGAGATTAAAAGAAATATTAAAAAGAATATCAAAAGAATTAAAAAATCTTGGTATATCCCCAAATAGGGAAGGATACTGTTTCCTTAGAGACGGAATTTATATTTGTTTAAAAGAAAAAAGATATAATTTAAAAATAACAAAAGATATTTATCCAGCTTTATCTGCAAAATACAATAAAAAGGTTGGAGCCATTGAAAAAGCAATACGTACAGCTATTGAAAGAGGGTGGACATATTGTGATTTGGAATATGCAGAGAAAGTTTTCGCAAATATTATTCCATACAATAAAGACCGACCTACAAATGATGAATTTATATCAACAGTATCAGAATATATTTCATTAGATTTATAAAAGAAATTATAAGCTTATTGTAATTTCTTTTTTTCTTGTGCTATTATGTTAATAGGAGAATGGATATGAAGAAAATACTAACAATTATATTAGATGGCCTAGGCATGAGAGAAGACGTTTATGGAAATGCAGTTAAAATGGCTGGTATGTCTAATTTTATAAATATATGGAACAATTATCCTCATTGTCTTTTAAAGGCAAACGGAGAACATGTTAATCTTCCGGATGGTCAAAGTTCCTCTTCAGAAATTGGCCATAAGATTATCGGAACAGGAAGAGAAATAGAAAACAAGTTAAATGAAATCAACAGTGTGTTGCTTAAAGATAATCTTAAATACAATCAAAGATATTCGGCAATGATTGATTATTTAAAAAAACACCCTTTCAACAAATTACACATCGTAGAGTTACTATCCGATGGTGGAGTATCTTCACATATTGAGCATTTAAAATTGTTTATAGATGAACTTAATAAGAGCAAAATAAATAACGAAGTATTAATTCATGGTATATCTGACGGAAAAGATTCCGACAAATTTTCCTCTTACATGTATATCAAAGATATTGAAAAATCGCTTACAGATAACATTCATTTAGCTTCCCTTTGTGGAAGATATTATGCTCTAGATGATGAAAAGAACTATAAAAGAACAAAAGTATTTTATGATTTATTATTTAATGGCAGAGGCGTAGATGCTTTAGAAATAAAACTAGTTATAAAAAAGTGTTACGATCGAAAATTAACAGACACTTTTATGCCACCAATAAAAACAGAACATTATCAACCTATATCAAATGGGGATTGCATAATGCTTTTGAATATAAGTAAAGGAAACCAAGAGCAAATATTAAATGCGATTTGTAATAATGATTTTGTTGAATTTGAAACAAAAGAAATAAAAGCAAAAGTGTTTAGCTTGTATGAGATAGATAGCAAAATAAATAAGAGTTATTTTTTTAATAGTAAGAAATATGTAAATACCTTAAATGAATATTTATCAAAACTAGGATTATCACAAGCTGTAATATTTGAAAGCATAAGAAATGAGTGCATGACCTATTACTTAAATGGAGAAAGAGATATAAAATATGATAATTGTGATTATTACTGCGTTGATTCTCCTAAAGTAGACAGCTTTGATCAAAAGCCAGAAATGAATGCCTTAACCATAGCGAAGACAGCAATAAAATGCATGGAACAAGATTATGATTTTATCCTTTGCAACTTTGCAAATGCCGACGAGGTTGGGCATACAGGAAACTATCAAGCAGTAATAAATGGCCTTCAAGCCATTGACGTATGTCTAGGTAAATTAGTAGAAGTTGCCGAAGAAAACTTCTATAAAGTAGTTATTATATCTAGTCATTCTAATGCTGATACAATTATAAATAGAAATAACGAAGTAATAACTAAGAATACCTTAAGTCCAGTTCCATTTGCTATAATGGATAAAAAAATAAGCTTAAAGAATGGCAATCTATCGAGTTTTACTCCAACATTACTCCATTATATGGATATTTCTATTCCTAAAGAAATGAAAAATAGTGAGATATTAATAGAAAAAGCAAAAGAACGTAAATAAAACGTTCTTTTTTTGCAAAAAAAGAGAAAAAATGCTTGATTTTAGTGGCGAAAGTTGATAAAATCATATTCGTATGACTGCTTAGATATGCAAGGTTGCCGATACGCCCGGTAAGGTTGTTAAAACTTTATATAACGTCATCGGGTAATTTGCATGGAGCGAGCCTATACTAGATATAGACGAAGGGAGGACACATGATGTCAAGTAACAAAGTTCGTATTACTTTTAAAGCATATGATCATAGACTTTTAGATCAAGCTTGTGGAAAAGTAGTAGAAACTGTAAAAAGAACTGGGGGAGAAGTTGTTGGACCAGTACCTCTACCTACTGAAGTAGAAAAGGTTACTATCCTAAGAGCTGTACA
>AUXO011112976.1_pt1 | contig 11923 bp, 10 predicted proteins | sample 768731 | NCBI WGS metagenome assembly AUXO01 (sample SAMN02715735, study PRJNA202380) | gut metagenome | biome: sheep rumen | host: Ovis aries | place: New Zealand: Palmerston North | reverse complement strand
AATGATGTGGCCGGGGAAGATGAATCTTACCGGTCATTTTGTGCGTTTTAAAAGAACTAAAAATTCGCAGAAGATAAATGGTGAGACTGCTTTCTTCGAAAGTGTCGAGATGATAAATCCACTTCCAGTTCCTTTGGATGAGGGAATACTAGAGGTGGATAAGTTTATGGAACCATGCCAAAACCCAGAAGTGTTCGAGGAAATTCTACAGAGAATTGAGCCGGACGCAGTCCACGTTCACACGCTTCAGGGACTATACCCAGAACTTCTGATTGCGGCAAAGGAAATGGGTATTAAAGTCGTGTTTACAACGCATGACTACTTTGGCATTTGTCCGAAAATTACATTGTTCAGAGATGGCAACATCTGCAACGGAGATTGTGGCAAGTGTGCGGCTTGTAATAAAGATGCTCTATCAATGAAGAAGATAAAGATTCTTCAATCGGTTGAATACAGAAAACTTAAGGACTCAAGCCTAGTTAAAAAAATTAGAAGAAATCACAGAGACGACTTCTACGAAGAAGACGCAAAACTAATACAAGAAGAGGAAGACACAGAGAAGAGATTCGAGCAGGAAGACTTGAGCGACGAAGTGTACGAGGCACTACGAGATTACTACAGACAGTTCTTCCACTTTATTGACGTGGTCCACTTTAACAGCTCAGTCACAAAAGAAGTGTTTAGAAGATATTTGCCGCCGGAGACAAAAGGCAAAGTCATAAATATAAGCAACAGTCAAATTGAAGATAAAAGAAAAATCAGAAACTATGGCGGAAGACTTAAAATTACTTATTTAGCAGCAGCTAGGGAGAGCAAGGGATTCTTTATGCTAAAGGAAGCGCTAGATGATCTTTGGGCTGAGGGTGTAAGAGATTTTCAATTAGACATTTACAGTGAAACAAGAAATGTGAGTGGATATATGAATGTTCACGGAGCATTTCCGGATGGAGCAATCGACCAAGTCTACGAGAGAGCAGATCTACTAGTTGCACCAAGTCTTTGGTATGAGACATACGGTTTCACTGTGCTGGAGGCATTGTGTTACGGAGTGCCATCTTTGGTTACAACTAGAGTGGGCGCCAAAGACCTTCTAAAAGATGGGCATCTCGGAATGATAATTAAGCCTACGAAGGAAGATTTGAAGCAGGCGATTTTATATATTATTCAAAACCGAGACATACTAGAGGTTTACAACAAGAGAATTTATAGAGAGTTTAATTTCAGAGATGTGAAAAACTCTGCTGATGAAGTAGAGAAGTTATATCAATAGATTAGGAACGAGTATGTGGAACAAAGTATGCGAAAAAATATTCATAGATTTTACAGACAAGCTGAATGATAAAGGCATCAGATATATTGTTATGCGCAACTTTGAGGAATTGCCAAAAAACAATTTGGCAAAAGATGTGGATATTCTGGTAGATCCCAAAAGAGTAAAGAAAGCAAGAAACATATTAAGAACAATTTATAAGAGAAACGGATTAGAGTACTTCGATGAAGACATCTTTAACACTACATACTGCACACATGGAATGGGGCAAGGCACAGGCATCCATATCGATTTGATAGGTGGGTATAAAACAAAGGGATACGAGGTTGTTCCATTTGATGAATTATATAGTTATGCAAAACCATTTAAAAACTTTTATGTTTTGGATACGCCATATGATGACATTATGCTTCTCATATTTAAAATTTTTGGGCATAAGACACCAGAGTTAAAAGAAAAATATAGAGAAGAAATAAGAGAGAGTTATAAATCTAACCCAATCAAGTTTAAGGCAGAGATTCGCAAAATGCTTGGAGATAATTTTGGAAGTCAAGTTGCTGAATTGATAGAAGAAAACAGTTTTGATGAAATCTTAAATGAGAACAAAGAACTAGATAGACGCCTTAAAACTTACGCGAGAAAAAACTCGTTCTTCAAAGTTCTAATAGACCGAGCACATTATGTGTGGCAAAAAATGGATAGAGTGGTATTTAGATATCGCAAATACAAAAGAACATTTGCGGTGTTAGCACCAGATGGAACGGGAAAAACTACATTTTTGGATGGACTTATCAAGAAATTGAATTACTACTATGTGAGTGATCCAAAGGATAATAAGTTTAATGTTTATCATTTCAGACCAACAATTTTTCCTAACCTAGGCGCGATGGGTGAAAAGGCTGGAGTGATGGAGCAAGATAAAGACTTCACAAATCCACACAGAAATAAACCGGCAAATCCTATTAGCTCATTTTTCAGAATTGCGTATTACACATTTGATTACATTGTAGGTTGGCAGAAATGTGTGAGAAGTGATGTGAAGAATGCTAGGTACAGCATTTTTGATAGATACAGTTATGATTTGATTGTTGATCCGAAAAGAACAAGATTAAATCTACCAAAAGTGCTTAGAAGATTTTTTGTTTGGTTAACACCTAGACCAGGAATTGTCTTCATTTTGACGGCTGATGCAGAAACAATTTATTCTAGAAAAAAAGAATTGTCAAAAGAAGAAATCGAAAGACAGTTAGAAGAGTACAAACAATTATCTCAAACTAATAAAAGATTTATAGAAATAGATGCTAGAAAAACACCAGACGAGATGAGTCAGGAAGCATTACATATACTGTTTAAAAAATATGCAAATAGGAAATAGTAGAGAATGGAAAAAGTAGCAGCAGTGATATTAAATTACAACACCCCACAAGACACAGTAAACTGTGCCAATTTATTGATGCGACAAAAATCCGTTGATTTAAAAATTATAGTAGTAGACAACGCTTCTAGCGACAACAGCATCGATATAATCAAAAATGAATTAGGGGAAAAAGTAATCCTAGTTGTAAACAAGTCAAACAGGGGATATTCTGCGGGCAATAATCTTGGATTAAAGAGAGCAATAGAAGAAGACTGCCAGTATGCACTTGTTGTAAATCCAGACGTGGAGATTTCTGATGAATACGCAATGGAAAAAGCAGTGACAATTATGAAGGCTGACAAGGATATAGCTATGCTGGGCCCAGATGTCATTGATATGGATGGAAATCACCAAAATCCTCAGAGAGAATTAAAGTTTATTGAGGATGTGTTTTGGCCAATATCTCTGTTGTTGTCCAAAATGAAAAAAGGAAATAGATATGTTAAGAATTACAATAAAAATGGTTATTGTGAAAAAGTAGTGGGATGCTGTTTTGTTGCAGATTTAGAAAAAATGCGAGAGATTGACTTCTTCGACGAAGGCGTATTTCTATATTCAGAAGAGCCAATCATTTCTGCAAGGATTCATTCTGCTGATTATAAAATTTATTATTGTAAAGATATAAAAATTAAACACAATCATATCGAAAGCGAAAAGGGAGATGCCAAAACTAGACTGGCACAGTTTATGGATAGCCGAATCTATTTTTTTAAAAACTATAAATACAAAAATAAAAAAATAAGAAAAAGCATTGCCTTAAAGGCAATTAATCTTGAGAAAAAATATCACAACAAGAGTAAGGAGAAATAAAATGGCAATACCCAAAATAATACATTATTGTTGGTTTGGACAAAAGGAAATGTCCGACCTCGACAAAGAATGCATAGAGTCATGGAAAAAATATTTGCCAGATTATGAGTTTAGATTCTGGAACGAAGACAACTTTGACGTGACACAGAGTAACTATGTGAGAGAAGCCTACGAACAGAATCACTTTGTGTTCGTGAGCGATTATCTTAGATGGTATGCACTTTCGAACTTTGGTGGAATGTACTTGGACCTAGATATAGAAGTGTTGAAAAACCTAGATGAGTTCTTGGAAAACAATCATACATTCTTGGGATTTGAGAATAAAACACTGATTGGAACTGGTATTGTCGGAACAGAAAAAGGTTCGTGGATTTCGAAGAAGATGTTTGAATATTATGACACTCACGATTTTGTGAACGAAGATGGAAACATCGATACGACAGCCAGCGTTCAAATTATTGTGCCAATCCTTGAGGAGAGAGGATTTGTGAGAGAGAACAAGGAACAGTTTTTGGGTGACATACATATTTATGAGAGAGATATTTTCTTCCCTAAAAAATTAGATGAGGATCATTTTAGAACGACAGACAGAACAGTGACTATTCACAAATTCGAAGGGACTTGGCTAACAGATAGAGAAAAGAAAAGAGGAACAAGTAAGGTTTGGAGAAATGTCTGCAGACCAGTTCTTAGAAAGATAAGAAGCGTTATAACAAAATTGATGGGCAGAAAGAGAGCTAAAAGAATTGAAGCTTCATTGAGAGATAAGATTAGATAATAGTGATGGAAAGAAAGAAAATTTTAGTAAGTGCATATGGATGTGAGCCTAACAAAGGGTCAGAGCCTGGAGTGGGTTGGAATTGGGTTTTGCAGCTGGCGAAGGATAATTATGTGTATGTGATTACACGTGCAAACAATGCTGGCGAGATTGAAGCCAATATTCCTAGCGAACTTAAAGATTCACTACATTTTGAATACTACGATACAAACAAGTTATTACTAAAAATCAAGAATAAGGCGAAGAGATTATATTTTTATTATTTCTTTTGGCAAATAGGATCTAAAAAGATTGTAAAAAAACTAAAGAGAGAAATCGATTTTGATTATGCAATGCACTTAACATTTGGAAGCATGTGGATGTCTACAGGGTTAAAGTCATCTAAGATACCATTTATCTGGGGACCGCTTGGTGGAGCAGATGCAGTTCCAAAGGCATATATAAAGCGCTTTCCATTTAAGCAAAGAGTAGTTCAACGATTCAGATATTTTTTGATAAAGACAAGCGGCCTAAATCCTAGAGTGTTTAGACCAAGCAAGAAGGCAGAAGTAATCTTGTGCAGGACAGAGAATAATGTAAATGCAATTCCAAAAAAATATCAGTCCAAGACCAAACTGATTTTGGAAACGGCAATAGACGAAGAAATATTTGAGTATCAAAAGGATTATTCAAAAGACAATTCTAGAATTGAAATAATAACGACAGGCAGACTGGTTCCGTTTAAAAATGTCGAGATGGATGTTGATATTATGCAAAAGTTAAAAGAGCAGTATGACAACATTCATCTAACAATAATAGGTAGCGGGCCTGAGTCGAAGAAAATAAAAGAGAAGATTAAAACTCAAAATCTAGAAAACGAAATAAGCCTAATTGATGAATTGCCACGTGAACAGGTGATTGAAAAATTAGTGGATTCGGATATTTATGTTTGTCCTAGTTTGAGAGAAGGTGGGTCGTGGTCTTTGATGGAGGCGATGGCTGTGGGATTGCCGGTTGTATGCCTCAATTGGACAGGAATGAAAACAATTACAAGCAAGGATACCGCTATTAGAATTGAACCTACAGATTACCAACAGACTGTAGATGCGTTCACAGAGGCGGTGACCGAATTGATTAATTCTAAAGAGAAAAGAATGCAAATTGGATTGAAAGGAAGAAAAAGAATTAAGGAACAGTTCAATTGGGATTCCAAGAGAGATGTTTTAAAAGAAATAATGAGTGATAAAAACTAATTATTTAGAGCGAGATAAAAATGAGAGATAAATTAACAATAAACAAAGATTCGAATATTATCTGGTTTGTAGTCATTCTATATCTATTGGATATGTTTGCTATAAAACCAGAAGTTTTTCTAATTATAGAAATGATAGTAATCTTCTTCCTCCTTCTTGGAAGTAGAAGAATTATTATTCCTAGAGTTAATGGATTAGCGCCATATTTGGGGTATATTATTTTTGTCTCGATAATGGGATTGGTTAAATATGGAGTCCAATTAGCTCAGAGAGATTTGTTTTATCAGCTCAGTAGTATCCTAACCATTATACTTGGATATTTATTCTATATGATGAATGAAGACAAGAAGAAGTCATTATGGAGTTCAGTATGTTTTACACTTATGCTTTCATCTATAGTTTGTCTAGTCCGAGGTATTCTTGCGTTAACGGGAACTATGGAGTTTGTTACATTCAGATCTACTTTTGAAATTGGAATTAAGTCTATTTCATTATTGCTTCCTATACTGGCTGGTAAAATGTTGTTCCTTAAAGAAAAAACATTGCCATGGAAGTTGGATATAGTAACTATCATATTGTGGATGATTCAAATAGTTCTTAACTTAAGTCGTACAGCGCTAGTTAACCTTGCGATTTCTACTGTGGTCGTACTGGTAGTAGTGATACTAAAAAAACGCGCAAGCATAGCATCCATTATAAAACTAGTATCTTTCTTAGTAGTTACAATCCTTATCGTTGTGGCTTTGACATCTCTCATGCCGAAGGAAGCGAAAAAAACATTTAGTAAAAAAATAGATAACATGTTTGAGGAAGTATCAAGCGACGGTTATTATGGAAATTCTGAAACTGCACAAGAAGATTGGAGAGGATACGAGAATAGCGAGGCCCTCGAACAATGGAAAAAATCAGATGCCATTACAAAAATAATTGGATCAGGAAATGGTAAATTAATTCATATTAGATTTGTGCCTTATCAGTGGAAGAGTATTATAGAGAAGCAGAATAATGTTACGGGTGTTACCATATTACACAACACATTCTACACATTATTAATTAAGGGTGGAATAATTCTGGTAGCCCTATTATTAATTTTCCTTTTCAGAAACGCATTGCTAGCGATTAAAATGATCAGAAATGACGATTATTTATTTGAGGGAATTGTATTGCTCTGTATCGTCATGTATATATTAATGGATGGATATGTAGTTAGAGTTATGATTGATAGAGGCGAGGAAATGGCACCTATGCTTTTGCTAGGTTATATAAACGCTTTGTATTATAGGAGAAAAGACGAAGACGAAGAGGTAGAAAAAAATGAAGAAGTATAAGAGTATTGATGGTTTAAAAGCCTTTTCGATAATGATGATAGTTTTGGTCCACGTGGCAATTAATGGAAATTATCAAATAGATAATTTTGTTTTCAATGCCATCGTCAAAAACCTAAGCGTATTCGTAGAATTATTCTTTATAATAAGTGGCTTTGGTATGTGTTGTGGATACTACGAAAAAATTAAAAACAAAGAAATAGATTTAAGCACTTTTTATAAGAGACGAGTAGTAAAGATATGGCCATATTTTGCACTACTTATAATTCTGGATTTGGTGGCAAGCGGATTCAGCAAAAAGAATTTGATTGAAGCGTTTTTGGATGGGACACTATTGACAGGCTTTCTTCCAAATAATCATATACAGATAGCTGGTATTGGCTGGTTTTTAGGAGTGGTTTTCGCCTTTTATTTATTGTTCCCATTTTTTGTTTTTCTCATATGGAACAAACTAAGAGCGTGGATATCGTTAGCGATATTTATCGCAATAAAAATACTAGGACAATCATATTTGACATTTGACGGAAAAGTGTCAATGGGCTTCTTCCTAAATTGGTTTTATCTTTTTATAATCGGTGGATTAATATATTTATACCAAGAGGATCTAGTAAAAATATTCAACAAAAGAGAATATACTTTAGCAATATTATTTATCTTAATATCTGCAGGGGAAATAATTGTTTACCAAAAAGGATACCCAAGCATTGCGAGTCATATAGTAGTGGTGTCATTTATAGTTCTAATTATTTATTGCCTAGTAGAAAGAATTCCTATTTTTGGAAACAAAGTATTTGTTTTCATAGGAGGACTTTGTCTACAAATCTATTTATTCCATGTAATAGTATTTAGAGCAATAGATAAAATTGGATTAACACACAAATTTGGAAATGAGGTAATCTCACTAATAGTTAACTATGTATTAGTGTTAGCGATAACTGTGGGTATTTCATTCCTACTAAAAAAAGGTTTTAGCTTAATAAAATGGAACAAAAACAACTAAAGCAAAAAACAATATCCGGACTAATGTGGAGATTCTTTGAGCGATGTGGTGCTCAAGGTGTTAATTTGCTTGTCCAAATAATTTTGGCGAGACTTCTTGTGCCAAAGATGTTTGGAATGATAGCGTTAGTGACAATCTTTACAAACATTTTGCAGATCTTTATTGATAGCGGAATGGGTAACGCATTAATCCAAAAGAAAAATGCTGATGACACAGACTTCTCTAGTGTTTTCTATTTCAATATCTTTTTGAGCGTAGCTCTTTACCTTGGAATGTTTATTGCATCTCCATTTATTGCAGATTTCTTTGGCGAGGAAAAATTGACAGCTGTAGTGAGAGTGATGAGCATCTCATTGATTATCGGTGGAGTTAAAAACGTCCAACAAGCATACGTTTCCAAAAATATGATGTTCAAGAAATTCTTTTTCTCAACATTGACGGGAACGATAATAGCAGCATTTGTAGGTATAGTCATGGCCTACAAAGGTTTCGGTGTTTGGGCATTAGTGGCACAGGATTTAACAAATAAAACTATCGACACATTTGTGTTGTGGTTTACGGTTAAGTGGAGACCAAGACTTAAGTTTTCGTGGACTCGCTTGAAAGGACTAGTTGGTTATGGATGGAAACTTTTGGCGTCGGCGCTCATTGACACTGTATACAACAACTTAAGACAATTAATAATCGGAAAGATGTATACACCAGCAAAACTAGGTCTATACAATCGAGGACAACAGTTCCCAGATACTATAATCAATAATATCAACACTTCTATAGACAGCGTAATATTCCCAGCGATGTCTACGGAACAAGATGATAGAGTTAGATTAAAAACATTGACTAGAAGAGCAATTAAAACTAGTAGTTATATCATATGGCCTATGATGGTTGGCTTGGCTACAATAGCTACACCGCTAGTTAGTTTTCTTTTGAAAGACAATTGGCTAGGAGCAGTTCCATACTTGAGAATATTCTGTTTGATAAATGCATTTCAACCGATACATACATCAAATCTAAATGCTATAAAAGCTTTGGGAAGAAGTGGGTTATATCTCAAATTAGAAATAATTAAAAAGTTTTTAGGAGTATTAGCTATTGCTATTACAATGTGGTATGGGCCACTGACTATAGCATATGGATTGCTAGTGGTTAGCATTCTATCTCAGATAATAAATGCCTGGCCAAACAAAAAATTATTGAACTACAGCTACTTAGAACAAATCAAGGACATACTGCCTTATATTTTGATGTCAGGAGTAATGGCAGTCGTTATCTACTTTATTGCATATGTCAAGGTTCCAAGAGTTTATGTGTTATGTTTGCAAGTAGTAGTGGGAATGTTAGTTTATGTAGGCATGTCAAAACTATTTAAAATAGATAGTTATGATTATATAAAAGATGTTATCAAAAATTTGTTTTTAAGAGATAAATCAGATGAATAGTAAACCATTAGTAAGCGTATATATCACAACATATAATCAGTCGCAGTATGTAAGAGAAGCGATAGATAGTGTTTTGATGCAAAAAACTAATTTTGATTACGAGATTATTGTGGGCGACGACGCTTCTACTGACGGAACTCAGGACATCATACGTGAATACAAAGAAAAACATCCCGATCTAATCAGCGCGAATTTAAGGGATGAAAATATATTTGAATCAAAAATCGATAACTTTGAAGATTTGAGAAGAAGGTGCAAAGGCAAGTACATGATTTGCCTAGAGGGCGACGACTTTTGGATAGATGAGAACAAATTGCAAAAGCAGGTGGACTTTTTGGAAAGCCATCCGGACTATATTGCCGTGGCCCACTCAGCAGTGGTCGTGGACAAAGACTCCAACCCAACAGATGAAAAATATCCCGAGTGCGAGGAAGATGAGTATTCACTAAAACATTTTGCTAGTGAAATAATGCCAGGACAATTAGCGACAGTCCTTCACAGAAATCATTATTTAGACAACTCCTTTGACGAAGCCTGCTTCGAAGAAAGCATACCAAACAAAGATAGATTGGTATTTTTCTATTTGGCAAGTCACGGGAAAATACACTGTTCAAGAGAACAAATGAGTGCATATAGACACGTAAAAGATGAGGGGACTAGTTTTAGCGCCACTTATCAATATGATTATGAAAAAAATAAAAGATTATGCGGATCATTGATTAAGGCAACCAAAGACGGCGACCCTAAATCGAAAGAGATTGCGGAAATGTTATATTACAAAAACTTAATGCAAGGATTAAAACAAAAGCAATGCTCAATGAAAGAAGTGAAAGAGGAAAGAAAAAAACTAGATAATTGTGGCAAAGCAAAAAGGTTATATTTTAAGCAATGGATCAACCACAACCTTTTGCACAAGAAAATTTGGATATAGGATTACTGGTTATTAAAAAATGATAGAGAGAGAATTATTAAAAAAACTATATACTGAAAGCGACGAACAAAGCTTGGTGTTCGCTCACGCAGATAAGACCTGGGTGATGCCTCCGTCCGCTACAAAGGGTGCAATGGATATGTACCAACCATCATCCCGTGCGGGCAAATGCTTAAAGAAGTCTGTAGTGAAGAAGGGCAAGACTCCTCTTTTTGCTAGAGGCTCTAAGGTTGAGAGAGTTCAGTGTTCGCTTACATCTGATGTCAGAGCGCAGTTAGAAGATATACTTGGAATAAGTGACCTTTACGTAGCCTCATATATGGGAGACACATCTACTTATCAGAACGAGAAGGTAGTTTTACAAATCTACAACAACAATGAGATTTTTGCTTTTGTGAAAGTGACTGACAATGCTAAGGTGGCTGAAACATTTGAGAGAGAGGCAAAGGCTATTAATGACTTGCGTGGTCTTGGAATTGAGAATATTCCAAGAGTTATAGGATTAAAAGAGAATGATGGGTTAACCTACTTTGCTCAATCGAATAACAAACCTATGGGTCAGGAAGTTTGCTTAGAGTTTAATGAGCAAGTAATTCAGAATGTTGAAAGAATTGTTTCTAAGACTAAGGTTGAAATGCCTTATGGTGAGAGTGAGTTCTGCGGATATGTTGAAGACTTAAAGAAAAATCTTTCTATTTTTGATAAAGAGCAGCAGTCCATATTGGAAGAAGCTATCGGACAAGTGGAAGGCGCTTCTGAGTTTGCGTTTTCTCATGGAGACTACACCCCATGGAACATTTATTATCTCAAAGATGAAATACAAATGTTTGATATGGAATATTGTAGTTTTTCAATGCCAGCATATGTGGATGTGTTCCATTATTTGAGCCAGACCACACTGCTTGGAAAAAGATTCACAGCGCAGTGTGCGATGAGAGAGTATGAGAAATATTCTGAGTTGATTGGTGAGTACGTGGAAAATCCAATGTTTACTTTCATCTGCTATTTGGTTTGGATAATCAGTTTTTATATTAAGAGATCCGAAGCAGATACCGGTCGCGTGAAGGACAAACTAGACGTTTGGGTCGAGATGTTGGAATATTTGGTTAGATATTTATAAAGGATTTTTGAAAGATGAATTGGCATCGAACAATCGGTAGAATAAATCAATCGTTCCACAGAGGAATGGATTTGGTTATAGTTCTTTTGAAAGCGCTACCTGTAAGCATTTTGGTAGGTGTTTTGGTGTGGTTTATTCTTTCCAAGTTGGAAAGCAAGCACGAGTGGATTGTTCGAAAGAAGAAGTTTGCAACGGGGTTGGCATTTTATGTGATGCTACTTTTGCAAATGGGCATTCTATCCAGACCATTTGGAAGCGAGAGGGGAGTCAAGTGGATTCCGTTTATGAAACCAGGCGGTTACTACTTAGTAATCCTGTTCTCACTAGCAAACGAAATCATTTTTATTCCGTTTGGAATGTTAGTGCCAAAAGTGTTTGATAAGGTTAGCACCTGGTGGAAGGTAGCCTTGGTGGCATGTGGTTTTTCGATATTAGTTGAGCTAGTCCAGTTTGCTCTAGGATGTGGCGTATCGGAAGTGGAAGATGTGATAATGAACACGATTGGTGGAGTGATAGGATATTTTATACTAAGAGCGATTCAGAAGAAGCGTAATAAAATTTAGAAATAGATTCAGATAAGGAGAATTAAAATGAAAAA
>AUXO017013771.1_pt1 | contig 11924 bp, 9 predicted proteins | sample 768731 | NCBI WGS metagenome assembly AUXO01 (sample SAMN02715735, study PRJNA202380) | gut metagenome | biome: sheep rumen | host: Ovis aries | place: New Zealand: Palmerston North | reverse complement strand
TCTATATAAGTATCACTTTGAGGTACATAAGCTTCAGGTTGATAATAATCGTAATATGAAACAAAGTATTCTACATGATTATTAGGAAATAATTCTTTAAATTCAGAATATAATTGCCCAGCTAGAGTCTTATTATGAGCAAGTATTAGGGTTGGTTTATTAACTTCAGCTATTACATTAGCCATTGTAAAAGTTTTACCTGATCCAGTAACACCAAGTAACACTTGATCTCTTTTTCCTTCTTTTAAACCATTAACTAGTTCTTTAATAGCTTCAGGTTGATCTCCATTAGGTTTATAATTAGATACTAATTCAAATTTATCCATATCGTACCTCCTAACGGGATTAATTTTACCAAATATATGTTCACATTACAATCTAATTAATATCCTTCTTTTATAATATAGATTATAAACTATTATTATTATGATATAATACTATTGTAATTAGTTAAGGAGAGATTATATGGAAAAGAAAAAAATTGCTGTTTTGATTCCTTGTTATAATGAATCACAAACAATTTCTAAAGTTGTAAAAGATTATAAAAAAGCATTGCCGGAGGCAGATATTTATGTTTATGATAATAATTCTTCAGATAATACAGATAAAATAGCAAAAAAAGCTGGAGCAATCGTTAAGTATGAATATCGCCAAGGAAAAGGGAATGTTATTAGAAGTATGTTCAGAGATTTGGACTATGATTGTTATTTAATGATAGATGGAGATGATACATATCCGGCTGAAAATGCTAGAGAAATGTGTGATTTAGTATTAAATGGTAAAGCTGATATGGTTATAGGAGATAGATTATCTAGTACATATTTTCAAGAGAATAAGAGGCCATTTCATAATATTGGCAATAAAATGGTTAGATGGTTTATAAATACGATATTTAAAAACAATATAAAAGATATAATGACAGGATATAGAGCTTTTTCTTATGATTTTGTAAAAGGATTTCCTATATTATCTAAAGGATTCGAAATAGAAACAGAAATGACTATTCATGCTGTAGATAAGAATTTTAAAGTTGTTGAAATTCCCGTTCAATATAGAGATAGACCAGAAGGAAGTGTTTCAAAACTAAATACTATAAGCGATGGAATAAAAGTATTAAAAACAATTGGAAGATTATTCGAAGAATATCGTCCAGCATTATTCTTTAATATAATGGCAAGTATTTTTCTTATATTATTCTTAATATTCTTTAGTCCAGTACTAATCGAATACTTTAAAACATCGGCTGTTCCAAGATTTCCAACTCTTATAGTATCAACACTATTCGGAGTTATTGCAATACTATTATGGATTACCGGCGTTATACTAGAAATAATAGCTAAAAAACATAAACAATTATATGAATTATATATGAATCAAATAAATATAATGAAGAAAGATAAATAATATTATTATCTCTCTTCTTTTTTCTTGCTAAATAGTTTAATAGAATGATATAGTAAAAAACAGGAGATGAGAAAATGAAAAGAATTATTGTTGGACAATCAGGAGGACCAACTGCTGTAATTAATTCATCAATAGTAGGAGTATATCAAAAAGCAAAAGAATTAGGTATAGAAAAAGTATATGGTATGGTATATGGTATAGAAGGATTCTTAGATGAAAACATTATTGATTTAGATGATTATCTAGCAGATGATAATAATATTGAATTATTAAAAAGAACACCATCTGCCTTTTTAGGATCTTGCCGTTACAAACTACCTCCATTTGCAGAGGCAAAAGAAGTATATAAAAAAATATTTAAAATACTAGAAAAAAATGACATAGATGGTTTCTTCTATATAGGAGGAAACGATTCTATGGACACTGTCAAAATGCTTTCAGACTACGCAAAAGAAAACAATAAAAAACAAGTATTTATGGGTATACCAAAAACAATAGATAATGATTTGTCTATTACTGACCATTGCCCTGGTTATGGTTCTGCAGCTAAGTATATTGCTACAAGTATAAAAGAAATTATACGAGATAATGCTTCATTCGGTGTTAAAAAACCAACTGTTTGCATAGTTGAAATAATGGGTAGACATGCTGGATGGCTAACTGCAGCAGCAGCATTAGCTAAAGATGATACCTGTGAAGGAGTAGATGCTATTTACTTGCCAGAAATACCATTTGATATTGATAAATTTGTAAAAAAGATAGAAAAATTAGCAACTGAGAAAAAATCAATCGTAATTGCTGTCTCAGAAGGAATAGTTAACAAAGATGGAAATTTTATTTGTGAAATCGGAGCTGGGGAAAAGAAAGTAGATGCCTTCGGTCATAAACAATTATCTGGCTGTGCTAAAACACTAGCGGATATAATAGCGTCCAAAACAGGTTTAAAAACTCGTGCTATTGAATTATCAACCCTTCAAAGATCAGCAACCCATATAGCTTCCTTAACTGATATTGAAGAAGCAATAAATGTAGGAGCTGTAGCAGTCGAAGGAGCTAATAATGGAAAAACTGGTATGATGGTAGTAATGGAAAGAGAAAAAACTAAAAATTATAAAATCAATTATCAATTATATGATATTCATTCCATAGCAAATGTTGAAAGAAAAGTACCAAGAGAGTGGATATGTACAAAGCATAACAAAATGAAAGATCCTTTCTTAAAATATGTTACACCTTTAATAAAAGGAGAATTAATACCTATATATAAAGATGGTACTCCAGTACATTTAGTTAGAAAATAATACTTTCTAACTTTTTATTATGATAGAATATACTAAAAGGAGAGATAAATATGAAAAAGATTTTGTTTTATTTTTTATTACTTCAACCGGCTTTAGATATTATAATATCTTTACAACAAAGGTATTTACCTAATACTCTATCTATTGGATTAATATTTAGAGGTTTATTATTTCTATTAATATTTCTATACTTGTATAAAAACAAAAACAATAGAAAATATCTATATTCATATTTAATCTTTATTTTTATCTATTTACTATATGATATTTTTATACTAAAAACTATTATTCCTGAATTATCTAATATATTTCAAATATTCTATTTACCATTTTTTATTCTTTTCTTTTCTCAATACGAAGATGATAAAATAAGTGAAAATTATATTTTATTAATATCTTTTATATTTTTAAATACTATTGTCATACCATATCTTTTTGGCTTTGGTTTTAATATATCCGAGTATTATATTAATAAAGAAGGTTTTATAGGTTTATATAATGGTGGTAATGAAATAAGTGCTATTTTATTATGTCTATTCCCTATATCTTTAACTTATCTGAAAGATAAAAGTATATTCTTAAAAATATTATTTATTATAGAATACTTAATATGTGCAATAATAATTGGCACCAAAGTGCTTTTTTTAGGAACTATCATAGTATGTGTATATCTTGTTACTAAATCATTACTTATTCACAAGAAGATTAATGGTAAATTTATTATTATTTCCATCATAGTTCTTCTATTAATAGCTTCGTTATTACCTTTAACACCAATATATAAAAACTATATAACAAGTGTTAATTACTATAATGTAGATTCTTTAGATGACATATTTGAAAAAGATAATATAGACAACATAGTATTTAGCAGACGATTATATAGCGCTAAAGTAATAGATAAAGAATATCAAAAATCTTCTTTTATCACTAAACTATTTGGAGTAGGACGTTATAAAATACTAAGTTTAAAGGAAGTAGAAATAGACTTCTTTGATATATTTTATAGTATAGGTATTATAGGTATTATTTACTATATAGTATTATTATTTAATATTATAAAAGAAACAAGATTATACGGAATGTATAAAGTTATCTTTTGCTTAATGTTATTTATTTCTTGTTTTTCAGGTCATATTCTCTTCAAACCACAAGTTTCTATTTATCTTTCTTTATTATTCTTCTTGAATAAATATGATAAAGATTATAAAAAGAAAAGAATATTACTAGTATCAAATATGTATCCTTCCTCAAAAAATAAGCACTATGGTTCATTCGTAAAGAATGTATATAATTTGTTAAATGATAATGATTACATAATGTCAAAGTGTACAATTACAAAACATAATAATAAAATAATTAAGCTGTTTGCTTATATAAAGTTATACTCTTTAACTATTTTTAAAGGTATATTTGGTTGTTACGACTATATTTATATTCATTTTGTTTCTCATTCATCATTAGGAGGAATAATAGTTAAAAAGATAAAACCAAATATAAAATTAGTATTAAATGCACATGGTAATGACATAGTAGCAGATTATGACTTTGAAGAAAAAAATATCCTAAGAAGTAAGAAATATCTAAAAGAAGCAGATATAGTAGTAGTACCATCTAATTATTTTGCTAAAGTAGTAAAAAATACTTATAAAATAGATCCTAAAAAAATATTCATATATCCATCAGGCGGAGTAGATACTAAAAAATTTAAAGTTATACCTTCTCACGAAGCAAAAGAAAAAAGTGGACTAGATATAAAAAATTCATATATAGGTTATATATCTCGTATAGAAAAGAATAAAGGATATGACACTTTTGTTAAAGCAATAAATGAACTTGTAAATATTAAAAAAATTAAAAAGTATAAATATATTATCGTAGGATCAGGATTAGAAAATGATAAGTTAATAAATCTAATAACTAAGTATAAATTAGAAAAGTACATAGAAATTAAAAACTTTTTATCTCAAGATGAATTAGTATATATTTATAATTCTTTAGATATATTTATATTTCCAACGTATAGAAAAAGTGATTCATTAGGACTAGTAGGTTTAGAAGCTATGGCATGTGAGGTCCCATTAATTGCCGCTAATAATTATGGACCTACTGATTATATAAAAGATGGAATAAATGGCTTCTTCTTTAAACCTAAAGATTATAAAGATTTAGTATCACAAATAATTAAAGTTTCAAAATTAAAAAATAAGAAAGAATTATTAAAAGAAGAAAGAAATACAGCATTAGAATATGATGTTACCAATACCAAAAACAAAATTATCGAAGTATTTAAATAAAAACAGTATAAAAATTGTACACATATTATAATAGTTGTCAATTAGATAAAATTATCAGACTAGGTAATAAATAAAATAGATAATACATCTATTTTATTTTTTGGGGTTATGTTATAATTAATACACAATAAAAAGGAATGATATTATGCAAACAACTTACATATTTGGACATAAAATCCCTGATACTGACTCAGTATGTGCCAGTATTTCTTTATCTTATTTAAAAAATAAACTAGGATACAAAACAGAACCTAGAGTATTAGGAAATCTTAATAGAGAATCTAAATTTGTATTAGATTATTTTAATATTCAAGAGCCAAAATTTCTTAATGACGTAAAGGTTCGTATAAAAAATATGCACTATAATAAAGCAGCTTATGTAAGTGAAAATACATCCATATTTGAATCTTATAAAAAAATGGAAGAACTAGGTGTTACTGGCTTGCCATTAACTGATAGTAACAATAAATTAACAGGTTATGTAAACGTAAAAGAAATATCTAAATTTCTAATAGATGGCGATGCTGAAACACTAGAAAGTTCATATTCTAGTTTATTATTTACTTTAAAAGGAAAAGAAATACTACATTTTTCAGATGAAATAAAAGGAAATATTCTTATAGCTTCCTATAAGAGTAAAACATTTATAGATACAGTTAATCTAACTCAAGATGATATTCTAATAGTTGGAGATCGTTATAAGATAATGGAATATGCTGTTAAATCTTCTATAAAACTATTAATATTAGTTAATAATGGTATATTACCAAATGAGTTGCTAGAATTAGCTAAAAATAAAAAGATAAATGTAATATCTACTCCATATGATACATTTAAAAGTTCTAACTTAGTTAGATTAAGTAACAATGTAAAAAGAATTAATATTAATGATAAACCAATATCTTTTCTAGTATCAGATTATCGTAACGATTTTGTTGATATTACTAATAAATATGGTCATACAAACTATCCAGTAATAGATAAAAAAAATAACTGCTTAGGTATGGCTCGTTTAGTAGATATTAATACATTTCAAAAACAAAAAGTCATCTTAGTAGATCATAATCAACCATCGCAAAGCGTAGATGGTTTAGAAGAAGCAGAAATAGTAGAAATAATCGATCATCATAATTTAAGTACATTAATGACAGCCACCCCAATTAGTTTTAGAATCTCTCCAGTTGGTTGTACTTGTACATTATTATACAAAATATATAAAGAGTCTCACGTTGAAATTCCTAAGAATATAGCAGGTATAATGTTATCTGCAATAATATCAGATACTCTCTTATTTAAATCTCCTACAACGACTAAAGAAGATATTGAAATTGCTAAAGAACTAGCTAAAATAGCTGAACTTGATGTTCACAAATATGGAAGAAAAATGTTTGAAGCATCAACTTCAGTTGCTAATATGTCTGTTGAAGAAATAATTCATTCTGATATGAAAACCTTTAAATTTGATAAGATTAATATGGTAATAGGTCAAACTAATACAATGGATTTCAAAGAAATAGCTAAAAAAGAAAAAGAATTTGTAGCAAGCTTAAATTCTATATGTAATATAGGCAACGCTAATATAGCATTATTATTTGTAACAGATATTATAAAAAATGGTTCATATATTTATTTTAATGAAGAAAGTAAGAACTTATTACAAGAAGCTTATGGAATAGATGATTTAAACCAAGGTTATTATTTAGATGGAGTAGTATCACGTAAGAAACAAATGTTACCTCCATTAATAGAAGTAATAGAAAGATAAAGACTTAAAAGAAGGTGGGAAATGAAAGCATTAATTACAGGAGCATCATCTGGTATAGGAAAAGATATGTCTATTTATCTAAGCGAACTAGGTTATGATGTTATACTAGTTAGTAGAGATAAAAACAAATTAGAAGAAACAAAAAAACTATGTAAAACTAAAGCAGATATAATTCCTATAGATTTAAGTGTTAAAGAAAATGCCTTTAAATTATATGATCAGGTAAAAGATGAAAACATAGATTTATTAATAAATGGTGCTGGATTTGGTTTGTTTGGTAATACTTGGGAAACAGATTTAGGAAAAGAACTAAAAATGATAGAACTAAATATTACTTCTTTACACATTCTTACTAAACTTTTTCTTCAAGACTTTGTAAAAAAAGACAAAGGACGTATACTAAATATAGCAAGTAGTGCAGGCTTTCTATCAGGGCCTTACTTAAATACTTATTACGCTACTAAGAATTATGTAACTAAATGGACTATGGCTATATACGAAGAATTAAGAAGAAAAAAAAGCAAAGTTCACATTAGTGTACTATGCCCAGGACCAGTAGATACTAATTTTAATAAAGTAGCTGGCGGATCATTTACTGTTAAAGCTCTTAATAGTAATTATGTAGCACACTATGCTATAGATAAATGCTTAAAAAACAAATTATTAATTGTACCTGGTCTAAGTGTTAAATTAGGAATATTCTTTAACAAGTTTTTACCTTATAAAACATCATTAAAAGTAGTGTATAATATTCAACAAGGAAAAACGAGAAAGAAGGATTAGAATGTTAGGGTATTTATTAAAAAATCTACCATCGCAATACCTATTTGCTGGATATCTTGTAAGAAAAGGCTTATCTTCTTCTACCGTAGAAGTTGATGGTAAAACAATGTATGATGCGTATTTATATACATATATAGAAAACAATTTAACTTTGTTACTACAAATGGAAGATGGAACATATAAAGATATTGCTAGCGGAATAAAATTACCTGAAATAATCGAAGATGATATAATCAGCGAACATCTAGAAAGAGCAGAATACATAGACATGGAAGATTATGGCGAATACAATAAAAAAGATCCAATTGGTGTCTATGGCTTACATTCTTTTGAAGCAATGATAAAACTAGAAGAAGCGGATACTTCTATCGAAGAACAAACAGTTAAAATAGGAGCTTTAAAAGGGATAAGTCTTAAAAGATCATATACTGGCATGGAAGCTCTTGGTGTAGTAGGAAGATTTAATAGCAGAAACAAACTAGATAGTAAACAATTTTGTGTCCCTGCTATAAAAAAAGATGCTAATGATAGTATTGAATCTCCAATTGGGGATAGAGAAGCCTATCATGAATTAATAAAAGATAAATCATCAGATCAAATAGTCCAATTATTATATAATATTTCTAAAGAACTAGATAGTGTAGGTAATAAAAAATATGAATCTTTAGGATTATAAAAAGTATTATGAATTACATAATACTTTTTTTGTTTATATCCTTTTACTTATTAACAACTAATTTAGAAAAGACATTACCCAGTTTATCATTTATTACTAAGTCTGCTCTAGAATCATAAGGTGTACTATCTTTATTAATAATTACTATCTTATCTCCTCTAAAATAATTAATAAAAGAAGCAGCAGGATAAACAGCTAAAGAAGTACCTCCTATAATAAGTAAATCTGCTTCACTTATTACTTTAATTGTCTCCCTTACGACCTCATCATCTAAACCTTCTTCATACAATACAACATCCGGTTTTATCAAACCGCCACAATCACATCTAGGAACATCTTTATTATTAAATATATATTTTGCATCATAAAACTTATTACATTTCATACAATAATTTCTATAGATAGTTCCATGCAATAATAAAACCTTTTTACTTCCAGCTTTTTCATGTAATCCATCAATATTTTGTGTAACAATAGCTTTTAATTTACCTTTATCTTCTAATAACTTTAAAAAAATATGAGTAATATTTGGTTCAATATTCAAAGTATTTAATTTATCACGATAAAACTTATAAAACTCTTCTGTCTTATTCATAAAGAAAGTATGTGATAGTATCATTTCCGGAGGATAATCATATTTTTCATTGTATAAACCATCAACACTTCTAAAATCCTTTATACCTGATTCAGTACTAACTCCAGCTCCACCAAAGAAGACAATATTATTAGATTTATCAATCATTTCTTGTAACTTTTCAATTTTATTCATACTTATCACCAATTATATTATATAATAATTATTATAAGGAGTGTTAGTATGAAAAAAATAATAAATCATATATTAACAGATATTTTAATCTTCTCAGTTATAGTACTTACAGTTATAGTACTAGGCAGAAATATCTTATCTAATGATAATATTTATAACTTAGTAAAAGATAGTATAAGTGAAAAAGGAAGTACCAATAATATAGAAGAAGGAATATTAAAAGATTTTATTAACGAAGAAGATTCTGAAGAAATAATAAAATACATTAACGAAAATGAATTTGATGAAGAAATGGGCAATATAATATCTTCTTACTTTAGATATACATCTGGTATATCAGACCAAAAACCAGATACATCTAGATTTGAAGAAATAATCCAAGAGTCAATTAATAAATATGAAAAAGAAACAGGAAAAAAAGTAGATAGAAAAAGAATAAATAAAGCTTTAGATGCTATGGATAAAGTATTAGAAGAAACTACGCCATCTAAAATAGATAAAAGAATAAAAATATTCTTTAATATGATATACTCAGATACATTATTAATAATAACTATAAATCTAATATTAATTTTATTAGCTTTAATATATATAGTAAATAGAAGTGTTATTTCAGTAGTAAAATCCTCTGCTATAGCAACATCTATAAATACTTTCTTCCTATTTATTTTAAGTTTTGTAATTAGTAGCATTAATACCGAAACATCTATAAATGCTATTAAATATTCTATTAAACTAAGTAGAAATACAGCAATAATATATTTACTTTTAAGCATAATACTTATCACTATTTTATTTATAAACAGAAATAATAAAAAAATCTTGAAAAAAGAAATAATTAAAGATAAAAAGGAAGAAACTGAAGATTAAATTCTTCATATTCTTCCTTTTTTCTATAAATATTATACTATAAATAAGCAAGAATAACAATCCTTGTAATTACAAGCAATACAAGTATAATTTTATTTAGGTGGTTTAGTGTGTTAAAAGAAAAAGAATTAAAAAAAGAAAAAGAATATCTAAATAAGACTCTAGATATCATAAAAAGTAAGTTAGATAATTTGAAAATTGATATTTCCAACTATGATGAAAGACTTAATGAATTTAGACATTATGTATGGGTAGATTGTAAAGCTTTAATGACTAGTGATGATATTGATAGACAATTTGAATTTTCAGCTTTGCTTAGGGAACAAAAAGAAAAAGAGTATAATTTAGATAGTAAAGTAATTAAAAAAAGAAAACTTGTTAAATCTTATGATAGTCCTTATTTTGGTAAGATAGTATTTAATGATGAAGATATATATATAGGATCATCACAAATAAATAAAGATTTGGATATAGTAGTTTACGACTGGCGTGCTCCAATATCATCAATGTTTTATGACTTTGGTCTTGGTAAAGGTCAGTATATAGTAAATGATAATAGAACAATCAGTGGAAATATCAGCCAAAAAAGACAATTTGTAATAGAAAAAAGTAAGTTAGTTTCAGCCATTGAAAATGAGCAAATTATCGAAGATGAACTCCTTCAAGAGATACTATCTAGAGAAACAACCGATAAAATGACAAATATTATTAATACTATCCAAAAAGAACAAAATCAGGTAATTAGGAATTTAAAAGATAAAATAGTTATTACAGAAGGAGTAGCAGGTTCTGGTAAAACCGAAATAGCACTTCATAGAATAGCTTATCTTTTATATCATAAAGAAGAATATAATAGTGGAAATATTTTAATATTTTCACCTAATAATACTTTTACCGATTATATATCTAATGTTCTTCCTGAATTATCAGAAGAAAATGTTTTATGTACAACCCTTTCCATATTTGCCAAAAGCTATATCAATCAAGATATAGAAACATACAGTGAATTTTTAGATAGAGTACATAATAATAAAATTGAAATTGATGAATTTTCATCTGATATTAAAGAAAGATTAGATATTTTTATAAATGATTACATATCTAAAATAACATTTACTAATGGTATTGCTCTTAATAATAAAAAGTATTCTAAAAATGAACTAACAGAATTATTAAATAAATATGAAAAATTAAATATTATGGAGAAACTAAATAGAATAAGTGAATACTTAGTAGGGAATGCCCATATTAAGAGAAAATACCTCAAATCTATAAGAAACAAACTAATTACTATACTTAATAAAAGTATAAACTCTCAAGATGTTTATAATAAATTCTTACAAGAAAATAATAAAAAACCAATAGATAATTTTGTTAGATATGAACATATAACACCATACTTATATACTATATTTTCATTAAACGATTATCCAGAAAGTGGAGGTATTAAACATATTGTTATTGATGAAGCTCAAGATTATTCTTTATTCCAAATATATTTATTAAAAAAAATATTTATTGGATCTTCATTTACAATACTTGGAGATATAAATCAAAATTTAAATCCTTATCTAAATTACAAATCTTTAAAAGATTATTCAAAAGAATTTACTAAATCTAGTTATTATAAACTTGATAAAGCTTATAGAAGTACTAAAAATATAATGGACTATGCTTCAAAAATATTAAATATAAGTATTAATTGTTTTAGGCACAATGGTAATGAAATAATAGAAAGAAAAATAGATAATAATATTAAAACCACTATTATTAAAGATGTTAAATCATTTAATGATAAAAGAGCAGCAATAGTAACCAGTTCTAGAGAAGAAAGTGAATATCTATATAATTTATTAAAAGAAGAACTAAATGTTTCTTCCCCAATAATGGATACCAATAATACTAATATAATAATTTTACCTGTATATATTGCTAAAGGATTAGAATTTGATAGTGTCATAGTTTATGATTCTAATACGTTTAGTAAAAGACTTTTGTATGTAGCAGTTACAAGAGCTCAAAATAATCTAATAATATATAAATAAAAAAACATTTTCTA
>AUXO015962298.1_pt1 | contig 11924 bp, 12 predicted proteins | sample 768731 | NCBI WGS metagenome assembly AUXO01 (sample SAMN02715735, study PRJNA202380) | gut metagenome | biome: sheep rumen | host: Ovis aries | place: New Zealand: Palmerston North | reverse complement strand
TCAAAATCTGATATTATTAAGTCCGGTTTAAATTTCTTTGCTAACTTGTACATTTTGTTTATAGTATTTTTCAGGTCACTTGGAACATCCTTCATATTGTATACAAATGTTTTTTTGTTTCTAACTCTATTGTCTTCATAAACAGTATTAAATCCACCAATTTCATAGACATTTTCAAATTTTGAACTTAAATATTTATAAGCTCTGTCACTTGCAAATACTATTACTTCATATCCTTCATTTATCAGATATTCAATTACAACAGCACTTCTGATTGCATGACCTAAACCTTCACCACACAATGAGTAGAATAATCTGTTTTTCTTTTTCTGAACCTGATGTTCAAAACTGTAGTCCAATTCTTCAAGGGTAACTTTCTTTCCGACAAGCTGTTTAGCGGTACTTTTAGCATATTTTAAAGTAATATCCTTAAGACCTTCCTCTTCTAATCGTCTTGTTGATATAAGTAATCGTGGATTTTCAAGCACTTTAAACCTGCTGATTTTACCTATTCTTTCAATATAATCAGTGTCTTCTCCAAAGTCAATACTTTCATCAAATCCTCCAACCTTTTCATGCAAGGTTTTATAGGTTAAAATTCCATAACAGCCTGCACCGTGTGGTTTAATGTGTGATATCTGTTTGGTTAGATAGTTTGCAAACTCATGTGAAATTTCATTGATGAATCCTTTTTCTAACGGAACTATTTGTGTTATGGCTATTCCAAGATTATGTAGTTCAAATTCTTCTATTGCTGATGAAATATAATTATTTGTCAATACACTGTCAGCATCCAAAAATAATAAAAATTCACCATCAGCAACTTTTGCACCATTATTTCGTCCTGTTGCAGGTAAACCTCCCGGAACTACTTTACAGCCAAAGGATTCTGCAATTTCCACAGTTTTATCAGCAGAATGTGCGTCAGCTATAATCACTTCCAAATCATCAAATTCCTGTCTTTGAATACTTGTCAACAAGTTTGGAAGATATTCTTCTTCGTTATATGTAGGGATGATGATACTTACCTTCATTAAACCACACCTTAAAAGTTTTTTAGTAATTGATTAGTGTCATAAAAGATTATTTTTTTTATTGAATTATCTTATTTTTTGTTTGCTATAAAAATTTTCTATTAATTATTTATATCTTTATAACAATTAATTTTTAAGGTTGATTTGAAACTTATTTATTCTTAAAATTTTTCCAAAAAAAGTATTATTATCTTATGTAAATATAATTACATAATTAATTATTATAAGGGATATTATGATAACTTTTAGTAGAGAAGAAATAAGAGACATTATTATTGCAGTTATTGCGTTAACTGTATTATATTCAATATCTGTTACAAGACCTTTTGGTTGTTCGATTGATAGTTTAATGCTATTTATTCCAATTTCATTTGTTGCAGTAGGTTTAGGATTTATATTACATGAACTTGGACATAAAGTTGTAGCACAAAAATTCGGATTTTTCTCAGAATTCAGACGATGGGATTACGGATTAATACTTGGGTTATTGTCTATTCCTTTTGGATTCATGATATTTGCTCCTGGAGCAGTATACTTTGGATCATACGGACGTATGGTTACTGATGAAGAAAACGGAAAAATTTCACTGGCCGGACCAATAGTTAACATTATTTTGGCCCTGATTGCATTAGGATTAACATTATCATTAAAACCTTATCTGTCAATGGAAAATGCTGGAATGATGTATATTGTATTATTAACATTGGTTTTAACATTCAATGTTAACAGTTTCTTGGCATTATTCAACCTTTTACCTATCCCTCCATTAGACGGTTCTAAAGTTATACAATGGAACGTACCTATATATTTAATTGCATTGGCAGTTTCTGCTTTATTAACGTATGTATCTTATACAATTACGTTAATATAATTACTTCTTCTTTTTTTTAATTATAAAATTTGTAAAAAATAGTTAAATGGAATGATTTTGTCTCATTCTCATTGTAGGGTTATCTAAGTAGGAATAGAAATTCCACGACATAAATGTCATATCCGACTTGTCTTTAAACTTGGCAAATACCTGTCTAATCAGTATTTTATCAGGAGTTTCTGAATTAATAGTATATACTGTTTTATCACCATTTATTTCAATATTAGTTACATTAAATTCACTTACATCTACAGGTTCTGTCTGATTAATAACTGTTAAAGTATGGCATGCAGTATCACTGCCTCCTACTTCTATAATTATTGCCAATAATAAAATAAAACCCATAATCACAACAGGATTTATAAAATATTTTAAACCTATCTTTCCGTTAGAAAACAGAACCACTAATAAAAATCCTAAACCTATTAAGAAAGGTTGTGAAAACAGTCCTCCATCAATTAAACCGATTAATGCAACAACCAATGATATTATACCAACATATCTGTGCAAAGGATTCATATCCGATAGTCCTAAAATTCCAGATATATAAATTATAGGCCATAATGGAATTATAATTAAGGCATATGGCATCACGTACTGGAGAATGGATGAACCGGTGTTAATATGGGATGGTACAAAATAATTTGCAAAAATACCCAGTACAGATTTAAATGCATGTGAATGCATCGGACTTGTAGTACTGGTATTTGGGTTCATAGAAGTAAGAATTGTAAAAAATGATACACCAAAGTACTGTCTGATATGAACTTCTATAAATAATCCGATAAATGCAGTTATTATCAACAATATTGCTGCAATTTTAAGGTATTTGAGATGATGCTCTTTATTTTTATAAAATTTTTCTCTAAATATTTCCTTTTGACTAAGATATGATGAGATTATTATACTAATACCTAACAACCATAGGAATAAAACGGTTTTTCCTTCAGAAGATCCTTCAAGCAGTGGCCAAAGCAATTGGGTAACTAAAGAATCAACAAAATCAGTAAATAGAATAATAAATCCGAATAAAATCAGTGTAAATCCACAAATCATGGATTTATCAATTGAAGGTTTAAATTCATTTAATCTAATTTTTAACCCTCCTATGGTGTTTATTTAAAAAATATAAAAAAGAGGATGATGAATACTATGATAAATCAAGCATTCTCTGAATACTTACACGAGCTTTATTAGCAATTTCTTCATCAACAACTACTTCATATTTTTCTTCTTTAAGAGCATCTCTTACTTTTTCTAATGTAATCAGTTTCATGGTTAAACAGAAAGCATCTCTTCTTAAAGGATAGAATTCTTTATCGGGATTTTCTCTTTTAAGTCTTGTTGCCAAATCAATTTCGGTTCCAACAACTAACTCTTTAATTTTAGGATCTTTTGCAAGTCTGACCATTCCACCAGTACTTTCAACGTAATCTGCTAAATCTCTGACATCTTCATTACATTCTGGATGAACAACAATCTTTGCGTTAGGATATTGTTTTCTTGCTTCTTCAATGTCTTCTGGTTGGAACATTGTATGAACATAACAGTGTCCGTTTTCAGGTACTACTATTGCTTTTTTACCTGATGCTTTAGCAGAATAAGTAGCTAAATTTTTATCAGGAGCAAATAGGAATTCATCTCCTTCTAAAGATGAAACAATTTTTCCTGCATTAGCTGAAGTACATACTATTGTAGCTTCACTTTTAGTTTCTGCTCTACTGTTGACATATAGTACAACTTCACAGTCTGGATGTTCTTTTTTTGCAGCCTTCAGTTCTTCTAATGAAATCATATCTGCCATTTGGCAATTAGCTCTATTATCAGGTAACAATACTTTTTTATCCGGACTGATAATAGCGGCAGTTTCAGCCATAAAGTTAACTCCACAGAACACTATCATATCGGCTTCATCAACTTTGCTTGCTTTAATACATAATTCCAGAGAATCACCTACAAAATCTGCAATTTCCTGTATTTCCTTTGGCTGGTAATTATGAGCTAATATGATAGCATTTTTATTTTTTTTAAGTTCTTCAATTTCATTTATAATTTCATTAGTCATATCCATCCTCTTCTATTTTTTAGACTCTTGAAATAAATATAATTTTTTTTACATAAATAATTTTTTAGATTATTGCATCATTTAAGATATTTTGACACTCACAATTCAAATTTTCATTAGTTTTTTTAATAGTTTTTGTAATAATTTGAATTAATTTTTCTTCACAATCCTTCATGGCATCCATAACTTCAGTGATTGTTAATTTATTTGGTGATATTGATGCAGCATAATTGGTAATAGCACATATACTTGCATAACACATCTGCTTTTCTTTAGCTAAAACAACTTCAGGAACACCGGTCATACCTACAACTTTTCCACCAATTAACTTATAAAACTGAATTTCTGCACCAGTTTCAAATCTTGGACCTTCTGTTGCAATATAAATTCCATATGGGTGAACATCGCCTGATTTTATTAAAATATCCCTAAGGCTGTTACAGTAAGGTTCAGTACAGTCAATATGTACTACTTTATCATCAAAGAATGTTGAAACACGGTTATGAGTGAAATCTATAAAATTATCCGGAATTAATAAACTTCCCGGCTGGATATTTGTGTCTAAAGATCCTACAGAGTTTGTTGCAAATATTTGTTTAACACCAATCAAATTTAATGCTTCAATATTTGCTCTGTAATTAATCTTATGTGGTGGTACACTATGACCTGCACTGTGTCTTGGAATATAAGCAACTTCCTTGTTGTCAATTTCAAGAATACTTATAGTAGGAGCATCACCATATTGTGTAGTAATATTTTCTTCACGTGTAACTGGGTAGTTTTCTTTTAGTGAATTAGTGCCTGTTCCACCAATGATTCCAATCATTTGACACTACCCCTTAATTACACCTAAAGGTTTCATCTGAGCAACAAGTTTACTTATTCCAGCATCATCTGCAGTTTTAACAACAGCGTCAACATCTTTGTATGCTTTTGGTGCTTCCTCAGCAATAACTGGTTGAGAATTTGCTTTAATTAATATTCCTTTATCTGCTAACTGTTTTTGAATATCTTCAGGTGAAAATTCTCTTTTAGCACCGGAACGACTAAGTACACGGCCTGCACCGTGAGCTGTTGAACCAAATGTTTCTTCCATAGCAGTTTCTGTACCTGCTAATACGTAAGAACAGGTACCCATAGTACCTGGTATAAGTACTGGTTGACCTACATTACGGTATTCTTGAGGAACTTCTTTGTATCCTGGACCAAATGAACGAGTTGCACCTTTTCTATGAACATAAACAGTTTTCTTAATTTTACCGACTTGATGTCTTTCTTTTTTAACAATATTGTGAGCAACATCATATAGAACATGCATTCCTAAACTGTCTGCATCCTGTTTGAAAATATTTTCAAAAGTTTCTCTAGTCCAGTGTTGAATCATTTGTCTGTTAGTCCATGCATAATTTGCACCTGCAGCCATAGCTTTCAAGTATTTCTGTGCTTCATCAGAATCTATAGGAGCACATGCTAACTGTCTGTCCGGTAAATTCATTTTTAAACGTTTTGCAGTTTTATCCATTTCACGAAGATTGTCAGCACATATTTGGTAACCGCAACCTCTTGAACCTGTATGTATTAATATTACAACCTGGTCTTTTTCCAAACCATAAGTCTTTGCAATATTTTCATCGTAGATGTCACCAACTGATTGGATTTCGAGGAAATGGTTTCCACTACCAAGGGAACCTAACTGTGGTATACCTCTTCTTTTTGCTTTGGTACTGACTTTTTCAGGATCTGCACCTTCCATACACCCGTTTTCTTCTAAAAATTTAAGGTCTTCTTCCCATCCGTAACCATTTTCAACTGCCCATGTTGCTCCGTTTAGTAATACATCATCAATTTCTGTTTCTTTTAAATGTTTTATACCATTACTTCCAAGACCTGATGGAATTTTTTTAAACAGTTCATCAACAAGTTCCTGCATATGTGGTTTAACATCTTCTTCTGTAAGGTTTGTTTTAATAAGTCTTACACCACAGTTTATGTCAAAACCTACTCCTCCCGGACTGATAACACCATTATTTTCAGCAAAAGCTCCAACACCTCCGATACTAAAACCGTATCCGAAGTGTATGTCAGGTAATCCTATGGATCTTTTTTGTATACCTTCAAGACATGCAACATTAGCAACTTGATTAATTGCACTGTCTTCAATAGTTTTTGCTGATTCGTCATCTAAGTATATACGAGCAGGTACTCTCATATCTTTTCTAGCAGATGATGGAATTTCATATACTCCATCTCTTATTTTTTCTAAATCGGCTTTTCCTACCATTTTTTTCACTCAGTTTAATGTAATTAATATAAATTATATCTAGTCTAAAATTTTTTTATCTATTATTAATCTTTGTTTTTTTCAATACTTTTAATTTTTTATAAATCGACAATAAATCTGATTTGTATATTATCCTTTTTTATGCATATTCTCATTTCATGATATGTGATAGCCTTAACTTCTGTTTTATAATTGTATTGGGTTGTGTCGTAAATGTCTCCACTAATCTTTCCCTGAAGAATATATGCATTATCTTCATTTTTTATTTCAATATTATACTCTGATGCAATGAAGTTTTCGCTGTCAAGCAGAATCAGTAATTCAGTAATCCAATCATATAATAATGCATATTCGTCCTCTGCTTCTAGAAAAATATCTTTTGTAATTTTTGTTTGTATTTTGTTAATGTCTGTAATCAGGTTCAAAGTTCCCAAAGCAGAATTTATAAATGCATCCGTAATATTATTTGACTCTACTTCAATCCCAATATCAGCAGTGGTGTCAAAATATTTAAAATTAGCAATGTTATCTGTCATGAGTTTATTTATGTATATTTTATATGTTACATTTTCTTAAATTATTGAATTTTTTTAATCTTTTATTTTTTCTTTAAATTACTTATAAAAATTTATAAAAATTTATTTAATAATATATTTTAATATAATCTCTTATTTTTTACTTTTATTTATAATATTTCTGTATTTATTGTTAAAAAAATTAATTTTATTTTAATATGGGAATATCTTCCAAATTTATCATTTTTTAATACATTGTTTTATTTAAAAGTCTTATTTTATTTAATTATTTTATAATATGTGTTTATTTTTAATTTAAATCTATTTTTGTTATTCTCTTATTTTTCACAATTCTCAATACTTATCATGAGCCCCCTAATTTTTACATCATTTTTATTACTTTTATCTTAATTTTTATTAAGAAAGTGAGTAGTTCTCTTAACCCCATTTGCTTTACTTATCATAAACCCCTTATTTTTTTCATACCTATGACTTTAAAATGTATTACTATTATCAGTTGTGCCTAAAATTTTTCAATACCTTATCCATTACTTCTCATGACCTCTCTTAGTTACTTATTAATTGCCCCTTTAATACTTCTCAAAACCCCCTATTACTTCTCAAGACCCTTAAGATGTCCTTTATATTAACAGGAGTACATAGGAAAAGTATGGAAACATGATTAAATCCGTTGAAAAATCCATCTCCACGGATTAATTTTTTTATAATTTAGGTGATAAAAAATGTTTGAAAATATGAGACGTAACAAAATAAGAACCCTTGAACCAAAAAGAACTTTAATAGTAAATGACATTAACATAAAAGACTATGATCTTGCATCAGTATCAACAATAATAGCAGTATCATCATTATTTTTATTATCCATGAAATTAGTGGTTTTAACAGTATAAGCATAAACTTAAAATAATCTCTAAAGAAGAGGGAAATAATAAAATGTCAACATCCAAAGTTCTAAAAAATCAAAATAAAAATAGTCAATCAAAAAAGAAAACAGGTCAAAAGGATAATAAATTATTCGACTCAATTCTTTTAAATGAGTATTATATAATTTATTAATTCTTTTTTCAATTTATAATTCTAACTCTACTTTTTTTACTAGGTAAATTATCTCTAATTTCCTTAGCATCAAATCTTAATGAGATAAAACGTGAATTACCTTTTTGACCATTACCCGTATAAGTTGTATCAATTAATCTAAGGAATTCTAATTTATTAATAAGTCTATTGTAAGTAGCATAACCGAGTTTGTTTTCCCTATTGTATGCTTTGTACAAATCACCGGAAGTAATATTTTTCTTATTAATTCTGGTTATAAACTTCAAGAGGTTTTGTTCTTTCTCTGATAATGTATCCAATATATAACTAAGACTAATACCACTTGCTGATTCCAGTGCTTTATCCACATCTTCTTCTGTAATGATACGTGAAGCATTCATTTCAGCATTATTTCCACTTGAACGTAGTAAATCAATACCTAAACGAAGATCTCCATTTTCAAAAGTATAATCTGTGATTTTTTCTATTAAAGAATCAGTGATAACATTTGGGAAGAAACCTAATCTTGCTCTTTCTTGAAGAATTTTATATGTTTCTTCATAATTATATGGATTAAAATTCACTTCAGTAGCATTAAATATTGAACCTACATTTTTGTCTAATATATACCTGAAATCAATATCGGAAAGTACTGCAAAAATACCTGTACGGACACCACCAAATGATTCATGTGCACGTAAAATATCATAAAATACTTCACTAATTACATTTCCCTGAAACAAGTGGTTAATATCGTCTAAAGCAACAATTAAAGCTTTTTCAGAATCATATAATTCATTCATAATACTGTTGTACACACGTGCAAATGGAACACCTGTTTCTGGAGGAGCATGTCCGAATATTTTTTTATGTATCTGTGAGAATATATCAAATTTTGTAGAATGTAATTGACAATTCACATATACACATATTATTTCATCGTTACAATCCTCTTCAGCCATTTCAAATAATTTTTTTATTGCTGTTGTTTTACCTGTTGCTGGTGGACCAAGTATAAGATTGTTAATAGGTTTACCTTTTTTTAGTGCTGGTCTTAATGATAATGCCATTTCAGCCATTTGTGGTTGTCTTAATTTGAAATTTTCTGGCAAATAATCTGAATTAAATACTGTCATATCCTGGAATATAGTTTCATCATACATTAGAAAATCGTTTAAATCCATTATCTTCTCCTCCATTACTCACCTGTTATATTATGCTTCCTATAGCAAATGATATAAATGCAATTAACATTCCTATTTTCATAAGTTTTGATACATAGTGTAAGTTTTCTGTTTTCTGATTTTTAAGTGCAAGAAATCCTGAGTATATGAATATGATATCTGCAACAAATACTATTATTAAGTAAACAATTGAGAACACTTTATAAATATATAATATTGGACTAAGTAAACATGTTAATATATTAAGTATAACTGCAATGTTTATTGCATTTTTTATTCCATACTTAATTGGTAATGTCTGTGCATTTTCATGCTTGTCACCTTCAATGTCTTCACAGTCTTTTATTATTTCTCTTGACAACGTCATAAGAAATGCGAAGAATCCAAGAAATACTCCCAGATAAACATCACCTGTTATTAATCCACCATACACGAATGTTAAACCAGTTAGTAATGCTACACATAAATTTCCAATAAGACACTTCTGCTTAAAGTCATATGCATAAACAATCATGAGAATAGAACATATTATAACTGTCAATCCGTTTTCTGTTGAAATGAAAAATCCCATAACTGTTGCAACAAGAAACAGTATTAAACTGTAGTATAAAGCATGATTTAGTTTTATACGACCTGATGGTATAGGTCTTTCAGGTTTATTGATTTTATCAATTTCATAATCACAGTAATCATTAATTGTATTTCCTGCACCTGTAGCAATGAAAACGCTTACGGCGCCTAAAATAATTTTTAAAGAAAAAGTTTTTGCAATAATTGCCATTAATACTACTGCAATTAATGCCATGACTGCATTACCCGGTCTTAGAATTTCAACATATGAGTTCATATTATTAATCACTATCTTTATTATATTATTATATATGTAAAACTTATTTTAAAATTATTATTTAATATAAGAAAATGTTTTCAATAATTTTATATTATTCTTAAATTAAATATTTTAACACGAATGATATGAGTTATAAAATAGAGGAATGAATATAAATAAATCTGCTTTATGGTCTAAAAATGAAGAAATTTCTTTTTTTAAAGAATATGCAAGTTTTGCTTCACCTGAACAACTATTTTATCATACGGATGATGATAAATATTTAGCTTATTGGCCTAAAAATTATAAGGGTAAAACTTCAACTCGTCAATCAAGAAATTCATTAATTGGTAATTTCACTGAACGTTGGACAACTAATTTAATCAATAGTATTCTTGCAGATGATGATTTATTTGCTTTTCAAGGAGTTTCCTGTCCAAAAATTGGATTAACTTCTTCATCACCAGCAGATATTATTATAACTGATAGAAATTCGGTTGATATTCAACCAGAAAATATAAAATTAATATTTGAAGTCAAAATGTCATTGTTATGGAACTGGCAATTTGATTCAGTTACTTCTGAAATCACTGAAGTTGGTGATTATAAAACTCATAAAGGTAATCCTAGTTTGTTAAGGTCAGATTCAGTTCTTAAAGCAATAGGGAAATGTTTAAATATTAGAATATCTGATTATGCTTCTTCAAATATTCCATTAATTGTTATTGGTAATTCTCCAATATCTAAAACATATTATTCTAAAGTGGATCATTTAAAAAAAACAGGAATTATTCAAGGATTTTGGTCAATAACGCCGGAACCTTTAAATAATGAAAAAACATTAACAAATACGTATCAAAATGGTTTTCAATGTTTTAAAAATGAAAATCAACTTAAGAATGCAATTTATTCTTTATTGGATAAAGATTTAAATTTCTTTTCTGGAATGAATTCAATTGAAAATTTGGGAAAAATAATAGAAATTTCTAATGAAGAAGAAACTTATGAACAGAAAGGTTATAAATTTTTACAATTAATACGAGATGAATTAGATGGTTAAAACACTAAAACAAGTTCTTTTGGTATTTCTGAACGTGTAAATCATGATTCTAGTACTTTTTATGCCAGTAAAATGTATAATGGGTACAATTTACCTAAAAATATAGAGTATGTTTATGAAGAAATTCCTGATGAATATCTTAATAAAATCTATTGTAAATCCAGTGAAAACATGAATGAAATACCTGATAATAGTGTTAATCTTATGATTACTTCTCCACCATATAATGTGGGTAAGGAATATGATAATGATTTAACTCTAGATGAATATGATTATCTTTTAAGGGAAGTATTTCGGGAAACTTATAAGAAATTAGCTACTGGTGGGAGAGCTTGTGTGAATATTGCCAATGTAGGTAGAAAACCATACATTCCTTTACATTCATTGATTTTGGAAATCATGCTTGACATAGGATATATAATGAGGGGTGAAATCATTTGGAACAAATCTGCCAGTGCTGGTGGATCTTGTGCATGGGGAAGTTGGCAGTCCGCATCAAACCCTGTTTTAAGAGATGTTCATGAATATATACTTGTATTCTGCAAAGATTCCTTTTCCAAGATGAAAGTTAAAGATAAGCGTGATACTATTACAAGGGGGGATTTCCTTGATTGGACAAAAAGTATATGGACATTTCCAACAGAATCTGCTAAAAAAGTTGGTCATCCAGCACCATTTCCAGTGGAATTGCCTCACAGGTTAATTAACCTATATAGTTATGAGGGTGATGTTGTCCAGGATCCGTTTTGTGGCAGTGGAACAACATGTCTAGCTGCTATTAAAAATAACCGAAATTATATTGGTTATGATATTGTCGAAATTATGTTGAATTAGCACGTAATCGTATTAATGATTTTAAAACCCAAACTAGATTATTTTAATCTTTCTATTTTTTTTTCTTTACCGTATGATTGCATAACTTTATATATAATTATGAAGATAGTATTAAATAACTAATTTTTAACATACTTAAAACTGTGAGCGAATGAGTATCACTCATTAAGGAGTTTTAAATTAGAATATTTTTTA
>AUXO011502938.1_pt1 | contig 11924 bp, 9 predicted proteins | sample 768731 | NCBI WGS metagenome assembly AUXO01 (sample SAMN02715735, study PRJNA202380) | gut metagenome | biome: sheep rumen | host: Ovis aries | place: New Zealand: Palmerston North | reverse complement strand
GTTGGTGTACTTGTTGGTGTTGCACTTGGTGTAGGTGATGGCGTAGCTTTTTTAGAATTAGGTACATACACTGTATCACTCATCTTTACAGCATCCACCTTATATACTTCATACTCCTTGCCTTCATACTTCACTTTATCCGGTACACTGACATCATTCTTTTCAAAAGCGATAAATTTAGGTACATCGTTAACTACATAATTTTCAGGAGCAGCTGTTTCCTTAAGCATAAACACTTTTCCACGTTCAATTCTTTCAAAAACAGCTTTTCCTTCACTATTGGTTGTTTGAGTAAGTGTAGCTGCTCCAGAAGCCTTTGTTGCATTTCCTTTTGAGTCTACACTCATAGTATCAAGTGAAAATTCAGCACCACTCAGTACATTTGTCGCATCATTTTCATCATGCTTAACTATAGAAAGAGTTCCTTTTGTAATATCCGATGATGAGCTTCCTGCACTTGTATGAACTGACCCATTAAATGTAGTAGCTGATTCACCATATTCTTTTTCGGCTGATGTTAATCTGGCTGTATTTCCACTATTTTCTCTTGAAAGTTCAGTTCCCGGTATAAGATCAAGCTTAGCTCTATAGGTTATCTTATATGCAGTACTGTCTTTCAGATTAATGGTCATTGTCTTTGAATCAGAATCATATGTAAAAGTACCCTCTTCAGGTGACTCTCCATTTATCTTAACAGATGAAACATCCAGATCGTATGATGAACTCATTGTATCTGTAAGTAGTAAATCGTCTGTTTGTGGATCAAGATCTAAAGATGCAGGATTTACACTTATCTCATAATTTGCATATGGAGCTGTAGATTCATTATATTCTCCATCTTTTCCAAATGTCTCCGGCTTTGTATAATTCGCAGAATCACTCTTACTCTTTATCTCTTCGCCATTATAGTAAAGCTTTGCTGTGTTCGTATAATAAGCAGAATCAGACTCCTGTTTGTCTACCTTCATTAAATACTTAAAGGCAACCTGATTACTTGTATTCTCCTTTAAATAATCCATAAGCTTTTTAGTAAAGTTTATAGTAACTATGTCCTGCTCTCCACTGTTATCTACAGTTACTTCTGCATATTCATCTAATGGAAGCTCATTGGCGTTAACATCTACTATGGCAAAGGATTCTTCCACAAATGAAGTGTTCTTTGGAAATGTATCAACTATTTTTCCTTCAGTAAATTTTTCATTACCATACAGATTAAATACCGGTATCTGCCAAGCGATAAGACCTTTATCCATTTGGTGCTCAGGCGGATTACTCCACTTACTGAAGGTACCCTTGATAGTAGTAATATCTGCCCATGATATATGTCGATCATAATCATTAGGCTCCTTTTTAGGATCCTCTTTACTGTATACAGTTGCTTTGGATGATATCCATCCTTCGTATCCCTCAAGATAATAGTCACCATAATTCTTGATGAATTTATTGACAGAATCCCAATCATACATATCAGGATCTACTTCAACCTCATATCTGAGATAGAATTCATCTCCATGAGGCATAGATGTTATATCCATTGTATAGCGTCTGTCATTTATTTTATTATATGTATAACGTTCAGTATCTACAGGAGTATGGTCATCATCATCATAATAGACTACAGGATCAGAAATCATTTTCATACCAGGCCATAATTCATCATTTACATGAATCTCTGTATTATTACCGAATGATGTCACACGGACATATGCTCTATATATGTGATTAGCTGAATCATAATCAGAAAAATACTTTCTGATAGATATCTCAGCATTAAAATCAGGATCTTCCATGTGTACAGTAATATCCACATCTGTACCTTCGAATTTAACATTTACATCCGGATTTTTATCTCCATCATCAAATATCTGTCCTCTGAATGTAAGACCACCTTTTCTGTTTTCCTGTTCTGTGAATTTCTTTTCAAGATCAGTATAAGTAATTGTGATTGTATTATCCTTAATCTTATATGTACCTACTATCGCAGATCCATCAGTAAGATCACCTGTTGCTTCTTTAAATAAAATTACATCTGGTAGTTCATATGTATACGGAACATTCTTTTCAATCTCTGTATCGTCATCAAATTCCCAATTCATATGAAAATCAATATAATCACCATATGTTACAGTTGGATTTTCAACCTCTAGAAGATTAACAGAGCCATTTTTCATTTCGGTCACTGTTAGACTGGATGCTACATCCTTAAGACTTGTTCCCTCTGCCTCATCCGCAAAAGAATCAAAGCTGATATAACTTTGTACAACTAATGCAAAAGTCATAAAGAAACAAAAAAGAATTGAAGCGATTCTCTTTCTTTTAAACATCAGTTACTCCCTTCCCTATTAATACTACTAACCCATTATTACTACGTCATAATATTTAAATAAGGATACCTTGTCAACAGCATTTTTTTGCATAAATGTGTCATTTTTTGCTGTTTTTGTTAATAGTTACCATTAGAAATGGGAATCTGATATTTATTATTGTTCAGTTTACTTGCCTATTTAATCAGTGTTCACAGGAAATTCAAAATATGTATATTATTTTTCTCCTTAACCAAGCGCTGTATCCAGAGCCATCATTAACGTAAATCCTACTGAAAACATGATAACGCCTATATTTGAATGTTCTCCCTCTGACATCTCCGGTATCAGTTCTTCTACAACTACATATACCATTGCTCCGGCTGCAAAGCCAGTAAGTGCTCTTTCAATCTTTTTATCCATTTCATTTTTCATGAAAAAGACTGCTGCTGAACCAAGTGAAGTTCCTAAGAATGGAACCATTAATCCCACAAATATACTACTATTCATATATCCTCCATAATTTTTTACTGTAGTTAGTTATAACTAACTTGGATTATATCAGATATATTTTTATCTGTAAAGATTATTTACTTTTCTTCTCTTCTGGCTTTTTCCCATCTGACAAAGGCAACACCCATTATAATTATATAACCGATTATACTTAATAGAACAGGTTTCTCTCCCAGGAATATCATTCCCCAGAGCATTGCAAAAATAACCTGCATATAGTCAAAAACAGAAAGCTTCTTTGCAGGAGCAAATTTGTAAGCTGTCGTAATAGCAAACTGGCCTACTGCAGCAGATACTCCTGCCATAATCATTATTATCCATTGTTTCGGACTCATAGGTACAAATTGCATTATAAGAAATGGTAAAGTAAGAAGACATGAGAAAAGCGAAAAACAAATAACTATTATGGGAGTTTTTGCTCCTTTTCCGCCCGCACGTCTTACAAATACATAAGCTGTTCCTGCGCCGAAGCCACCATAAAGTCCTATAAGAGAAGGAACGAGCTGCATATTATTACCTGACGGTCTTATTATAAATAACGCCCCTATAAATGCTATAATAGTTGCGATTATATCTGTTCTGGACGGTTTCTCTTTTAGAAGTGGAATTGATATTATAATTGCAAAAAAAGGAGACAGCTTATTGAGCATATTTGAATCAGCCAGATCAAGCTTGTCTATAGCATAGAAATTTGCAATAAGACCGGTAGTTCCAAAAAGACATCTGAAGAATATATCCCATCTGCAGTTCTTTGGTATCTCAAACTTTTCCCTTTCTACGAGAAGTGTAATCACTGCAATAATGAGAGCAAATGCATTTCTGAAAAATGCTTTCTGCATTGTTGGAAGGTCTCCAGCCAGACGAACAAAAAAGGTCATAAACGAGAATCCTATAGCAGCTATTACTATACAAACTATTCCCTTTAATTGACCTTTCATGTTTTTATTCCTCTGTTTATTAATTTAATGATACTTCCCACATGTCATTCTGAAAGAAGTATAGATGAAAAGTGAATTTTAGTCAAATCCTACTCTATGTCTCTGTTTGTTCAGTACTACTCTCTGTTCTTCAGTACCTCTGCCGGCGTGAATTTATTCAGCCTTCTTACAAGTAAATTATTGATTACTAAATAAAGAACAATAATTACTAAGTATATAACAACAAAGTATATAAAAGGAGCTTTAACATTAAGTCCGCACGTAACATTTGATATCATAAACGGAAACATCTTATTCATTATGAGCTTGGAAAGTGGAATACATATAAGAGCTCCTATTGCTATTATATAGAAGTTTCCATCCAGATAGAGCTTCTTAATCTCTTTTCGATTAAATCCAAATACCTTAATAAGTGATATGTTATAAGCACTCCTGTCTATCATTACCTTCATCATCAGATACATTACCACACAAAATATCGCTGCCGAAGCAAAAGAAATCGTGTAAACCATTGGCATCATGAGATCCGTGAAAACAGATGCACCTTTTACTATATCTTCTCTTGTGGTGGTAGAGTATACTCTTCCCGGATCTATACTTATCTCCTTATCCGAAAATAAAGCATTGTAATAATCACTTGACTCTCCCATCATTTCTCTCATTATATCTATATCCATGAAGATGTAGAAACCTGAGGAATACTTTGTTATCTCTTTTACTGAAAATGCGTACTTAATATCTTTATCTTCATCCGTAAGCGTGAATTCTTCACCCTTCCTTAGTCTGAACTTTTCAGCAAATGCTGATGATACTACAACATCCATCTTGCTGTCCTCTGTCTCAACATCAAAGTAAGGATTATCATCATCTATACCAAGAATCGTTACATCAAAGTTATATCCCATTGTAAACTTCTTACAGGTATACATATACGCTGCTTCCGCATCTTCAGGAGCTTCTTTCTCCGGATACTTAAGAGTGTACATATACTCGAATTTTGTATCATTTTCATAATCCTTCGCCAGGTTTGAACAAAGCACATAACAGTTTACAGATAACATAAATATCAGTAGCGATAGAAACATTCCAAGAACAACAGCCAGTGTAGATCTGATTTCCCTTAGCATCTGTCTTAATCTGAAAGCAGAAACAAAATTCATATTTTTAAGATTTACTTTTTTCACGCCCTTTTGTTTAACTTCATTTCTGATAAGGGAAAGCGCTGTTTTATTTAGTTTGCTTCTGATTACGAGTACATTTACTATTATCGCGATTACCGGAGGAACCACTACAGAATAAACCCAGAGATAAGCAGGTATTTTGAAACTAAATACAGGTATCGAGAAGTAAGCATATGAACTTTCAGCTATCATAGGTGCCATAACTCCGGTTGCGGCAACCAATACTCCCGTAAGTCCGGCAATAAATGACACCACTACTGGAAGTGTTATATAATGCAGCAGCAGGTCATTTTTTGTGACTCCCATTGAATAAAGTGTTCCTATGATACTACTTTCACTCTCTATACTGTGAACTACAAATACAGATATAACATATGCAAGAAGGATAAATATAATAACTCCGGCTATAATTCCCACCTCTATATCTACTATTTTATCATTCTTAGTTGCAAATATTCTTGGGTTATCCTCATATTTTATAAAGCTTGTGAGATTTGATAATTCAAAATCAAATTCTTCCAATGCATCATCTACAGACTCATCCAGTTCCTCTACTCCGTCTGACATATCCTCCAGACCATCGTGAAGTTCATCTACCCCATCAGTATATTCAGCAAGTCCATCCTTATAATCCTGCAAATCAGATAACTGATTCTTCGCATCCTCGAGAACTGCTCTCATCATGGCACTGTCATTTGTCTCAATCAGGCTGTCCAGCTTATTCTCATAGTTACTCTCTGTAAGCTCGCCATCCATACCATAATCCTTAAGTGCACCCGAAGTCTGCTCCAGGTAAGCATCAAAAAGTTCCTCTGTTGCATCATTTATATCATCATTATTATCTGACAGTTCATCCAGTCCATCTCTTACATCTTCTGTTGCATCACGAAGCTTCTTTACAGCATCTCTTAATTCCTCTTCAACACCTCCTGTTCTATCCCAGTATTCCTGAAACAGCTCGTCATCTACCTGTGATGCATCTATCTTCAGATCCTTAAGATAATTATTTATATCGTCATGAGTTTTACCATTTCCGAGCTTATAAGCATACAGATAATCCTCTGATTTCTGAATCTTATTCCCTGTCTTATAATCGTCATATGCTTCATCGGTAATAAATACCGGTCCAAATGTTTTTGAATTGCAGGAGGTGTCAGATATCTCTTTAAATGGACCATCATAATCGGAAACAACTCCAATACCACTTATCTTATATTTTTTATCCATCAGATCAAAAAAGTCTCCTACATTCAGGTCATGCACCTCAGCATATCTTTTTTCAATAACTATTTCATCTTCATCTGATGGCTCATTACCCTCTATATAGTGAATCTTATTTATCTTATCGCGAACCTTGAATATCCTGACAGTGCTCTTATCCTCATCATCTCTTTGATAATCAAAATAAAACTGCTCTTCCAGATCTATTCCCATATCCCTGATTCCGTCTTTATCTTTATCAGACAGCGGAACAAAAACCTCAAACTCTCCATCCTCAAGATTTGTCTCCTCTGCCATTTCTTCAGTACCATTTGTAAGTGTCTCAGCTGAACCTACAATAGTTACAACCAAAAAGATTCCCATTGCTATCATAAGACCAAGCGCAAAATATCTGAAGAAATTCTGCTTAAGATCTCTGATAACTCTTTTTCTTAGTATTCTTTGCATCTTACAGGTCCTCCAATTCTCTGGCTGGTACTTTGACCTCATTTATATAGTTCTTTGATATCTCACCATCTTTTATATAAATAACATGATCCACCATATTCTTTATGGAATTATTATGTGTTACTATCAGCATAGTTGTTCCATACTGCTTATTGATTTTCTCCATTAGAATTAGAATATCACGGGAGGTTTTCGAATCAAGAGCTCCTGTAGGCTCATCACATAGAAGAAGCTTTGGATTCTTGATCAGAGCTCTTGCTATAGCGCATCTCTGCTGCTGTCCACCTGATAGCTGTGATGGAAATTTGTTCTGATGTTCAGTTAATCCAAGTACTTCCAGAAGCTCATCCATATTTAATGCATTTTTTGTCAGGTACTCACATACCTGAATGTTTTCTTTTACCGTAAGATTTGGAATCAGGTTATAGAACTGAAATATAAATCCTAGATTATCTCTTCTATAATCAGAAAGCTTCTCACCTTTAAGACCAACTATTTCTCTACCGTCTATCTTAATAGAACCTGTATCTGCCTCATCCAGACCGCCAATGCAGTTAAGCAGCGTTGATTTTCCGGAACCTGATGTTCCCTGTATAACACACATCTCTCCTCTTTCAACTCCGACAGTTATACCTTTTAATACCTGAACAAAGCTGCCTCCTTCACCATAGCTTTTCTTGATATTAGATACCTCAACAAACATTTCCATTCCTCCATTTATATGTAAATATGTTCACATAACACCGTTATGCGTTAATCATTTTTTATGGCCCGGTTATAGCCAGGCCATGTTCTTTTTATTGTGAATTTATTACTCCAAACCATCCACCAACCATATAAGCCATCATGTTCTTCATCTGCTCTTCAGCCTCTTTCTGAGTCTTACAGTGAGTCGCAATATGAATAAATATATCTATCTGGTCATGGGACATCCAGTGTATAATAAACTTATCTTCTTTCGTAAGTTCCTTTTTATCCTTGTATCCCCTCATCACTATATACATTATTGTATAGTGCTTCTCGACAAGATCGACCATATGATCCTGTATATTTTCGTAGACAGAACCCTGTGCTTTTGTAAGGAGCAGATCAAATGCTTTCTTATTCGTGAAGATACATTGGATAACCATTCTTGCTACTTCCATATCATCTTCCAAACCTTCGACAGACGCTACTTCAGATATATCTATCTCCCCACGTGAAAGCTTTATCGATGCTGCTACCTCTTCTGTAAAATGATCCTCGATAACTTTTTCAAGATTTCTCAAAGGTTCACCTACAAGATTTCCGAAGAGATCCTCCTTATCCTTGAAGAAGAAATAAAGAGCACCTGTAGTAACACCCGCATCCTTGCATATATTTCTGAGAGAAGCCTTCATATAACCCTTTTCAGTAAACTCCTTCATAGCACTTTCAAGAAGCTTCTTTTTTGTTTCCTTCTCATTTTGCATATTGTAATCCTTAACCTAGTTTAGAAGTTTCTAATTAACTGGACTCTAAACTTACCTTCTACTTGTATGAGTAGCATTATATACATAACAGTGTTATCTTGTCAACACATATTTCTATCAGCTTTTTCTTACAACATCTGAAATGTGCGCCGCAAGGCGCATAATGCAAAAGATCTGCCTTTATTACAAAGACAGATCTTTCTATTAGGGATTCAATATATGAATGCAGATGCCTATGACATCTTGTACTCTAATGCTATTTGCTTCTTATTTCTGATTGCTATTGATGTAATTATTATAGCAAAACAGATTACTGCAAGAAGTCCACCAAGGAATCCGGCACCTATAGTTCCGGTTGTTATTAATGTACCTATCTGATATACAAGGAATCCAACTGTAAATCCTGTTGCGAGCTGAAGTCCTATAGCACCCCATAACCATTTCTTACTTTGCATTTCTGAGTTCATGGCACCAAGAGCTGCGAAACAAGGTGGTGTATACAGATTAAAGAGAAGATATGCAAGAGCTGCTACCTTTGTAATTCCCATAGCTACTGCAACTGCATTTCCTTCACCTACAAGCTCTAACTCTTCAGGATCAACAAGATTTGTTATAGCATAAACTGTTGCTATAGTTCCTACTACATTTTCCTTTGCTATGAAACCTGTTATAGCTGCTGCTGCAAGCTGCCAAGCTGCTACACCTACGATAGGAATAAGCAGATAAGCAAATGGTCTTGAAATAGATGCAAGTATAGATGTATCTTCAAGTCCTTCTTCTACTACCTGGAAGCTCCAGTTAAATGACTGCATTATCTGAACAACTGTATTACATACAAGTATTATAGTTCCTGCTTTAATGATATAAGCCTTACCACGCTCAAGCATTGAGAAGAATGCAAACTTTAAGCTTGGAACTTTATATTCTGGAAGCTCTATAATAAAGAATGATTTTCTAAACTTTGCTGCTGTAACAACCTTTATGAGTAATGCTCCAAGAAGTACAAGTACTATACCTCCCATATAAGCTACCCAGCTAACCCACTTGGACTCTGGGAAGAATGCTCCTGCAAAAAGAGCAATAACAGGAAGCTTAGCTCCACAAGGCATGAATGTAGCAAGCATGGCTGTAGCACGTCTTTCTCTTTCATTTCTGATAGTACGACATGCCATTATAGCTGGAATACCACAACCTGTACCTATGATCATAGGTATAACTGACTTACCTGAAAGACCAACACGCTTGAAAATAGGATCAAGAACTACTGTAGCTCTCGCCATGTATCCACAATCCTCCAGAAGGGCAATAAGGAAATACATTACCATAACAAGTGGAAGGAATCCGACTACGGCTCCTACACCACCGATAATACCATCAACAAGAAGTGCAGATAAAAGTGGATTTGCATCTGCCATCTTATCTCCTGCCCATCCCTGGAAGGCTTCTATCCATCCAACAAGTATATCAGCTAACCATGTACCAACTGTTGTTTGCGATACGTAGAATACTACAAACATAATTCCTGCGAATATAAGCAGACCTAATATAGGATTAGTTACAATCTTATCTATCTTATCGCCAACATTTTTATCTTTAGTAAAGGTTTTTCTAACTTCAACATCCTTTACGATGCTATTTACATATTCAAATCTCTTTCTATCTGCTTTATCAACTTCTTCTTTACTGCTAAGATCTATATCTCCCTGAACATATGGAGCTTTCTGACCCTTGCCTTCAAGCTTAACTGCAGCTGCCACAGCTTCTTTAAGTCCATCATCATTTGTAGATACAGTTCTGACTACCGGACAACCAAGCTTCTCAGACAGTTTAGTTATATCTATTTTATTTCCTTTTTTATCATTTATATCACTTTTGTTAAGAGCAACAACCACAGGTATTCCCAGTTCCAGAAGCTGTGTAGTAAAGAACAGGCTTCGACTAAGATTTGTAGCATCAACTATGTTGATAATTGCATCAGGATGCTCATTTTTTACATAGCTACTTGTTATGCTCTCTTCAGATGTGAATGGTGACATAGAATATGCACCAGGAAGATCGACTGCTATAAGTTCTTTGCTGCCATCATTATAGGTCTTCTTAATAGCGCTTTCTTTCTTGTCGACAGTAACGCCGGCCCAGTTACCTATTTTCTCCTTTCTACCTGTAAGAGCATTATACATAGTGGTTTTTCCACTATTGGGATTACCCGTTAATGCGATTCTCATGATAAAACCTCCTTATATTTCAATGTAGCAGTTAATTAATTAAATAATACTGCCAATAATTACTGTATTTTAATATAAGTTAATTATATATAACTAATTGGTCAAAAAATATGAGGATGTATACATCCCCATGTTTTATATCTAAATCTTTACTGATATAGCTTCAGCCAACTCTTTATCTATGCTATATCTCGCATCCTTTATAGATACAACTACATTTTTCTTTCTATCTACAACGGTTATTTTCTCTCCACTATAACATCCAAGTGAAAAAAGAAAACTTTTCATCTCCTCATCTCCACCTGTTTCTATACTTTCAATTATATATTCTTTTTCTAAATCAACATCATTTAATGTCATAAAAAAAACACCGCCCTTATGTTAGACAATTCTTACTTAAATTACGTAACAATAATCTACATTAGTTCGGTGTAAATGTCAACCTTTATTTTATTTTTTTATAATCCCAGAAGTACTATAATATCTGGATCTGCCAGGTAATACCACTTTCCTCCGGACTTGTATACATATCTGGTAAGAGTACCTGAGCTTTCATTCTCTCCTTCAAAGGTTGTCTTAACTGTAAAATTAACCTTTGATATAGTATTTATCTTAATATCTGTACCATATATATCCTTTAATCCGTCACTCATCTTGTCAGCATAACTCTTATCCAGTTTCTCCAATACAGTTATCTCTGTATCACCGTAGGTTGCTCCAGACTGAAATTCATATGCCATATCTATTGCAGCATCTATATCTATTCCTGCAGGATTATTGCTATAGTTATCCTGCCATTTCTTTGTATAACATGTATTCTTGTACAGATTTTTATCTTCACTGCTAATGGCTGTAAAATAGTTAGCTATTGCTTTGTCTCTTGATATATATCCAGGAGTCATAAATATCCAAAATGCAGCTATTCCGCCAATAATGAGAATAGCCAGAATAGAAATAACTATAACAGCTATATTTGCTTTTCCTTTATTATCTGACATTTTGCATCCCTCACTACGTATGATATTTATCTGTCGTATAGATTATTTCCTTCAGTATCTATTATTACTACAACCGGAAGCTCTTCTATCTTCAGTTTTCTGATAGCCTCTGTACCAAGGTCATCATAAGCTATGACTTCTGACTGAACTATCTTCTTTGACAGAAGTGCTCCGAGTCCTCCGATAGCTGCACAATATACTGCGCCATTTTCAACGATAGCCTTTATCACTTCAGGGCTTCTCTTTCCCTTACCTATCATTCCTTTAAGACCCTTGCTTAAGAGAAGCGGTGTGTATTTATCCATACGGCTTGATGTTGTAGGTCCTGCTGATCCTATAACCTGACCCGGTCTGGCAGGAGTAGGTCCAAGATAATATACAAAGCTTCCCTCTATATCATAAGGAAGTTCTTCTCCCTTTTGAAGAGTATCATACATTCTCTTATGAGCTGCATCCCTGGCAGTATAGATAGTACCAGTGAGATATAACATATCTCCTGATCTTAGTGATTTAATTGTTTCGTCATCCATAGGAAGGGTTAAATGTTTTTCCATTTGTTTTCTTTCTTTATTTATACACATTTATACACTTAATGTTTTATACACATTCGAGGAACTATCCTGCTTCGCAGTATATCGTCATAAATC
>AUXO010961479.1_pt1 | contig 11924 bp, 10 predicted proteins | sample 768731 | NCBI WGS metagenome assembly AUXO01 (sample SAMN02715735, study PRJNA202380) | gut metagenome | biome: sheep rumen | host: Ovis aries | place: New Zealand: Palmerston North | reverse complement strand
AAAAAAATAGAAGAGTTTACAAATAAAAGGATTGAAAATTTTAATAAATTAAAAGAAGGATTAAAAGGTTTTTCGGATAAATTAATATTACCAGAAGCCGAGAAAAATTCAATTCCAAGCTGGTTTGGATTTTTAATTACATGTAAAAACGGTATAAATAGAAATGATTTGGTTAAGTATTTAGAAAAAAATGGAATTCAAACTCGTAATTTATTTGCTGGAAATATAATAAAACATCCATGTTTTGATGAAATAAGAGGAGACTTTACAAAATATAGAGTAATAGGTAATTTAGAAAATACTGAAATAGTTATGAATAATAGTTTTTGGATTGGAGTGTATCCAGGAATGAGTGATAAAGAAATTGACTATATGATAGAAAGGATAGGTGATTATATAAGTGCTAAAGATAAGAACTAGTTTATTTAGTAAAATTGGAAATATTATGAATGATAATAAATTGCTTAATCCAATTATGATGTTTTTATTAAATATAGGTTTGGGAGATTTAATCTATAGAATTTTTAGTAAGAAGTATTTACAAGAAAGAAGAAAATACTTCTTATCTCAAGCAATACAAGAAAAATATAATGAGAACATTGAAATACTATTTGATAAAGAATCAAAAAGAATTTATTCAGGATTAATAGAATATAGATACAATAGAAAAAGGAAAAATTTTCCAGGCGTTACAAATGATAAAATATATTTTCCAAAAGATATCATTTCTTTGACTGAAAAAGAAATATTCGTTGACTGTGGAGCTTATATAGGTGATACAGTGGATGATTTTATAAAAGAAACAAATGGGAAATTTAGTAGTATAGTTGCGTTTGAACCTGATAGCTCAAGTTTTAACAGCATTTTAAAAAAGTATAAAAGTAACGATAATATTTTTTTGTACAATAAAGGGTGCTATTCAAAAAACAAAAAAATTGGCTTTAAATTAGGCAGTGGAGAGGCTAGTAAAGTAGATGAATCACAGACAGATTTTATAGATGTAGTTAAACTTGATGATATTAATGAATGTAAAAATGCTACATTTATTAAAATGGATATTGAAGGAAGTGAATTAGAAGCATTAAAAGGAGCAAAAAATATAATAATTGATAATAAACCGAAACTTGCAATATGTATATATCATAGTGATAATGATATGATTGACATAATAAATTATATTCACAATATAGTTCCAGAGTATAAAATATTTGTGAGACAACATGGAATGTTCGAATTAGAAACAGTAATGTATGCAATAATTGATTAAGAGGGTAAAATGAATAGAATATTAATTTTTGGCTTAGATAATAGCTTAAATGGTGTAAATACTTATATTACAAATTTTATAGAAAATATGAATTTGAAAAATTATGAGATAGATCTATTAGTTATTAATGGATTAAATAAGATGTATGCTGAAAAAATAAAAAAAAATAATTGCATAAAAAAAATTTATTATATAGATATTTTTAGAAAAAATATATTTAAAACTTTAAAAACATCATATGAGTTATTTAAAAAGAATCAATACGATATTTTATATGCTAATATATCGGCCACAGAAATGTTTGTATATTTTTTATTTGCTAAGAAATTTTCACCCAATACGAAAATTATTTTACATAGTCACAATTCGAATTTGGATTCAATTTTTTTTAAAATATGTCATTATTTATTTAGACCATATATTTTAAAAAATGCAGATGAATTTTTAACTTGTTCTGAAAAAGCTGGAAATTTTATGTATGGAAGAAAAATGATGAAAAGTGGGAAAGTTAAACTTATAAATAATAGTATTAATTTTTCTAAATTTTATTTTAATGAAACAAATAGGGAAAAAATAAGAGAGAAATTTGAAATTTCAGATGAATTTTTAATAGGACATGTTGGTAGATTTGACAAACAAAAAAATCATAAATTTATATTGAAACTATTTTATTTATATAAAAAAATAAATAAGAAAGTAAAAATTATTTTAATAGGTGATGGTCCTAGAAAAGGAATAATACAAAAAGAGATAAAAAAATATAAATTAGAAAGAGATATAATTATTATAAATGAATGTGATAATGTAAATGAAATATATCATGCAATGGATTTATTTATATTACCATCATTATATGAAGGATTACCAATAGTGGGATTAGAAGCTCAAATTGCTGGATTAACTTGCATTTTTTCTGACTTAATTTCCAACAAACTAAAAATATCAAATAATTGTATTTTTTTACCATTAGAGATTGACAAATGGGTAAAAATAATTGATGATATTTATTGTAAAAAAGAATATGAAAACAGAAATGATAATCTTTTAGCAAATGCTATAGGTTATAGTGTGAAGAAAAATGTACAAAAAGTTGAACAAATAATTGAGGAGAATGTAATACATGGATAAGTGTCAAATTATAGAAGCAATCAAAAAGGAAAAATTAATATCTGTAATTAGATATAAAGATCAAGAAAAAATTAAAAAAATTGTTGATAGTATTGTAGCAGGTGGAATTAATTTAATAGAAATTACAATGACAGTGCAAAATGCAATTGATATAATAAAAAAGCTTGCAATCAAATATAAAGATTCCAATGTAATTATAGGTGCAGGAACTGTTGTAGAATCACAAATAGCTCAAGATGCAATAGATGCTGGTGCCATGTTTATTGTTAGTCCAGTTTTAAATAAAGATATTATAAAAATATGTAATGAACATAATATACTTGTAGTTCCAGGAATAGCCACTCCGACAGAAGCGTATGAAGCACTGAAAAGTGGAGCAGATGTATTAAAATTGTTTCCAAGTAATGCTTTTGACCCTAGTATAATCAAAACATATAAAGGACCATTTCCAAATATAAAATTAATGCCAACAGGAGGAATCAATTTAGATAATATAAATGAATGGATAGATAATGGTGCTATTGCAGTAGGAATAGGTGGAGAGCTTTTAAAAGAATTTAATGGAGAAAATTTTGAAGATATTACAAATACGGTAAAACTATTTAAAGAAAAAATTGTAAAGGAAAATCAAATTTATGAAAATTAAAGTATCAGATTATATAGCTAATTATTTAGTAGAAAGCGGAATAACAGATGTTTTTATGGTAGTTGGTGGAGGAGCTATGCATTTAAATGATAGCTTCGGACATCATTCTAATTTACATTGTATTTTTAATCATCATGAACAAGCATGCAGTATTGCAGCAGAAGCTTATGCAAGAATAAATAATAAAATGTCAGCGGTATGCGTTACAACAGGGCCAGGAGGAACCAATGCAATTACAGGAGTAGTTGGAGCATATTTAGATTCTATACCAATGCTTGTTATTTCTGGACAAGTTAGATATGATACTACTGCAAGAAGTACAGGACTAAATTTAAGATCAATGGGTGATCAAGAGTTTGATATTTGTAAAACAGTAGATTCTATGACTAAGTATTGTGAAATGGTAATAGATCCTAAGAAAATAAAATATTGTCTTCAAAAAGCTATTCATATTGCTAAATCCGGAAGGCAAGGCCCTTGCTGGTTAGATATTCCATTAAATGTACAAGGAGCATATATAGAAACAGATGATTTAGAAGAATATAATGTAGAAGAGTATAATAGAAAATTACCAAAATTAAATGGAGATATATTAGATACAATAATAGAAAAAATTAAATGTTCTAAAAGACCAGTGTTATATGCTGGAAGTGCAATTAGGTATTCAGGAGCATACAATAGTTTTTTAGAATTAATAGAGAAACTAAATATTCCAATAGTAACAGCCTGGAATAGTATTGATTTAATATATGATGAGCACCCACTGTATGTTGGACGTGGGGGTAACATGGGAGATAGAGCTGGAAATTTTGCAGTTCAAAATAGTGATTTGATTTTATCTATTGGATGTAGACTAAGCATTAGACAGGTTGGATATAATTGGAAAACATGGGCAAGAGAAGCATTTGTAATAGATGTTGATGTAGATGAAGCAGAATTACAAAAACCGACAATACATGTGGATATTCCAGTACATGCTGATGCAAAAGATTTTATAAATGCTTTGAATATTAGAATAAAAGAAAAATTATTTAAAAATGAAGAGTGGTTAGAAAAATGTAATTTTTGGAAGAAAAACTATCCTGTGGTTCAAGAAAAACATTATGAAATAAAAGAGCTTGCTAATGCGTATTGTTTTATTAAAGAATTAAGTAATTCATTAGAAGAAGGTCAAATTACTGTAGTAAGTAATGGAACAGCATGTGTAGTTGGCAGTCATGCTTATACTATAAAACCGAAACAAAGATTTATAATAAATTCAGCAATAGCTTCAATGGGATATGGTCTTCCAGCAGCAATAGGTGTATGTGAAGCTGAAAAGGGGCAAGAGATTATCTGTATAGAAGGTGATGGAAGTATTCAGATGAACTTACAAGAACTACAAACAATAGTACATCATCAATATCCAATAAAACTATTTGTTATAAATAATGATGGATATCATTCAATTAGACAAACACAGAACAATTTCTTTAAAAGGCCTTTAATAGGCATAGGGTCTGATAGTGGGGATATAAGTTTTCCCAAAATTTCAAAATTAGCAGAAGCATATGGATTAAGATATTATTCAATAAATAATAATAAAGATATTACTCAAAAAATAAAAAATATTTTAGATGAAAAAGGACCATTTATTTGCGAAGTTTTTGTTGATACAGAACAAAAATTTGAACCAAAGTCTTCATCAAAACGCTTAGAAGATGGAACAATAATTTCACCACCATTAGAGGACTTAGCACCATTCCTTTCAAAAGAGGAACTTGAAAAAAATATGATTATTCCTATGATAGGAGAATAAAATGTTAGATATATTAAAATATAAGATAGTTGTTTTTGATTTAGATGGTACAATTTATTATGGTGATAAAATAATAGATGGTGCTAATGATGTAATAAAATATTTTAAGAAAAATGGAATTAAAGTTTACTTTGTTACAAACAATTCTGTAAAAAAAAGAGCACAAATTTATGACAAATTGATTGAAATGGGAATTGATTGTAATGAAGATGAAGTAATAAATTCTGGATTAGTTTCATCTTTTATGATTAATAAACTTGAAATTAAAAATTTATATGTATTTGGTTCAGATAATTTGAAGATGGAACTTATAGATAATAAAGTTAATGTTACTGATGAGATAGAAAAAGCTAAAAATTTAATTATAGGTTACAATCCAGATTTTAATTATAATGATTTAACACAAGCAGTTAGAGTTGCTTTAAAAGCAGATAAGATTATCGCATGTAATGAAGATAGATTATTTCCAGGAAATAAAGGAGAAATTTACCCAGGCTGTGGTGCAATGGTAGCTCCAGTAATTTTTTGTGCTAAAAGAAAAGTGGATTATTTTATTGGTAAACCTAATCCTTTAATGATTGAAATGATTGCTAGTAAAAATAATGTAAATATGGATGATATACTTGTTATTGGTGATAATTATGAAACAGATATTAAGATGGCAATAGACTCAAAATGTTCATCAATTTATATAGGAAAAGAAATTTATGATAATACAACTTGTGTGAAAACATTAAAAGAAATTTTAGTTTTATGATTTTGGAGATTTAAATGAAAAAGGTTATAATAACTGGCGCGACAGGAATGATAGGTATTTCATTAATTAAATATTTGCAATCTAAAAATATAAATATATTAGCAATAATAAGAGAAAAATCTAACAGAAAAAAAGATATTCCAGTAGACGAAAATATTAGAATAATAGAATGCAATTTAAATGATTTAAATAAATTAAAAATACAAGAATGTGATTATGATGTATTTTTTCATTTTGGATGGGACGGAACATTCGGAGATGAGAGAAATAATATTCAAAAGCAAAATAATAATATTATATATACATGTGATGCTGTGAGATTAGCTAAGAGTTGTGGTTGCAAAAAGTTTATAGGTGCGGGTTCTCAAGCTGAATATGGTTTAGTAGATGGTATTATAAATGAGAGTACTTGTACTAAACCAAAGACTGAATATGGAGAAGCTAAATTAAAAGCCGGAATCGAGAGTAAAGAAATAGCTGATAAATTAGGAATAAATCATATTTGGACAAGAATTTTTAGTGTATATGGTCCATATGATGGAGAAAAAACAATGATAATGACAAGTATAAGAAATATGTTAAATGGTATTCCAACTAATTATACTAAAGGAGAGCAGAATTGGGATTATTTATTTTCAGAAGACTTAGCAAAAATGCTATATCAATTAGGAAATAATAATGTTGAAAATACTACATATTGTTTAGCTTATGGAAAAACAAAGAAATTATATGAGTATATTAATATAATTAAGAAATGTATTAATTCTAAAATTCAATTAAATTTTGGGGCTATTCCATATTCTAATAATCAAGTTATGAATTTAAACGTAGATATAAGTAAATTTATATCTGAAACAGGGTATGTTCCAGAAACAAGATTTGAAGAAGGAATATTGAAGACGATAGATTGGTATAAGAAAAATATGTTATAAGAGGTTAAAAAATGAAAAAAATAAGTATATTAATTCCATGTTATAATGAAGAAGAAAATGTTAGAGACATGGTAAGAAAAATAAAAGAAGTATTTTTAGATGAGAAGCTAAAAAAATATAATTACGAGATAGTTTTCATAGATAATGCTTCGACAGATAATACGCAAAAAATAATTGAAGAATGTTGCAATCAAGATGTAAATGTTAAGGCTATATTTAATATTAGAAACTTCGGGCAGTTCTCATCACCTTATTATGGGATATTACAAACTACAGGAGATTGTACAATTTCTATAGCATGTGACTTTCAAGAACCAGTTGAATTAATTCCTAGGTTTGTTGAAGAATGGGAAAAAGGATATAAGATTGTTATTGGAGTAAAAAATAAGAGTAGAGAAAATAAATTAATTTATTTTTTTAGAACATTATATTATAAGATTATAAAAAAATTCTCGGAGATCAAACAAATAGAACATTTTACTGGTTTTGGATTATATGACAAACAGTTTATAGATTTATTGAGAAATATTGATGATTCCACACCATTTTTTAGAGGCCTAGTAGCAGAATATGGATATAAAATCAAAGAAATAATGTTTACTCAGCCAAAGAGAAAAAAAGGTAAAACTAAAAATAATTTTTACACTTTATATGATGCGGCAATGCTAAGTTTTACATCATATACTAAAGTCGGACTTCGCTTAGCAACTTTTTCTGGAATGATTGTATCTTTTATTAGTTTTATTATAGGAATAGTATATTTAGTTTTGAAATTAATGTATTGGGACATGTTTAGTGCTGGCTCTGCTCCAGTACTTATAGGTACATTCTTTTTGGGAGCAATTCAATTATTTTTTATAGGATTTTTAGGAGAATATATTATGGCAATAAATGAAAGGGTAAAGCATAGACCATTAGTTGTTGAAGAAAGAAGAATAAATTTTTAATTAATTTGTTAATAATATATTAATTTTTAAAGAGGAAAATTCAAATGATTTATTTTCTTACGATAATTATTTTGGTGATAGTATTGATTTATTATATAAAGTATAAAGCAAATATTATTACATTAAATAAATTATTTAGTAGTATTGCTTTTAAAAGCATAGTTATTATTATAGAAATAGTATTTTTATTTGTAATTGGCATTTTTAATTTTAAAAATGTTAGGAAAAATTATGTGAATAAATATGAAGAACTTTATTCTAAGACAGATAGACTTATAAAAGATGAGACACATAATTATAATTTTTATATGCGAAAGAAATATGATAATCAAAACTATAATTTGCCATATATTCCTGAAGAATTCACATATGTTGAAGGAGAGTGGAATACTGGATATGTTATTCAAGATACTGCAGGAAATCAATTTGTATGGGTACCTTGCACAAATAATAATATAGATGAAGTAACAAAGCTACAGAGAAAAGACTTTACACAAAATGCTTTTATAAAATATTATGAATGTAATAATTTATCTTATTTAGATTTTATTAAGAGTGCTATCGAAAACGGTGGTTTTTATATTTCAAGATATGAGATTGGAAATGAGAATGGTAAAACTGTTTCAAAAAAGAATTTTAAAATTATGAGTAATATAAATCAAACTGAAGCAATTGAATTATCAAAAAATATGTATAAAACTAATTCTAGTATAAATAGTGAATTAATAAATGGATATGCGTATGATACTACTTTAGAATGGATTCAAAATACTAATATAATTCAAAAATATGTTAGAACAAGTAATGACGATCTTACTGGAAAAAATTCATATAATAATATTTATGATTTTACTGATAATGTGTTAGAACTAACAACTGAAATGAACTATGATACGATAATTATTAGGGGTTTTTCAGCAAATGATTTGGAAGGGTTAGATTATTCTTGGTCAGATGAAAGTAGATATTCCATTATTCCTGAAAGTAAAGAATTAACAAATTCGAAAGATATAATGACTTTTAGAGTAATATTATATAAATAAAAGAGGATTTTTATGAAAAATAAAATTTTTAATATTTTTGTTTTGATTGTATTAATATTTTTATCAATTATTATAATTGATAAAAATATTAATAGTATAAATTTTTCATCTATTGCTTATGGCAATAAAATAATGATGGATGGAATAGATTCTAATCAAGGTTTTACATGGCTAAAAGACCTTGAATTTGAAAATGTTAATTGGCTTTTTGATAATATGATTGCTGTGATATATAATAATTATGGCTTAATAGGAATTTATTTATTTTATATTATTTTAACAAGTTTTATAGCATTTATAATTTATTACATATTAGTAAGGCAAGGTAATAGTCAAGCTTTAAGTGTGATTATTTCTATATTAACTATTATAATTGCAAAAAATATTTTTAATAATGGTATTCTAAGTATTACACTATTATTATGTATTCTAGACTTTTTCTTTATAGAGAAACTATTGGAAACAGGGGAAAAAAAGTATATTGCTTTTATGATAATAGTAACTATATTATTAACTAATATTAATGCAACAGCATATCCAATATTATATTTACTTTTGCTTCCATTTATGTTAGAAAGTCAGATATGCAAATTTAGGTTTATTAATACAGATGATAAAGTTATAATCAAAAAAAATGATAATTCCTTTTTGCTTTTCATTGCTACTATTTTAATATTTATTTGTGGTGCTATTAATCCATTATCTTGGTCACCTTATTTAAATTTATTTAAAGCATTAAAAATTTTTAATAATAATATATTTTATAATTTAGGATTAATGAAAAGTATTAACATTTATGCAAGTTTATATGTAATAATTCCATTATTAATTATTATTTTATCAAAAACAAAAATTAGGTTTGTTGATCTTACTTTTTTTATTCTTTTACCTGTTTTGATTTTTTATAACTTTGAATTTCTTTATTTATATATATTTATATTAGTTATTCCTATGACAAGAATAATTACAGAATTTATGAAAACATATAAATATAAAAGCAACAATTTTATAAGAAATATTTTATTAAGTACAGTAGTTTTATCTATTTTTATTTTGTCTATTTTTACGATTAAGGATAACAATAATAAAGAATATATAGATAATAGTAAAAATCCTGTACTTGCTACTGATTATATAGTTCAAAATTATAATGCTGAAGATATTAAAATCTTCAATTCCCCGGAAATAGGTAGTTATATGGAATTTATGGGCGTTCCAGTATTAATAGATGATAGAAAAGAAATGTATTTTAATAGATTTAATAATGTAGAAGTTTTTTATGATTGGTATGATGTATATACTGGAAAGATGAATTTTGATGAAATGTTATATAAATATGATATTGAATATGCTCTTTTAAAAAACGATGATATTATTAATAACTATATTGCAGATTATGAAAATTACGAAAAAATTTTTGAGGATGATGATTTTTCTTTATATAAAAGAGATAAATAGCAATTTTGTTTTTCCTTATTTTTCCCATAATAAAATCTATAATAATGGTTATCATATTTTTATGAAAAAAACTAAAAATTTGATAATCATTATTTTTTTATTATTAATATATATTTATGTTGATTATTTAAGCTTAATTCCGGATAATGTTATTTTGTTAGAAGGCGAAAAAATTAATTTTAAAAGTTTATTTGGTATTCAAAAAGTCGAAACTATTAAAACAGTAAATGATAATACAAATATTAGCAATATTGAGTTTAAACTATTTGGAAAAATACCACTTAAAAATGTTAATATAACTACAATTGATGAAATTGAGGTTGTACCGGTTGGGAAAATAATTGGTTTAAAGCTATATACACACGGAGTGCTTATTGTTGGTTTATCTGAAATAGAAGATGAGAATAATAACATTGTAAATTCATATTCAAATTCGGATATAAAAGAAGGAGATACAATTTTAAAAGCTAATGATGAAGAAATAGAGGACATAGAGAGCCTAAAAGAAATAGTTAATAAATCGGGTGGTAAAAAAATAAAGTTAACTCTATATAGAAATGGAGATATAGTAACTTCAAATATTACTCCAATAAAAATTGGAGCTAGTAATTATAAATTAGGGTTTTGGGTAAAAGATGCAGCAACAGGAGTTGGAACACTAACTTTTTATGAACCAATATCAAAATATTTTGCAGCATTAGGTCATGGAATAACAGATAGTGATACAGAAAGTTTAATTAATATAGAAGCAGGAGAACTTGTGACTTCTAGAGTTATTTCAATACAAAAAGGAAAGACAGAAAATCCTGGAGAAATAAGAGGAACTATATTAAATCAACAAACAATTGGAATTGTAGAAAATAATAGTAAATTTGGAATATATGGAAAACTTAATAATTTTACTAGTTTAAACTTAGATGTGTCAAAAAAAATGAAAATAGCATTAAGAGATGAAATTGAAATAGGGAATGCCAAAATACTATGCGCAATAGATAATAGCAATGTTGCAAAAGAATATTCAATCGAAATTGAAAAAATATATAAGGATAATGATTATAATAATAAAAGTATGTTGATTAGAGTTACAGATGATGAACTAATTGAAAAAGCTGGGGGAATTGTTAGAGGATTGTCAGGAGCCCCAATTATTCAAAATAATAAGTTTGTTGGGGCTGTAACAAATGTTTTAGTTTCAAATCCTGAGATAGGTTATGGAATTTTTGCAGATTTAATGATAAAGGAGATGAAGATGTAATAATTATTTTAACATCATAGGTCCAATATTTGTTACTGTACCAGCACCAAGTGTAATTATTATATCATTATCATTTATGTTTTCTTTAACGTAATCAATAGCTTGTGCAAAATCTGGTATATATACAGCATTTTTACCATATTCTTTCATTTTAGAAGCTAAATCTACTGATGAAATATCAAAAGTATTTTTTTCTCGAGCAGCATATATATCTAATAAAATAACATTATCAAAATTAGAAAGAGCATCAGCAAAATCATTAAGTAAAAGTTTTGTTCTACTATAAGTATGTGGTTGGAAGATTACCCAAGAATGATTAAATTTTTTGTTTTTGATAGAATTAGCTGTTGCTTTTATTTCTGTAGGGTGATGTGCATAATCATCAAATATTGGTACATTTTTATTTTTTAGTGTTCCTTTATATTCTAAACGTCTTTCTGCACCTTTAAAACTCTTTAAAGATTTTTTTAATATTTCTTTAGAAATACCATAATAGTCTGAAGTTGTAACACATGCAAGAGCATTTAAAATATTGTGTTTACCTGCTACAGAAAGTTCAAAATTTTCGTAGAATTTATTATCTTTATATATGTCGAAACTAGCAAATCCATTATCATTAAATATAATATTTTTAGCTATAAAGTCTGCATTTTCATTTTCAATTCCATAGGTAAGTACTTTACATTTTGCAAT
>AUXO010096534.1_pt1 | contig 11926 bp, 9 predicted proteins | sample 768731 | NCBI WGS metagenome assembly AUXO01 (sample SAMN02715735, study PRJNA202380) | gut metagenome | biome: sheep rumen | host: Ovis aries | place: New Zealand: Palmerston North | reverse complement strand
CACTCCTTACCGCTTCAACGGCAAGGAGCTGGACGAGGAGACAGGCTTGTACTACTATGGCGCGAGGTACATGAACCCGAGGCTCTCAATCTGGTATGCCACTGACCCATTGCAGGAGAAATATCCGAATATCACAAGCTATTGTTTCTCAATGAATAGCCCAATTTGTGTCTTTGATGCCGATGGCAATGAAGTGATTTGGCAGCTTGGCAGAAGTATGAGAAGAATAAGTGGATCTCTCATAAAGACGAAAGCTTATAACACAGTTTATAAAAGATTCATAAAAAATCAAGATAATGTATTTATAAGAAAATCATCAGATAATTATTTTGGTTATGCTCCTGTTGAACGAGAACATAATGGACGTAATATTTTTATAGGAAATAATGGACTGCAAATTAATGGTGATTTGACTGTAGATCCTACATTTTTAGCAAAAATAATTCTTCATGAGGGTTTACATCAAAAATACCAAATGATTCATGATGAGGGCATGACTTCTCGTTATCCGACTCTATCGAGACATATGTATTATGACAAAATAATGAAAAATTATGAAGGAGAACATGAAACAATGGCAGAATGTTGTATTGGCCTTTTTGTTAGTGGGATGAAAGAGTTCGATAAATATTATGGTACATTGCATTCTGATGATTGGTATAATGCTATGGCATGGATGGGCAGTTTGCAGGATTCTTATGCATGGTTTGAATTAAGTGCATCAAAGAGAGAAATATATAAAAGCATAATAGACAATGAATATTATTATAATGCATATCTCGAAGCATTAGCTAATTACAACTCGAATAAAACTAGTAGAAATAAACAACTACTTTTGAAAGCTCAAAAAGAAGTGGATTGGAAATTATTTAATAAAACAAGAAAAAAATGAAAAAGGCATTAATAATATGTGGTGCTTTATTATTTGTAAGTTTATTTTGTTTTACAAAATTCATTACTTTTGGTTACAGAAATAATACATCAAAAAGCATCAATAAACCCAAAGAAAAAGAAGATACTATAATTAATCCATCTATTGAAAATCTGGATATATGGAAAGAATATAAGTGTATACACATTATGCGTAGTGATAGATTGCCGTATGATGATTGTTATATAATTATATCTAATAATAAATTTTATTATTTTAGAGATAAGCAATTATTGGAAGAAGACAGTCTAACACTAGATAAATCATATTCATTTACTGTTTATAGAAGACAGAATAAACCAGATGATATAATACAGTTTTTAACTGAAGATGGAGATAGTATAGCCCTATTCCGTTACAAGTTTGATGGTGAAAGAGAATTTTTTGTAAGATATGGCATGGATTCTATTCCAAAGTATATAAGAATCTGGATTATAAATAATGCAAATAAATATAATTAATATATAAATAAATTAATATGGCAATAAATGACTATTTTAAGATGAGATGCGTCTTGAATGATCTTGATTTAAATAAAACTATTTACAAATATATACCATTTAAATATGTGTTAAATATGATTAAGACACAAAAGCTATATATTTGTGAAGTAAAACAATGGAAAGATACGTACGAAAACTTTCTCCTAAAACAAAAGTTTAAGTATAAGAATATTACTCTGAAAGCAGATAATATTATTGATCAAATATATGGTCAGTGTTGGACTAGTCTGAACGAATCTGATGCCATGTGGAGAATATATTCTAGTCCTCATAATATTGATGATACAGCTATAAAGATAAAAACGACCGCACAAAAATTATTTGATTCGATTTACATTTCGGATGAATGTATGGCGACAACATTTATTGGTGTCGTTAAATATTATTCTAATAAAGATTTATTGCAGTGGATAAAAAGCCTCCATCTGCATACAGCTCAAGATATTGGTAATAATATTGTTCCTTCGATGTATATGAAACGCAAACCTTTTTCACATGAAAAAGAAATTCGTATTATTATCATGCTGGACACAAATATTGGAGAGTTTTTAAAATATGATATTAATCCAGATACTTTTTTCGAAGAATTTGTTATTGATCCAAGACTTGAAAAGGTTCATGTAAATTTAATAAAAGAGAAATTGATAAATCTTGGTGTAAAAGAAAGCCTGATTAAACAATCTCAACTATATACTTTTACACCTGATATTATTAGATTATAAAAACTAATAAAATTCATATAATAATTAATAAAAATGTTTGTGATTCGGTCGTTATTCCTGATAAAAGTTATTAAATTTGCATATTGAATGTAACAACTATTTTTAAGGAACATAATAAAAGGACATAAAAACATGAAAATAACAAAAAGAAGAATTAAAAATATTTTATTAAATTAAATAATTGAAGTACATATGAAAACTGAATCTCCATTTTCTAATATACCGAGTCAGCTTGACAACATCCCTGAAGATGCACCCATTGTGTTTATTAGTTATTCATGGGATAGCGATGAACATAAACAATGGGTATCAAATCTCTCCAAAGATTTGAGGGAAAAGTTCCGAGTAAATACGTTACTTGACCAATACAATCGTGGAGGTGATGATGTCATTACATTTATGACAAAAGGTTTAGAGCGAGCGCACAGAGTTCTTATCATAGGAACACCCAAATACAAAGAGAAGATTGAAAAACAATCAGGTGGCGCCAGGTTTGAGGACCAAGTCATAACAACTGAGCTCTATCATGACATGGGTTCCAATAAATTTGTCCCTTTATTACGTGAAGGGTCTTTTGCTGATTCTTTCAGCGAATTAATTGAAACTCGTACAGGCTATGATATGAGTAATGATGCAAATTACGAGAATGTTCTCATGGAATTAGCAGCAGATCTTTGGGGGTGTCCTATTAATACAGCTCCTGCATTAGGCCCTAAACCTAACTTCATGCCTGCTTCTCAAGTTCTTCAACCGCTTACGGCATCAACCCCTCAAGATTTTGCAACAATTGTTAAAAGCTACCTGCTAGAACCAAGTAAGCAAATTTTCCTAACAGAACTGATTGAAGATGAAAGAGAAGAAGCCTTTAATAAAATCTTAAAACACGCTTCATACAATCGTCAGACAACCCCTCAAATATTTGATTCTTATCTATCATTACACCAAGAGGCAATCGCGAAGCTTATGTCATCTGTATTACCAATTGTGCGATATGGTAATATTGAACAACAGAGACTGTTAGTAGATGCGATTATGAAACTGTGCACTAAACCATTCAGAAACGGAGAAATAACTGTACAAGGGGCACAGTTTGTGCATCTTTTGGCTTCTATATTTCTTTATCATGCTACTGGTGTTGCATCAATTAAATATGGCAGATTTGATCTCATTAAACTAATGATGCAGACAAAAGTTCCTGCACCAAATGTGTTCAGTACAAGCTCTTCTATCTCTTTAGAGTATTTAGCAGGTTGCAACCATTGGGAGCAAGTCTCTCTCAATACTTATTTACAGGCAAATTGGATTTATCCATATAGTCATTTAATAATGAATGGAATTAAGACACACTTTCTAAAGGTCTTTTTTGATGAGAATGACTTTCAGAATTGTTTTTATACTTGGGAACACATGGCATCATTATTATGCAATTACTATAAATGCCAACCATTTTCTGATTCTAATGATTGGTTCAATGTTGGTGCCTTTGTAAATAAGCGTGTGTCTTTATATAGAGAAGAAGACGACTTTTATACCGATTTCTTCAGACAATCAGAAATTCAGAAAGAAGAATGGGAGCCTATTAAGTGTGGCCTTTTCGACGGAAAGTATGAGAATTTTGTAAAAGTATTTGAGGAAGCGGAAACATTCTATAAAGAGAATAGATATTATTATCAGTATTAATAAATTTAATAAAAGATGTTACTATGCAACATTGTTATTACATTAATCATGAGCGTTTTCAATCAGGAGATTCTAAAAAAGCATTTGATTTTGCTGTTTCTCTTTGCAAGAAGGACAAAAACATTGATACAATAAACTTACTTGTGTATCAAGAGAATCAGTATGATCCCTTTATTTCTGAATTAGGCATTACACGGAAACAATTCAAGAGCCACGCAATTCCAACTAATTCTAGAGTAAAAGTTCTTATTCATACTGTAAAGACATTCAAACCTGGTCATCTGTTTGCTGGACATGATGATTGCGAAGTATTGGTTTCCATTGGAGTTCCACCAAAGGATCTCTTACGATTTGTTGATGCAACTCGTCTTCAGTATTGGATTATTGTTCCATGGCTAATATCTGAAAACAAATCTTTTCTTGCCATTCATGAGGCAATTGACATTGAAACAAATGAAAGTCTTAAAATTGACAAAGAGATAGATAATAGACTAAAAGGGGCCATTAAGTGGTTGCAGTCTACTTCTTTTCCTGAAGCAGGCTTTTTTCATCGTAATGATGAAGATCGTTTGAAACAGATGGCAAATGCCATTGCGCATTATGGTTTAGATTACGACAACGATGCTTTGATTCACTATTGTATTAATAATGGTATCTCAGAAACACCTGCAAGGAAAATGGCACATTATTTTGAAAAAGCTAAACGTCGTAAATTCAGTACTAGAGAGAAGACAGATTATCGCTTTCTGAAACAAATGATGGAAGAATGTTTGTGAGATAATAATTCGTCAATAATAGTAAGGTTTCAGATGGATTAATATTAATGGAGCAGTAGCAAAAGATTTAGTTTCGTTGCTGCCCATTTTCTGCTCAGTTATTAACTTTGCAAGATAGCTTGCAATAATAGGTAGGTTAATTATCTATAGAAATAAAACAGAAATTAGTTATCTGGATTTATTTATAATTTCTTCTATTATTCTGTTTGAAATTTGTTCATTAAGGTTTTGTGTTGTCTACTATGTTTTCTACTATCGCTTGTTTTCTATTTAATACTAGAATATGGACTAGCATAACCCCCAAAAGTGAAAATGCTAGGACATGTAGGTAGATCCAAACCTTACCAGCTCAGTAGATGTCTTTCTTCTGTTTAAAGGTGAAAATATTTTTTAACTCATTAGGAAATTCTTTGTTATTCATATTTATCTGAGTTTTTTTTTAAATTGCTCTACTATAGGCGATAGCATTATGTTGTGAACAGAGTAGTTTGTTGAACTCTTCATTCTCCCAATTGCTGCACTAACAGAAAGTCGGTCAATTAAAGAGTCTGAATCAATTACTTTGGTATCAATCTCTCCTATTTGAGAGACCTTATAAAACATTAAGAATGTCTTAGTACGATATGCCATTTTTTCTTTGTAGTTCAGCTGAAGAAATTTTGGTAAAGAGTTTATATTAATACTACCATAGGCTACTGCTTCTGTAACTAAATATATGTTTGTAACTTTGTGCTGGGATATAAGGTCGCTTACCTTATTGATATAGCGATACATGGTTGTTCTTATTGTTGCCAAAAACGCTAAAGTCTGATATGTACCATCATCATACTCAACGAAGAATGTACTCATAATATGATGATTCTGCTTAATATAAGCTAAAGTATGCAGATATATAAAAGCTTCGTAGAATGTTGTCACAGTTTTAGACATCTGTTGCACTTGCTGTATAAACATTTCTGTAGAAATTCTAATGTCAGGCATCATCCAGTTAAATGATTCCCCTTTTTCAAATAAGTCTCTTTCTCTATAATAGCAATAATCGATGGCATCTAATGCCCATCGATGTGGTATAGAGAGTACTATTTCATCTATCTTTCGCATAAGTTTTGCTGTCACTTCAGTTTCATCTTTCAAGTCAACTTTCATGGCATGGAGAAATTGCCACATAGAAGTAACACCGCTTTCAATAAAATCAAAAATATTAAGCTCATAAGCATCTTCTTCATCCACAAAATGAAATTGTACAGAAAAATAAATTTCAGGTGTTGCTATAGATAAAAAAGTGTTTCTTATTATTTGAAAATAATTTTCAAATGATTCCTCATGCTCAACAGTCTGTTCGTATCTTTTGAGTTCAAAAGAACTATAGGAATTATAGATGACAATTCGAAGAATCTTTTTCAATTTAAATGGATGTTTATGAACAATAGTGACTCTCTGATCGTTTAGCCACTTTGATAGGTTTTTGTCCTTTGATAAAAACTCTTCCCTATTTTTTATGTAATCTGGGTGGTCTTTTGTTCCTAACGATGTTTGTAGTGCAAAAGTCACACTACGATACTCTGATAAAAAAGAGTCAATACACCCAATATTATCAAAGAAACTATTATTTTCAGAAAATAGCTTCAACTGTTTAAGTGCATTATAAAACTTTTGTAATGCAGGAAATAATGTGCTCATATGTGTGTTCATTAATCAACCAAAAATATCTTTAATTACTAACTGTATCCTTATCCTAATCATGATAGTTTGTCGCCATATTATGCGCAAGGTCAAATCCATTACCAATGATATACAGTTTTATTGGTCTCATGAATCAATATAATTCATATCTGTCTTTAAATAATATAGTATGTCCGAAATTAGTCTGAAATTCGTTGGCTCTCTTTTAGTTAAGCATTTTACTATTTCAACAGTTGTATTATATGAGAAGACAGAATAGAAGTGATTGACATCCGAGATATCTGTTTCAGAAATAGTTTCAAGCCAAATTCTAACTATTGTGTTCTTAATGTAATCTAAATCGGTCACTAAAAGATCTTTCAATGTGAGTGAATGTAAATGACCTACCTGTATGTCATAATCCGAAGTTGGTACAACCCCAAAACCTATTGCATTAGTTAACTTGTTGTTTCTGATAAATTCAACTGAATTGCAAGCGAACAATACAAGTTTTTTCCCTCGGAGTATGTTAACATTATCTTTATGGATCAGCTCGTTAAAATTTACTCCATACAGTACTTCAGACGAACCATGTCCCAAAAAGATGATCGTATCACATCTGGCAGAAAGCTCTATTAATTTATCCAAATAATCATCGTCATCTTGAGGATCTCCGATCAAGTACGAAGCAGAATACTTATCACAGATTCTAATGAATAGAGGCTCGAGGAATTCAATAGTAGAATCCTTGGGGAAAATGCAAAGAACGTTATTCATTGACCTCGCTCAAATAAACGATTAGTTGTTCTAAAATTGCGCTAAGCCACTCATTGGCCGTTCCGTTATTGCCATTGTCTAGTAAGTCAGCAATTTCTTCGTATTCTCTTCCTGCCAATTTAGGATAGCATGATTTAAAAACCTTTTTGGGGTTCTCCCGAAGCATATTGGTTATGAATCCACAAGAGGAAAAAGTTGTGTCTGTTTTTAGGTGACGGATAACTTCTGAATCCATAGCAGGACGACTCACAATTTTCGTTATCTTTAAATTCATCAGCTCATTAATGCGTGTTACTATATCATCAGTTGAAGCAGTTTGTAAGTCATCTCCCATAACTTGACGTATAATATCTCTCTGAACTGCAGAATATAGTATTATATCATTCTTCTGGTGTCTCTCTCTAATATGTCTAATTACGTTTAAACCATCAAATGAAGGTAGCCCATAGTTATAGTCAACTAAAACCACATCATAATGAGCTCTTTTGAAAGCATTATCAATTGCTTGATATACCTCTTGTTGATTCAAGTTTGCTTCTTTGTCAAGAAAAATGGGATTTAAAACCTCTATCTGTTTGCATTTAATAGTTAATTTATCCTTAACTCCATTTGCTATCTTCTCAAGGCTGTTATCTTGAGGCTCATCATCAATTAGTAATATTCTTTTTATTGGATTCATATATAGGTAACCTTTATTTGAATAATAATCTAAAAGTTGCTCCTTTCATACCATGACAGTTATTGCCAACAAATATGATGTTTCCGTTGAGCTTTTTCTCCATAGTAAATCGTATAGTACTAAGGCCTATTCCAGAACCTCCAGCCTTATTTGTTACACCTTCATCGAAAATTGAATCTGGAGAATATATATTAAGATCAACTCCATCTCCATCGTCAGAGAAATCAAGCAAAAGACCATCTCTTTCCTTTGAAAAGAACAAACCGATATTATTAGCGCCATTTTTTTTGCTATTGCTTATTAGGTTGTCCAGAACAATGGCCACATCAAGAAGCGACAACATTCTCCATACTGTTGAAAGATTATTAATCTCTATAGATATTCGTAGAGAGTCTTTGAAATGTGACACATATTCAGAAATATACTCTATTAAATCAACCCTTTGTTTATTCTTTAATGATACGATATCTGCTTTGGTAATAAGCATCGATAGTTGCTTAATCTTGCTTATATAAAAACTCGCTTCACGAAGCTTGCTTCTAATGTGATCACTAGAATAATCTTCATGGCGTAAGCTCCTAGACAGGTTGCTAATGAGATTTATTAGTTCAGTAGAGTTGATGGAAATAGCATGGATAATATCTTGAACCTCCTTAGTTGTATTTCTTGTAGCTGTAAGGTATTTATTCTTCTGAATTTGAGCATCACGTTCACGTTCTGCCTTGGCCCTTTTTTCCTCTTCTTCTTGTGCTTTTTTTCTTGCAGCTTCAGCTTTTTGCCGTTCTTCGTTTGCTTTTCGTTCGGCTTCTTCTTTTTGATGACGCAACTCATCCAAATGCTTTTCAAACTCCTGAATTTTATCAAGCAAATGAGAATCGTTTGTCCTTTCTGCCAATTTGCGGACATCATCAAGCATTTGTGCTTGAACCAGTTCTGTTTCAGAAGGATTTGAAACAATATTTGCCAGATTCTCATTATATTGAATGACTTTTACTGACTTATCATTGACAAGAGATTTAATTAGCTGCAAGAAATCCACTTTACTTCCGATATTCTCATATAAGTGCGTTGCATTATCAGAGTCTTTGTCACCCTCTAGAAGCTTTCTAGCATTCAAAGCAGAAGTTCGATTAACGAAATAATCTTTTCTTAAAAAACCTTCACCCCACAAAACACCTACTACATAACGCTCCAAACGTCTATGAATTAGTGTAAAATAATCCAGTAACTGTTGAGAAGCAGTTGTTTTAATCAATCCTCCATCTCGGCTTGAAACCTCTTGTATTAAATTTGCGTCATCAGTCTCAATATCGACTCTGCCAAACAAGTCACGAGTCCCGAGAGACCGGTTATATCCTTGTTGCTGACGTTGGTTTAGTCCCCAACTGTCATCATCCCACTCTCCATAAGGTAAAATGCGGATTCCATTCTTAAAGAGAAAGACATTGCCATAACTTACAGGGGTTACTCCCATCTTGGCACTAAAATTATACTTTGCAGCACGATTTAAATAAATCAAACTAATTGAGACAGATGTCAATAATGAGAAGTCATGGTTCTCCTCTTCGATTTGATACATTGTAGTTCCACGATCTGACAAAGTCGTGTGGATGATTCCATCATGAATACTACTTTCAATTTGTGTTGTTTTGAGTTTTAAAATATCAGCAATGGAGTTTTCAATAACACCATTGACTATATCGTATTTTAATTCTGCTTTATTGTCTTCATCTTTCATCTGAGGGGCAATAATTTCAATTTGGAAATTATCGTCGGTTCCAGAGAAAGGGTTTATCATCTTCTCCAAAGATTTTTTAAGCCTCAGTATTTCTTCACGCTCCCAAGAAGCGTGAAGTCCATGAAATTCCAATTTAGTTCCAGTTTGAGAGCCTAATGGGAATTTAGGGATAGTGTCTAGAGTCTCATGTGGGATGTCAATTGTGTCAAACTCCGTTTGCTTATCAAGTTCAAATATACTCCAATCCACATAAAGTACTTCTGTTTTATTTTCTTCTGCACTGCGAGTAGTAAGAGTTAAGTTCTTCGCCAATCGGTCACATGACATTCTCCCAATACCTTTTGCGCCAGCATAATGACGCTTAAACTTACTTCGATAAGACTTGTCCTCTGTTCCGTCGCTCTTTGCAGAGTATGCAACGAAAAGCCATTTGTTTATAAGATCCTCTTTTGACATACCTTTGCCATTGTCGGCTATAGCCAAAAAATCATTATCAAAAGTTATCTCGACTTTTGTTGCATGGGCGTCATAAGAGTTTTTGACTAACTCCAAAATGGCAATATCGGGACTTGTAATTAAATCCCGACCAAGTATGTTCTTAAGCTCTGCACTGACACGGAATTGCAAATTATCTTTCATTCTGCAACATTTGTTTAAGAACAGTTCCTGCTAACTCTGCAAATAATGGTGGAATTGCATTGCCAACTTGAGAATAGCGTGGAACTTCTAATTTTCGCATTTGCCCACCTGTTGTATATTTCTTTTTTATTTCATACCAGTCTGGAAAAGATTGAATGCGAGCACATTCACGAACTGTCATTATGCGTGGCTCTGCATAATGAAGATAATCATCAGGTTGACCTGTAATTGTAGGTGAAACAGCATTAGGGTCCAAAATGGTGATTCCACGTTGCTTGACACCCCATGCTTCACGTGCCTTACCATCAATTCGCTTACCTCTTTGCGGATATTCGGCCAACAATCGTTTATAGCAACAAAGTTTATCAGTAGTATGGTGCGCGAAACTATGACTATCAGCAATCTCATGAGTTTCGGGATAATCGCCACGCATAAACTTTTCGTAATTAGTTAATTCTCTACTCCCATATTTTCCTGAATTAAATCCTTTACGATCTGGAGTTGGTGCTTCACCATTACTGCGAAGCAAGTCTGAAATTGCTTCATTAAGTGTTACGGTACAATTCAAGCCTTTGCTTGCAAGAAACGTATCTCGCTTATCTATTAATAGCTGTTCAAAAATATCAGGATCGCCCAAGCCTTTTCGTACGCCTACTAAAATGAAACGCTTGCGGCGTTGAGGAACTCCATAGTTTGAGAAGTCTATTACATTAGGTTTCACTTTATACCCTAAACCTTCCAGAGCTTTGATTACTTTTTGAGAATAAGGTTCTATCTTTCTTTGATTTTTTCTGTTAAAAGCATAAGTAAAACCTTTAACATTCTCAAAAAGAATCATTTTGGGCTGTACTAACTTTATAAACCTTATATAAGAAAAAACTAATTGATTTCGAAAATCATCTTTAAAGCGTTTCCCAGCCATAGAAAAACCTTGACATGGTGGGCCTCCTGCAACTAAGTCAACTGTGCCACAAAGATCCTTTAATTGTTGAGAATAATTTTTCAAGACATCATTAATGTCGTGTGGAGTTTGAGGTAACCATTCAGGCCAAACGAAATGTTTCTTATTATCTATCAGATTAAATTTCAATGTCTCAAAAGCAAAGGCGTTTTTCTCAATGGCAAACAACCCATGCCATCCAGCCAAATATAAACCGAGTGACAAACCTCCAGCCCCTGCGAAAAGGTCAATTACTGTGTATTTGTCATGTTCAACCATATTATAATTGATAAATTTGATATTTATTTCAGCCTTTTGTTTATTGGTACAAAACTATTAATATGTCATAAATTTTATTTGAATCGGACTGGAGATGAACAATTAGTATGTCATAGAAAGTCATATCCTTTGGGGAGATTGTTGCCCCACATTACATAAAAGCTCTCGTGGCAATGCTTTTTCGTCATGATTTAATATTTTTTATAAATTTGCAAATATAATCAGATTTTTTTTAACCTCCTAATTAATTTGTGGAATTATATTTTGTTTTGTGTGTTTTTTGTTTTTTTTAAATTTTTGTTGTTGATTGAACGCTCAAAAAGCGTGAGATATTTAATTAACCGCATTAAGGAGTTTTTTTATAAGGTATGGTGCTCGCACCATACTTTTGTTTTAGCTGGGCTTTCCGCGAGCTCTGCTTGAAGAATTCTACGTGATGTGGCCATAATAATTTCATCGAAGTTATCATTGCCGTACTGCTGTCGCTGGTGTATAACTGTTTTCCGGCACAAAGTTAGTGCGAGCCACTCCCGACAAGGCCCAGGTCGGGTTGACCTGAAAATAATCCACAAAATTTAGTTCTGCGCCCGAAATTTTGCC
>AUXO010719374.1_pt1 | contig 11930 bp, 11 predicted proteins | sample 768731 | NCBI WGS metagenome assembly AUXO01 (sample SAMN02715735, study PRJNA202380) | gut metagenome | biome: sheep rumen | host: Ovis aries | place: New Zealand: Palmerston North | reverse complement strand
GTATATGCTGACAATTAACAATCTATCTTTGCGTATTTATGGAGGGGCTGCAGATACTGGCCTAAACAATCAGCCCATCGTGGCTGTAGGTAATGTGCCCGATGGATTTACTCCTATGTCACCTGCTCTTATTGATGAACAACAGGTGTGGATGATAACCCATGCACAAAATTATACGTTATATGCAACTTATTCCAAAAGATGTCGTACTGCGGACGACAAAATTGGTTTGATGTTGTTTTGTCTTTTCTTTCCTCCTCAAAAACGTTTAGCAGACGGAAATAGCCCTCTTGGTCTGCTTGACTCAATTATGGATTTCTTTGTAGTACAGGCTCTCCGTGATGGAAAGTTGCCAAATGCTTCTGTTGATAATACCCAGTTTAAGACGCTGTTGGCTAAATATCGTCTGGAAGACCGTCCTATGCCCTTGCCAATTATGCAGGGACATGAGCCTGCTGCCTTTTGTGTGGAGAATAAAACACAGTTGGATGCATTAATGCGTCATAGCCGTTATCAGATATTGTCAGCTGTTGGGCGTTTGGAATTAGGTTACCATTGTAAGTCTACCATATCTTTATTAACTACAGGTAGTCCACGTAAAGAAAGAGAACCTGTAGCGCCAGTAGTAGAGTCGCAAGTAGACGAAGGACCTGCCAAGGAACCTGTCATGCAGACTGTTATATCTGATACGGGTGGTATGTTTTTGGATGATGGCCCAATTGAAGAAAATACAAAACCATGGTACAAAAAACTATTAAGAGTAGTAGCAATTATTGCTGGCGTGATATTTGGCTTATTCGTTATACTAGTGATGATCGGAATGTGTTCTCATGGCAATGGGAACAATTATCAAGAGACGGGAGAATTTGTGGAAGCAGTTGTTGATACTATTCCAGATGAAGAAGATATTCCTGATAGTGTGATAGTAGATACAACAGAGAAGATGAACCAACCCGAGAACGAGAATACGTCTGAAGATTCTGAGGATTCATTTGTAGAAGTTAAAGAAGATGAAACCACAGAATCAAAGGCTGATATGCCAAAAGAGAATGATCAGAGTAAAGATTGGCAGGCAAAGATTAGATCATTTGCTCAGGAATGTCCTATTCCGTTGCGTGTGGGGGTACGTATAACATCTATTACTTTTACAGAAACCTCAGTAACATATAATGTAAGTTACGAAGAAAAAACAAAGTACGACATGAGTTCTTCTGATCGAGATGAACTCGCTGCAGATCGTTCTGCCATTTTAAATGAATACGGAGCAGGATTACCCTCTGGAATTACAAGGAGTGTTATTCAAAAAGACAAGGCGGGAAGGGTTTTCTGAAACTGATGAAAATGAAAAAGATATGAAGAGATTATTTATTGTATCCATTTGCTGCATGATAGGATTGCTTTATGTCTCAGCTCAGAAAAGTACTTTAAGCTCTGAAGAGTTGAAGTTCCATAATGGAATAGAACAATTTCTAAAAGAAGAAGGATTTGTGCCGACAATGGATGATGACGATAACAGCATAAATTTCAAGAAGGAGGGTGCTCGCTATTGGATTACAGTTAAAGGTGATGATCCATTCTATATTCGTTTTCACACCAGAGGTTATGATACAGAAGGTTCGGACCGGAAATTGATATTGGAAGCTTGCAATTATGCTAATATGAATCAACGTTGTGGAAAGGCTTGTTATGATGATGATAGTGTTTCATTCACAGTTGAGTACTATTGCCATTCACTTGAAGGATTCAGAACTACTTTCTACAAAAACATGCGATCTCTTGACTATACAAGAGAGGCAGTAAGTGATTATTATAATGAACATAAATAGGAGGAAATAGTATGAAAAGATTATTCTTTGTGATGGTATGTGCTGTCTGGGGCATTTTGGCATGCTTTTCCCAAAGTTCCGAACTGACTTCTGGAGAATTACAATTCTGTAATGGCATAGAACAGTTTTTAAAAGAAGAAGGTTTTTTTCCTACTATTGATGATGATAACAGCATATATTTTAAAAAGGAAGGTGAGAGTTATTGGATTAATGTACACGATACATATCCAACTTATATAGAATTCCATAAAGCTGGTTTTGGAATTGAGGATACGGATAGATCATACCTGTTAGAAGCTTGTAATAGAGCTACTAAGGAGACACGATGTGCAAAGGCTTATGTTTCACCATCGTCAGTGTCATTTACGATAGAAGTTTTTTGCAATACCGTTAGTGATTTTCTATATATATTCTACAGATCACTTAATGCTCTTGATGCAGTGAAATCAGATACAAAAGAATTATATAATGAGTTTGCCAAATAAACAATATGAATATTAAGATTAAATCAACAGGAGTCTCATGCCTGGTCGGAGATGATTATGACCGCGTATATACTGCGCTGAAAAAGCAGTTTGGCGGAGGTGATGAACAACTTTTTACGGAACGTATCCCTGGACATGAATATCTTCAATGGGAGTTACCTGGAGATGGATGGATCTCCTTGTCGGAAGGTGATCCTTTGCTGGCTCAAGAAGTACGACAAGAACTACTAAATCGTAAAAAGGACATTAGCCAACGCTTTGGTGACAATCAAGCGATGGCTCAGAAAATACTATCAGTTCCAGACGATAGTTATGTTTATTATAAACCTGATGCTGAAGGCCATTTGCAGATCCGTCTTACTGCATGGGGATATAGATACCCAGAGCGTGTTGGTGGTGGTAGCGCAATAGGAATCAATAGTATAAAAGGAGACTCTGAGCATGTCCGAATCAGTTTGATGTACAACAATAAACCTTTACCTGGTAAAGAACTATTCCTGAACGGATTCAAACGCTTCACAGATTCGAAAGGAGTCTATGATATTGGTGAATTACCTATTGGATACCAGTTTGAATTAAAGGTGGGCGACAAACTGCAGAAAGTCCGTGTGGAGTCTGGTCAGGGTGATATTCAGATTGATCTGACAATTGATACTACAGTAGATGTCAAGGCTACATTAGATAACCATCCTTATGTAGGAGCAAATGTTTCTCTTTCCTATATGGGACTTCAGTTGCAGTTAACAACTGACAGCGATGGTAAAGCCACAACTTCAGTGCCTCTCGACCCCGACAATGGTATTTGTTCTGTTTCAATTGATAATGAGCAACAGCATTTACCACTGTCTCATCCTTTAACTGTTTTCACTTTTAACCTTTCTTCTCCAGAGGATCTGAAAGAGGATATAAAGGAAGATGAGCCCTTGCAAACTCCAAATGAAATAGGAGAAGATGAGGTGACCGACGAATTGAAAGAACCTGAACTCGAGAAAGCCCCCGAGCAGATTCCAGAGGAAGTTCCTGAGGAGCATGAAGAGGAGGAACAAGAAGAAAAGCAAGAAGAGGAAGAGCAAGAAGAACAGAAAGATGAAGAGGAACAGATTGAAGAGGTGCAGGAAGAGCCATTAGAGGAAGAATTACCTTTGAAGGATGAACCCAAGTCAAAATCTTCTTTTATTTGGGAAATACTTGTCGCTTTGTTATTGCTGCTTTTAGTGGTTATGACATACACCTTATGTTATGGTTTGTTATTTGGATGATTAATTATAAACAAGTAGATAAGTTATGGATATGTTAATTGCATTATATACATTTCTTTTTGTTATTAATATTATTGCATTTGGTATGTATGCGATAGACAAAAAGAATGCATACTATGGTTTGTGGAGAATTCCTGAGGCCATTTTACTTGGCTTGGCAGTATTGGGTGGTGCGTATGGGGCTGGAGCTGGAATGATGTTATTCAGGCATAAGACTCTCCATACATCATTCCTAATAACTGTACCTCTGTTCTTTGCTATTTGGACAATTGTCCTTGTTTTAGTTTGTTTGTTTGTGTAAGACTGATATGAATATAAAGTTACGACTCGGTGAAGTTCGCCTTCTAATAGACAAGCGAATACCTCTGGAACAGATATGTGTTCAGTTACAACCCTTAGCGAAACAGGCCAATTTGATCTTTGCTGAGATACAACCTGGTTCAGGTTATTTGCAATGGTCATTACCTGGTTCTGATTGGATATCTTTCTCAAAAGCAGATAATGTCCAAAAAGCATCTGTGGCCAGAGATTATAAAGCACGTAAGAATCAATTACAATCTTTATTGAAAGGGTCTTCTTTGGTAGATGTGGTTTTCTCAGTACCATCTGAAGATTTTATTTATTTCCGTCAAGGAGGTGAAGGTTGGGATATTGCTCTTACTGCATGGGGATGTAAATATCCTGAAATACCTGCAACAAAAGATCTTGATACATATATAACCAAGCAGGATTTGCAAACTGTGAATATTGGCTTTGCATGGGCAGGCGAAAAACTACCTGAGTTGAACTTTAAATTATGTGGTTATCTGCGCGTTACTTCTACAGATGGTTTTATGCATGTAGATAGACCACTTCCTGTAGGTAGTTCATATTCAATAGAAACCTTGATGGGTCATTGTTTTACTTTGCAGGTGGAGCAAGGTAAGGAAGACTACGTGTTTGACTTAACCAAATTCTTTGAGGTAGATATAGAGATTTGTCAAGATGGGGTCCCACATCCAAACAAAATATGTGAACTCAACTTTAATGGGAATGTTCACACCTTAACAACAGACCAGTCTGGGCATAGCCAAATAAGGATTCCTCTTGTAAATGATCCGAATGGTCAGATTGCTGATTTTCAACCACCATGTGTGGTAACATGTAATGGTGAAACTCAGCAGAAAGCGCCCTCTATAGAAGGGGATGTTCTTCATTTTACTTTTTCCTTTAAAACAGAGGAAGAAAAAGGGCCAGACATCGAGAAAATTCTAGTAAAAATAGAGGTTTTCCGTGGTGAGTCTCCTGTAAATGGTCAGGATTTGAAAGTCTTATTTGGAGATAAGACTCAAATGGTTAATACTGATGAAAAGGGCGTTGCTTCATTGGACATTGTTTTGAAGAAAACAGAAGACGGGGCAATTTTGGAACCTCAACCTTCATGTGAAGTGATATGTGGAGAGGAACATCAAACTAAGATTCCAAAAGAGAGTGACGATTGTTTATACTATCGGTTCGACCTCCCAAAAGTTGAAACACCTCCCCAAGAACCGGAATTCGTTTATATTGAATTAAAGGATTATGCGGGTGATCCATTAGTAGATATGCCCTTTAAGTTGAAAACGAAGAAGAAAGGCAGTGTCAGTCTGCAGACTGATCATGATGGCAGATGTAAATTGCCCAAAGACTGGTTTACACCGAATGAAAAAATGAAAATAGATTTCACGGTGACTTCTGAATATCAGCAAACTCATGATATTCATTATAATGGAAAGAAGAAATAACAAGAATTATGGCTAAAGATAATAAGTATCGTCCAATTAGCATTGGCAAGAAACTGAAGTATTCGGAGAAATATGACCTTTATTCCGTCCAAATGGTTCGTCATCATTTCCCGTGGTGGATATTTCTACTCCTGTTGCCATTGCTGTTACTTATCCAATGTCATAAAGACATTGAAGTAAGTTGTATTGAGCCCGACACAAGAGTTCCGATAGAGGGACAAGCTGTTCAGATGAGGTATCAATCTCATTTCCTTTGGAACAAAGGACGCTTCTTCGCCAATGACTATGTCAAAAAGACTCAGACCACTGATTCTACGGGAACAACAGTATTTAAGGACTTGCCATGTTCTGTATATAGTTATGTGTTCTATTGCTTGAGTAAAGTCTCATTTACTACAGCAAAAAGTGATTGCTATGCCACTGTGAATGAGAAATGCAATTTCCATTATACCAGACACGTTGATCTGGAGATGAATCCTAGAAGAGAGGATCTGCACATTCAGTTACGTGATTTGGAAACTAATGATCCTCTTCCTGATGGCGTGTTGATTTATAAATATACAGAATTTGGTGGAGAAAAAACAGATTCAGCCAAGGCTGATCCTACAGGTGTGGTTACTATTCCGAAAATGCGCTATTGTTCTGTGATGAATCTTCTCAATGGAAGGTGTTATGGATATGCAGATACATCTATGGTCAATATTCCATGTCAGCAATTAATCTTAGTGGATGATAGTACAACATTACGATTACGTCCAATAAAGGAGCGCTTCACATTCTTTGTTAAGAATTTAGAGACGAAAGAACCTATTCCTGGCGCAGAATGCCAGGTGACTCTGAAACATCCATATAGTGGAAAGGTCGATGGTCCTCATCTTGTTACGACTAGCACGGATGGAAAGGGTATTGCTGTATATGGAGAGTCTTTTGTTCTTTCTGTGTTAAGTATTAAGGCTCATAAGGAACATTATCGTGACAGCGTCCTTGCTGGTGGCCCTTGGACTGTTGAAAAGTTTATCAAACAAGATGAAGATACACGTACCATCTGGTTAAGACCATTACCTTACACGCAAGAGTTCGTCAATGTTGATAGTATAAATGGTAGTCCCATCCCCGGCGTTAAGAACATAGTTAAGGTAACTGATCCTGATGGGACTGAACACACTTCAGAGGAGATCAGTAACAGTCATGGTGTGTTCCCTGTAGAAGCTAAAGAAGATTCGAAAGTAGAAATAATATCAATAAAAGATCCGGATTACAAGCACAAGGACACTGTATTTGTTAAATTTAAGGATGTTGTAGATAAAAAAATCCCGATGTCGCCCAATATGGTGAAACTCATGTTTAGAACTGTCAATGCAACGAAACCTGGTGAATTGGTGCCAAATTGTAATCTTGGGGTTTCAGGGTCTATTAGTGGCAGTCTACCACCTAACAACAGTGGTAATGGGAATTTTGAAGTGATGTTCCGTCGTGCAGAGAAGTTGACAATTGTTGCTACTCGTAAAGATTGGTCAACTACTACGGATAAAGTAAATGCAAAAACTTATGATTATTTGCAAGTCGACCAGGAACGACGCGATATTCCGCTGAAACAGAATCTCCCGAAGTGTAATGGCGATATTGATACACCTAAAGGGGCTAATGAAATGCACCATAACAAGACCTATGGAATGGGTCAGGAGGAAGGAAATGCTTCAATCTGGGTGGATTTCTATAGTCAGGAGGATCATCTGAAGGTCATCGACGGTGAAGGAAATGTTCTCATTGACAAAGAAGTCAGGAATGAGAATGAAGGAGGTCCAAATCCTATTCCTTTCCATTTCAAAGGAGCTTCTGTTACTGTGATTATTGAGACTTCTTCATTGAATGGATCATCGTGGCAGTATAAGCTCAATTGTCCTCATTAGTTTATTCAAGATAGGGTTGAACTATGAAGAAAATAAAACTCATAATAATAGCCATTCTATTCTCCATTAGTGGAATGGTAAAAGGACAGACAAAAGCACAGATACAGCCTGTCTTGGAGCAGTTCTGTGTAGACAATTATGATGATTTCTTCGTTCCTCGTCAGTATGTGGAAGGAACTTTGGTTGTCACTTCTGTTGATGTGGATAGTATCAATAGTAAGGTTAGAGTAAGAGGTACCCATACTTGTAGAGGTCAATACATTCCAATCATAGGGAGGATGACTTATGCAGGAAGGGAGTTCAAAGCCGAATTGATGCCTGCCAGTAATGGCACTGGCATAAAAGTAAGGTTTTGGAGATGGCGTGCCCCAGACTATGGTCAGAATAATGGCAGATGGGAAGGGCCTTGTGAAAGAATTGTTGAACCATAAGCAGTATGAAACCCATGAATAAGATATTTAAAGTCATATTTTTGCATGTTGTTTTATTTATCAGCTTGCAAACATGGGCATCTCCACCTAAAGTTGGTTTGGCACTTGGTGGTGGAGGTGCCAAGGGAGCTGCAACAATAGGGGCTTTGAAGGTAGTTGAAAAAGCGGGTATTAAAGTTGATTATATAGCAGGAACCAGTATAGGTGCTATCATAGGAGGATTATACGCTTCAGGCTATACAGTCTCAGAGATGGAAACGTTGTTCCTTTCACAAGATTGGCAAGACATCTTGGAAGGTCATCGCATTGATGCTAAACTGAACAAACTCTTGGCAGACCATAACGTTTCAACTTTTCAAGACACAAGTATTCCGTTCAGATGTGTGGCTGCAGATCAGAAAACCATGGAAGAGGTTGTCCTTTCAAGTGGATCCCTTCCTATAGCAATAAGAGCATCTATGTCGATCCCTAAGTTTTATGAACCTGTAAAATGGGGGAATGTTTACTTGATTGATGGTGGTGTCATAAACAATTTGCCTGTTGACGTGGTTAAAGACATGGGAGCAGATATTGTTATTGCTATTGATCTTGAACAAGGCAGGAGCTACTCTTTAGCAGGCTTTTCCTTTAAGATCGGAGGCCTCGCAGACTGGTTCCTGGCACGTCCAGACATCCCCAAGCGAATGGAAAACATCAAGGTGGCTGATGTGCATATCCATCCCCGCCTTCCAGATTTTACTGCCATGAGTTTTGGACATGACAATTGTGAATTGATGATGCAGTTGGGTGAGAAAGAGGCCAATGACCATTGGGATGAATTGATAGAAATTAAAAACAGACAATAAAATTCAAAACAAAACAATTGGAATTATGATAAAAAAAGAGAAAACGTTTTTATGCTTGATGCTGTTCGTATTAATGTGTGTATCCTGTGAACAGCGTGATCCTCAGGCTGAATATGAGCTAATAAGGGATACTGCTTATTCTTCTCCTCGTGAAGGAGAGGAGGTCGCTCAAGAGTATATTGATTATTTCTATGACGAAGAGAAGGCGAGGATTACTGAGGTTTCAGAAATTAGAGATCAGTACAGGAAGATGGATGCCTTCTTCTCGGGGACATTTAACTCCTACCCGGATTTTTTGAAGCGAGGTAAGGATTTGAATAATGAATTGTCATATAGCAATTATGACGGCGTGAGGACTGTTTGGAAATCACTTTATGAGAAGGAGAAAAATCGTTTGCTCGGTCCGTTGATGGATAGTATTACAGAATCCAATTTCGAAGATTTCTTTAAAGCTCAGGTTTATCAGCTTTGTGAGAAAAAATATAATATCTGGGAGGTAGAGTCCATCGATCAGTTATCTTTGTCTACTCCAACGCTTGTCAATGATGGAACTGCGAAAAAGTGTTATGGCGAATACAGGGTTCATTTGCGAGGAAATGTTTTTGGATTGTTAACAAAAGATGCTCGTGTCTCAATAGAGGGTACTATCGGTCCTGATGAATCAGGATATTTGACCCCTTTCCGAACTGGTTATGAATTTGATTAAAAATAGTTTTGTTCCTTTGGCGTTTGCTTCTGTCTTGCTCGTTGCGTGCGACAAGAAAGAAGTGGATATGGTGTCAGGCTTATTATATGCCGTTACCACCACAGAAGGAGATGGCTTCGTCTTGTTGGAGAATACATCTGATGACCAATGGAGTGGAACGTATTATTTGTCAGGAGGCCAGTTGATGGCTGTTAAACGTTCTGTTGACCTGAAAATTGGGAAGGATTTGGTCTTGATTGATGAAACAGGCAAAGAGATTCCGATTATCAAATACAGCCGTTATGTTGAGCCAGAATTCAAGGACTATCAAGAGACGTGGTCCTATCGGGATTCGACTTATTCCGTCAGCGTGAAAGAGGATATTGTATATGGAAACTCTCAAGGATACTGGGTCTCATATCCCGATTCTGGAGGTACCTATCAAGAGATTTTCGATGCCAAGAAACAGGAACTTGAGCAAGGCAAGAAAGAACTGGAGTTGACAATGGATGTCTATCTTCCTGAAGATGGTAAGGATACCACCCGGCCGTTGCTTGTTTTGATTCATGGTGGCGCATTCTTCAATGGAGATAAAACTGATCTGGGATTCCCTGAGTGGGCTCGTGATTTTGCGAGTATGGGATATGTGGTTGCTTCGGTGAATTATCGTCTGGGATTCAAAAAGAACCTCGCTTCTGTTAAAAGAGCGGGTTTCCGCAGTGTTCAAGATGTAGATGCAGCTATACGTTATATTATCCATAACAAAGATATATATGCAGTTGACCCTGATCGTATTTTTGTTGCAGGAACAAGTGCAGGAGGTATAACAGCTTTGAATGTCGCTTTTATGAGAAATGAGAATATTCCTTCTGAAGCGCGAGATGAGGGAGACATAAAAGCAGAGAATCCAGAGATGAACGAACCTTATCATATCCGTGCAGTCGGGAATATGTGGGGCGCTGTCAATGATTTGTCAATCCTCAATAATGCGTCGGCATCGGTTATTTCCTTCCATAGTTCAGAAGACCCTGTCGTTCCATATGGGAAGGGGCATCCTTTTGAAAGTGTATTTCTGAATTGGTTGTTTTTTCCGACTATGTATGGATCGGAACAGATAACTCAGTATCTTGGTAGTCAAAGGGCTTCTCTCAGGCGTTATGATCTTCCAGAAAGGCATACGCTTCATATCGATAAGGATGAGAATGGAGTAATCGCATTAAATTCCCGTTTTCTCGAAATAGAAACGTGCATGCGTGATTTTTTCTCTGATGTCATGTTGTCATCGCCAGTTGTCGTGAAGCATTCAGACAACTCGCAGGTCTTTCAGATTTCTTCTTCAGACTTGGACTCGGTATATTGGCACGTGGAGGGTGGTGTGATTCTGGAACAAAAGGATTGTCGTGCAGATGTTCTCATGTTTCCTGATGCTTCATCCCATTCTGTTATCGTCTGTGGCAGATATAAATCCGGATTAACATTTCGGCATCAGTGGAATCTCTAAAGTCAAAAACAAAAAGATAATCTATAGGAGTTGCGCCCGTCACGGATTTAGGGTATATAACGATGAAAAGAACTATGGTGGCAATTGTCGTGTTTGCAATGTTTGGGGGGATTGGAGTACTTGTCTATGGACAGAATCAGAAAGGAAGCAATCTTATTCGGTTTGAAGAGAATGGAAAACTTGGATATAAAAATGAATTGGGAAATATTGTTATAGAACCGCAATTCTATGCTGCTGGAGAATTCTCAGAAGGATTGGCACCGGTTGGGATTCAAATCGAAGATTTGTTCGAAAGTCGATGGGGATATATTGACGAAAATGGTAAAATGGTAATTGAACCACTTTATGGCGGGGTTGATGAATTTTCATATGGCCTTGCACGTGTAGAAAGTGCAGATTGTGATGAAGAAGGTAACCATAAGTATGGAATTATTAATAAAGCAGGTACTTTAATCGTTGATACCATTTATAATGATCTTAGGATTGACTATGGCAGTGATTGGCAGTATGACGATGATAGTTCGTATGATAAAGATATTTTTAAGGTCGTAATTGATGCCAAAATAGGTTTTGTCACTATAAATGGGCTGGTAGGTCAGCAGTTATATGACGATGCAGAATATTTTTACGCAGGTAAGGCTGCTGTCGAGCTAAATGGCAAATGGGGGTTTATAGATAAAACAGGTAAAATGATCATAGAGCCCCAATATGATAAAGTTAAATCTTTCTTAGATGACGGAAAGGTATATGTTGAAATTGATGGAGAGGAACGTTTGATTGACAAGATGGGAAATATTATAGAATAGTATATGAATTGTTCTTGTTAAATATATGGTTTAAATGATTAGATGGAACAGATAAGACGAAAATTTGATAAGATGCTCTTTGAGGGTCAGGGAAAGCAGTTATTATGGCTCTCAGTCATTATTGTATCAGTGCTTTTAATCTTGTTGTTTATTGGCTGGCTCTTTGGCGGTATGAAATGGCAGGATATCTTGGCACTCTTTATGGATCCTGGCAATTTTTCACATCCGGGAGGAAATGACTTTTTTAGAATTGTTATAGCCTTATTAGGAGCATTCCTTTTTTCTGCCTTACTAATTTCTGTTTTCACTAACATTTTTGATAATGTTTCCACTTCGTACAAAAAAGGTATTACACGTTATGATTTTAAAAACCATATTCTAATACTTGGATCCAACCATATGCTAAAAGGGATGCTTCT
>AUXO014263462.1_pt1 | contig 11933 bp, 8 predicted proteins | sample 768731 | NCBI WGS metagenome assembly AUXO01 (sample SAMN02715735, study PRJNA202380) | gut metagenome | biome: sheep rumen | host: Ovis aries | place: New Zealand: Palmerston North | reverse complement strand
ACCTCTTGACCAAAGTTATGACACCCGCAAAGATTACCTTAATGCTGCTGTGTTTCCACCCTGACATGGTTCGGTAGATTACGCCGCCATAATTCAGCCCGTCAACAATATTAACTGTTTTATTGCCACTCACACAACCCTCACGGCAGGCTCTGCACCTCGCATAAGCGTTCGAGTCAAGAGATTCGCTAAGTCCCCGTGGAGTACGGCTTAGTTCTATTTTAAAATAAAAATTTTTATTTATCAATAACCAGCAAAAACCATGTTAGGCATGCTTTTTGGCTAATATTTCATACATGTAAAGGATTGCGATTAAAGTTAAAAAATGAAAAAATAAAAATGTAAGTAATGTGTTTATTACCAACTAGACAAAAATGAGAGGAAGTTTAATATATGACATCAGCTATTTCTGCCATATCAGGCGGTTTATCATTAATTGACGCTATTTTTAATGATGATAAGAGAAAAGAAACAGATAAAGATAAAAGTATTGAAGATGTTTTTAGTCAAATTTTGGATGAGATTGCAGAAAATATCGAAAAACAAGTTGATGAAAATATGAAAAATCATAAAGTCGAAAATCATATTTCTAAATTTGGTCCGCCATCAGGACTATTGATTGAAGGTTTTGAATATTCTTAAATTTTAACTTAATCTTATTACTATCCATATTTTGCAGCGAACCATTGCGGTTCGCTTTTTTATTTTGTAACAAAAATATAATAATTGTAAAAAATACAGCAAAAATTTTTTTTATGTTTTTTAAAAAATACATAGGTGCAATTATAATGGAGAATTTAAATGACAAACATGAATCCCGTAAATTTAGTAAATACTGCTAAAACAATGTTAAAACAAGCTGTCCCTTCTTTTAAAGGTAATGAAAATGCCGTAAATAACAAGGGTTTGCAGGCTGATAAAGTTGAACTATCGGCTAATAAAAATTCTGTTGAAACTCCTGAGGCAAAGATGACAGCTGCGGTAAATAAAATTTTGGATGAACAATTGCAATTAAAAGAAGGGCAATCTGTTGTTGTAAAAGCGGACAAAACACATGTTCCTTTTTTGAAAATTTTTGCTGAAGAAGCTTATAAAAAGGGAGCAAAAGATGTTCATGTTGAAATAGAAAATCCTGAAATCGACGCATTGCAAAAACAATATTGTAAAGAGCCTGATTTTGCATATAAGCAAAAACGTGCTGAGTATTACGCAAATCAAGGTGCAAAAACAATAACTTTTAATGAAGAAAATAATCCTTATAAATTGTCGAATTTATCGGCAAAAGAAACAGAGGATGTAAAGAAATCTGTAAAAGTCGATATTCCAAAGAATGTTGAAGAAAAGCTTTCAGAGGCATTTAATGAAAAAGAAATTTTTCATACATTATTGAATGTTCAAAAAGGTCAACCGATAAAGATTTCTGCAGAACGTGAACATGAAAAAAATGTTTTAAAATTTGTTGAATATGCTTACAAAAACGGTTCAGGTCCAATAGATGTATCCTTTACTGAACCCGGTAATCCTATGGAAAAAGCAAAATTAAAATATGCAAAGGAAGAATATTTAAAAGATGTACCTGAGTATGTTGCAGATACTTGGAAAGAAATGGTTGGAAGAAAAACAGCAAGATTAATTTTACGTGGTCATGACCCTGAAGGCATGGCTGATGTTGATCCTAAACGTATGGTAATGCAATCAAAAGCTGTTAGTGAGGTTGTTCAACCAATTAGAAAATCAGGACCTGAAAGTCAATGGAATATTATTTATGCTCCTACTACAATGTCAGTTAAAAAGACTTATGCAGATATTCCGGATACTATGAAAGCTTTGGAAAAGGCCGCTGAAGATGCAAAAAATATTAACCGTGTAGGCGGACTAGAAGCGCACGCTGCAAAGTTAAATTCGGTTGCTGATAAAATGAACAAATTCCATTTTAAAGAAATTCATTTTTATAGTGTTGATCCTAAGACAAAACAACCTGACGGAAAAACTGATTTGCATGTAGGTATGCATGATAAATCAAGATTTAGAGCAGCTACAAAAAGTACTGATGACGGTGTTCAATATATGGCAAATACTCCGACAGAAGAAGTATTTTCTTCACCTGACAGAACAAAAACAAACGGTTGGGTTTCAACAACATTGCCTCTTTGCTTAAACGGTAATTTGGTTGAAGGCATAAGAATGCGTTTTGAAAACGGTAAAGCTGTTGAAGTTTATGCCGATAAAAATCAAGAACTTTGGAGAGAACATATTAAATCGGCTGAAGGAGCTGATATGTTAGGTGAAGTTGCATTGGTTGCTAATTCTCCAATATTCCATACAGGTAGAGTCTTTAACGATACATTGTTAGATGAAAATGCGGCTTGCCATATTGCAATTGGTGCAGGTTTTGATGATTGTCTAGACGGTGCTGAAGATATTAAAGATTACAAAGAACGCCAAGAATATATGAAACAAAATAATATAAACGATTCTAATATACATACAGACTTTATGATTGGTGGTCCAAACGTAATTGTTGAAGGTGTAAATGAAGATGGCTCAAAAGTTACCTTAATCAAAGATAACCAATTCCAAATTTAATTTCTTAAAAGATAAAAAAATGCTCTAAATTTATTAATTTAGAGCATTTTTTTTATAATTTAAAAAGTTTACTTTTTACGCTTAACTGCTGCATCTATCAACCCTTTAAATAATGGATGCGGTCTTTCAGGGCGCGATTTAAATTCTGGGTGGAATTGTGATGCAACAAACCAATCAAGTTTAGGAAGCTCTATCATTTCCATTAATTTTCCGTTTGGTGATTTTCCTGAAAATACTAATCCTGCTTTTTCTAAATCAGCAACATAAGCATTGTTAACTTCATATCTGTGTCTATGTCTTTCAAATATAACATCACTTCCGTAAGCTCTTTTTGCTACTGAATTTTTTGCTAAATGGCATTCATATTGTCCAAGTCGCATTGTTCCGCCATAAGATGTAACATCTTTTTGTTCAAGCATTAAATCTATAACAGGATTTTCGCATTCTTCACTAAATTCTCTTGAATTTGCATCTTTTATTCCTAAAACATTTCTTGCATATTCAATTACTGCACATTGCATGCCAAGGCATAGTCCAAGAAACGGTAAATTGTTTTCTCTTGCGTATCTTATTACGTTTAATTTGCCTTCTATTCCTCTTACTCCAAAACCTCCTGGAACAACTACCGCATCAAGGTTTTTCATTAATTCTTGACAGTTTTTCCAATCAATACATTCTTCTGAATTAATCCAATGAATATTTACTTTTGCTTCATTTGCATATCCTGCGTGCTTTAGTGATTCTACAACTGAAATATATGCATCAGAAAGTTTTGTATATTTTCCTGCAATAGCAACATCAATAGTACGTTTAGGATTATTGATTCTATTTACTAAATCTTTCCAAGATTTTAAATCAGCATGTTTGTAGTGTGTATTAAGCATATTTAAAACAACAGCTGCCATGTCCTGTTCTTCCAGTGCTAGAGGGACTTCATATATACTTTTCATATCTCTGCATTCAATAACTGCATCTTTTGGCACTGAACAGAATAATGCTAATTTATCTTTTTCTTCTTGTAGTATTGGGTGTGAAGTTCTGCATACAAGAATTTCAGGTTGAATACCATAACTTCTTAAAACATTTACACTGTGTTGAGATGGTTTTGTTTTTAGTTCTCCTGATGTTTCAAGGTATGGTAATAATGTACAATGTATTGAAATTGCATTACCTGCTCCAACTTCAGCCTTAAACTGTCTTACTGCTTCAATAAATGGTAAACTTTCTATATCACCTATTGTTCCGCCGATTTCTATTAAAAGAAAATCAGGTTTAAATTCATCTGTGGCTTTTAAAATTCTGGATTTTATTTCATTTGTAATATGAGGAATTGTTTGAACTGTTGCTCCAAGGTATTCGCCTTTTCTTTCTTTATTAATAACTGTTTGATATACACTGCCTGAAGTAACATTATTAATTTGAGAAAAATCAGCATCAATAAAACGTTCATAGTGTCCCAAATCTAAATCCGTTTCTGCCCCGTCGTTGGTAACAAATACTTCACCATGTTGAAAAGGACTCATTGTTCCGGGATCTACATTAATATAAGGATCAAATTTTTGTATAGCAACAGAAAACCCCCTCGCTCTAAGTAATCTTCCTAACGATGCCCCGATAATACCTTTTCCAAGTGAACTAACTACACCACCGGTAATAAATATATACTTTGTACCCATATCTCCCCACTGTTTAATTTGTAATTTTATTAGTTGATTTTTGGAACTTTAAAAAATCCGTTTTCTTCTTCAGGTGCATTTTGCATTAACGCTTCTTTTGTTTGTTCATATTTAACAACGTCTTCTCTCATTACGTTAACAAAATCAATCGGATGGGATAAAGGTTCAACATTTGAAGTATCGACTTCATTCATTTGGTCAACATATTTTAAAACGTCACCCAATTGGCGTGTGAATTTTTCTTTTTCATCTTCTGTTAATTCTAAGCGTGCTAACTTTGCAACATGCTCAACATCTTTTACTGTAATCATTTTTTACTCCATTTTTATTATTTATAGTATATCATGAAAAAATTTTTGTGGCACGTTCCAAAATTCCCAAACAATATGAAATTGTTATTCCATAATTTGTTATTGGTATATTTTTTTTATTTGCGGTTATTATTCTTGATAAAATTTCTTTTCTGTTGGTCATGCAAGCTCCACAGTGTATAATTAAATCATAATCGTCAATATCCGGAAAGTCGTGTCCGGTAAAGTATTCAAATTGAAGATTTTTTCCTGTTTTATTCTTGAGTAATTTAGGTATTTTTACTCTTGCTATATCATCTTCAATTGCGTGATGTGTACAGCTTTCAAGAAACAAAATTTTTGAATTATCTTTTAGGTTATTTATTGCATTTGCACCTTTTATAAATTCATTTAAATCACCTTTTAGTCTTGCAAATAGTATTGAAAATGATGTTAGCGGAATATTTTCAGGTACTATTTCCGCTACTTGCTTGAATGCTTGTGAATCAGTTATTACAAGTGATGGCGGATTTTTTAGATTGCTAATTGCATTAGCAAGTTCGTTTTCTTTTACACAAATAGTTATGCAGTCAGAATCAAGTAAATCTCTGATGGTTTGTACTTGCGGTAGTATTAATCTACCCTTTGGTGCTTCTTTATCTATTGGTATCACAAGTATTACTGTTGATTTTTCTTTTACTAAATCCCCTGCAATTTTCGGTGTATTTATATATTCATCAGGCAGCATACCTATTAATTTTTGTTTAAATTTTTCTATAAAGTTATTGTCATTTTCTGTAGATGTAACTATATATTCGCTTCTGTTTTCAGGTAAATTATCCTGCTTGTTTACGATTATTGAATAATTAATATTGAATTCTTTAAATTTTTCAATAAGTTTTTCTTCACATTCTTCAAGTTCAAATTTATCTGTTACTATAAATGCAACATCACATCTGTTTAAACATTTTATTGTTTTTTCAATTCTCTTTGTTCCAAGTTCAGTGGTATCATTGATACCCGCTGTGTCTAAAAATGTTATCGGACCTATTGGCAACAGTTCCATTGATTTTTCTACAATATCAGTTGTAGTTCCTTCTGTATCTGATACAATTGAAACATCTTGACCTGTAATTTTATTAATTAATGAAGATTTTCCGACATTAGTTCTTCCAAATATTCCGATATGTAGTCTTTGTGATTTTAATGCTTTCATTATATTTTCCTTATTTAAATTTTGTTAAGTTCTCCTAACAAAATTCTTGCCTATATTTTTATTTTAACATATAATAAAAATATAAATGTTAGGTACACTTAACAAATTGAGGAATTAATGGAACATTTATTGTTATTAGTTAAAGTTACGGCACTGTCAGGTGTCGGTGGCACGGGACTTGGCGGAGCAGTTGGTGCTTTGTTTAAGCGTGATTCATCAAAAACAGCTAGTCTTTTGCTTAGTTTTGCCGCAGGTGTTATGACTGCAATAGTTTGTCTTGATTTGATTTTAGGGGCAATTAATACAAAGACTAATATATTTGTTATATCTTTAGGTATTATTTTTGGTTGTTTGGTTGTTTACCTTCTCAATTTGTTAATTGATAGATTTACAAATAAAGAAGTTCATCATATAGATGTTTATCACCCGAAAACGGCTGATAATTTGGACGAAATTATACATAGTAATCATTTGTCAGAACATTTGAAAAAAAATGATACAAGATTATCTTTATTTGTTGCAGGTATTATTATGGCTTGTGCAATTGCTTTGCATAACATACCAGAAGGCATGACCATAGGTGCTTCTTTTGCTAATTCCAAATCAATGCAGGGTTCAGCTATGATTTTGGCAATTTTAATAGGTTTGCATAATATTCCTGAAGGCATGGCAATTGCTGTTCCTCTAATTAATGGTGGTATTAAGCGCAGACTAGCAATTTTTATTACGGCATTAAGCGGTTTTCCTACTGTTATAGGCGGAATTTTAGGTTATTTAATTGGTGATTTAGGACCTTTTGGGCTAGCATTGAGTTTAAGTTTTGCAAGTGGTGCTATGCTTTATGTTGTATTCGCGGAAATACTTCCTCAGTCAATATTAATGTATAGAAGTAAATTACCGGCTTTCTTTGTTATTTTAGGTTTATTGGTAGGTTTAATTGTAATTTATATGTAAAACTTTATGATACGCTTGGGTAGGCTCTTTACGGCTTACCCTTTTTTTTTGCAAAAAAAAAGAGTCTTTATAAGACTCTTTTGATATTTCTTTTTTAAAATTATATATTTTTATATACTATGCAGCTTTTTTATTTTCAGCTTCTTTTGCTTCAATTTTTGCGCTTAATTCTTCTACGAATGCTTTAACTGTTTCTTCAGTTGTTCTTCCATTTTTAGGAATTTGGAATGCAGCTGCATTTTTGTGACCGCCACCACCGTATTGTCTTGCGATTTCTGATACATCGAAACTTCTGCTTCTGATTGAAAGTGCTGCAGATCCGCCAAATTCAGATACTTTAAATCCAACTTCAACACCTTCTAATTCAGGTAATCTTCCGCATACATTTTTAACTGCATCTTTTCCTTCTTGAGCGTAACCTGCTTCTTTACAAGCTTTTTTAGCTGCTTTTATGTCTGCATCTTCAATGAAGTATGCAATTTTTCCGTTTTGAGAATATTGAATTTTATCTAATGCAACTTTTTCAGCCTCTAAAACAACTTTAGGTGTATTACCCATTGCATTCAAGTTAACTTCTCTATTATTAACACCAGCCTTCATTAATAATGCTGCATCTTCAAATGTCATTGGAGTTCCTGCATATTTAAAGCAGCCTGTATCTGTTAACATGCCTGTAAACATTGCGTCTTTTGCTTCTTTTCTTAATTCTTCAGGTTTTAAACCTAAAGGTTCTACAAATTGCATTGCAATTTCTGCTGCTGCAGGTAATGTGCTATCAATTAAGTTTTCTGTTTTTGCATATTTATTGTTAACTGTTCTTCCCCATTTTTCGTTATATTCTTCTTTGTATGGATGGTGGTCAATTTTTAAGCTGTATGTAGCTTTGTTCATAACACCTTTTCTATAATCAGGTGCCATTAATTTTGTTTCTGCGCAGTCAACAGCAATTGCTAAATCATATTTACCATATTTTTCTGCTGCTTTATCTGCATCTTCAGGTTTTCCTGGTTTATGTACAATAACGTTTACATCAGGGTTTGTGTTTAGGTAGTTATAATGTTCAGGGAATTTGTCACCGAATACGAATACGTCAACTTTTTTGCCTGTTGCTTGGTTAATTAAATTTGCCATAGCAAAAGAAGTACCAAAGCTGTCACCGTCAGGAGATGTATGACCTGATACAGCAACTCTTTGAACTTTTGGATCTTTCATAATTTTTACCATTCTTTCAATGGTTTCTTTATTATGTGCTTCTGGTGACCAACCTGTGAACGATACTGCCATTGATTTTCTTGGTTGTACTAAGCTCATACCCAATACACTCATTTTATCCAAAGCATTGTAATTGTATGCAGGTTTTATATCTGATTGTGCATTTTTTACAACATTTGATTTTGGTGCTGCATAATTTGTGCTTTTTACTGCATTAATAGCATTAACGTTCATTTTTTAACTCCTACCTTTTTACACTTGTACTTATATAAGGATTATCAAAAAAAAAATTGCCCGCATGGCAGGCAATTTTCCGTAAATGTTTACAAATGTTAATAGTGTAAAAGTGACAATATACGTGCTTTTTAAACTATTATGCAAGTAAATTGTTATATAAATCTAAATATTTTTGCGCACTGATTTTCCAGCTAAAATCTGTTGTCATAGCATTTTTTTGCATTTTTTCAAACAATTTTTTATTGTTATAAAAAGTGTTAAATGCATAATACAATGCTTCTTTCATATCCCAACCATTATAGCGCCAGAATTTAAATCCATTTGCTTTGTCTTGCGGTTCACCTGTAACCGTGTCGTCAAGACCTCCTGTTGCTCTAACTACCGGCAACGAACCATATCTCATTGCTATTAGCTGGCTTAAACCGCAAGGTTCAAATCTTGATGGCATTAAGAATAAATCAGAACCTGCATACATTAGATTTGCAAGTTTACCATTGTATCCAATTTCTGCTCTGATATTCGGTGAGTTATTTGATAGCCATATTAATAGGTTTTGATACTCGTCTGCTCCTGAACCTAAAAATACAAAGTCAGCAGGCATGTTCATCAGTTCACCTTCTTCGGCGCGTATTAAATCAATACCTTTTTGGTCAACAAGCCTTGATACCATTGCAACTAATGGTCTTTCAGGATTGTATTTTAGTCCAAAATGTTCGCATACAAATTTTTTGTTATCTTGTTTTTTCTTCAAGGAATTTGCATCGTAATTTTTAACCAATGCTTTATCATGTTTTGGATCAAATGCAGTATAGTCAATACCGTTTATTATACCGTGAATTTTTCCTTGATTCATTCTTAGTGTATAATCCATTCCTTCTCCAAATTCAGGAGTAAGGATTTCTTGTGCATATTTTGGTGAAACAACAAGTATTGCATCTGAATAATTAATAGCACCTTTTACCCAGTTTACCATTCCATAGTGTTCTAATCCCCATTCGTTATATACAATATCTTTTCGCATATTTGCAAAATCAAGAATATCATCGTGCCAAATACCTTGATAAGCTAAATTATGAATTTGGAATACATTTTTAGCTTTATTCCAAAATTCGTCATATTTATAATTAGCTTTTATAAACATTGGTATCATTGCAGTATGCCAATCGTGTGTGTGAACAATGTCGGCTTTAAAATTCAATGCTTTGGCATATTCTAAGACTGCAAGTGAAAATGCTGTATATCTTTCATGTTCATATCTCGTATCTAAATATTTTGGATAAACGTCTTTGAAACATCCAAAATACCATTCATTTTCTATAAAAAATACATTAATTTTTGTACCAGGTAACTTGCAAGTATGAAGTTTGAATTTGTGTCCTTGATGACCAAATGTAATCCACATTTCTGAATTTGGATATTCTTTTATTCCAAATTTTTCTTTATCAATGCACCCGTGTAGCGGAGTGAATATTGCGAGTTCAACTTTTTTTTCCAGTTCTTTTGGTACACTGCCTACAACATCGGCAAGTCCGCCTGCTTTTGAAAATGGAGCTACTTCTGCAGCTGCAAATAATACTTTCATTTTTCCTCCTATATTTATACTCAATATTTTATTTTGTAATAGTCAGCTATTTGTTTTGCCTGACTTAAGCAAAATTCAGCTTTTGAAAATTCATTTCTTGCTTTTAAAATTTTTCCATAAAGTGCTTTAAATAACATTAAAATATAGTAATTTTTATTTTTACTGTTTTCAAGTTCTATGATTGTATTAGAAATAATTCCGTATGAAGTATTAGTATCAGAGTTTTTTAATGCTAATTGTGCGGTAAAATATGCTGCTAGGTAAAATAAATTTTTCATACCGTTATTTTGAGATGTTTCAAGAACACTGCTAAATATTGCAGAGGCTTTTTTATCCTGATCTCTGTTCATATAAGCTTTACCAATCATTAGGTCACTAAATAGTTCAAGTAAAATAAAATTATGTTCTTTTGCACTAAGTTTTGCGTGATATATTTCGGATGCAAATGCTGTTGCATCTGTTCCATACTTAGCAAAAGCATTAATGATAAAACTTAAAGTTTGAGCAAATCTGTCTGTCGCATTTTGGTGTGGCGAAGGAGATTTACTACCGTGCATGATACTTTCTAAATCAAAGAAAACATTGTATGATTCAGGAATATTTTTTATTACCTGTTTTGCTTTATTATAAAATTCTTTAATATTTGGTTTTAATTGTACTGCCATTGCAAAAAGTATGTAACCAAAAGAATCTTTTAATAAATCTTCAAATTGCGTAGTAGTTACAGTCTTAGGTGCTAATGCACCTAAAGAAGCTCCTTTTATATTTTCAAAAATTTCTGTACCTGATGTAATACAATCTTCTAAATCACCAACATTAAACAAAATCTCTAATCTTATCAAAGAAATTAGTAGTGCTTGTGGACTAAAATCATTATCATTAGGATTAATGCCGCTTTTTTCCAACCTTGAAAGAATTTTATGTGCCATTAACAATGCTTGTGAATAATTTCCTGAAATTAAGCATCCTTGCATGATTTTATTGCATAGATTAACAACTTTTTTGTCGTCCATTCCTGCTTCTAAATTGTCAAGTATAATTTGAGTTATGTTTGATATTTTATCCGGAGTATATTTATATAATAAGTTTGAAATATTTTCGTAAACTTCAAGCTTATAATCTTCTATGGATTTATCTGTCGATTCTGTAACTGTATCAGATAATAATTGTAATACTTTTATACTGCAATTTAAATATGCGCTAAAATCTCCTAACGAACGGTTTATTTCTGATAAATTTTCCCACTGTACGAATTCTCTTTTTTTATTATTTGCAAATTTATATAATTTTGCTAAAACAGGGTGAGCAGTGTTTTCCTTGAAGAATGAAGTAACTATATGATTAGAAAAATCAATCCGTTCTTTTTCCGACAGAATACTTAGCATATTATTGTAGTACAAGTCATAATTTTGAACTTGTATTACGCCTCCGCTATTGTATAAATAACCTTTATTTTCTAAGTAACTGATGTAATCTTTTATATTTTCAATATCAAGGTTTAATAGTCCTTTTAGAGTCAAAGATGGTCCAATTAATAATATACTTGCCAGTAATCTGAAAAGATTTTTATCTAAAGTTTTTAGGTACTTTAATCTTTCTTGAATTAATTCATCTAGTGTAGATGGGAAAAGAATAGTGTCTGTTTTTGCAAGTTCAAGCGAACCGTTGTTTACGACAAATATTTCTGTATCCATTAAATATACAAGAGCTTGCATAAAAAACAGTTGCGACCCTTTTGAATTTTTAGAAATTTTCTTCATGTAGAATGTATCAAGAATATTCTTACACAACCCCATATTTGCTTCAATTAGAGCTTTTATAGGTGTAGGTTGAAGTGCAATTTCTGTGTATTCACGTCTTGATAACAGAAAATGAGCACTTTTATGTAAAGAAAAATCTTTGTCGCTTAATATTAAGTATCCTAAACTAAATCTATCAAATTGTCTTAGTATAGATTGCAAAATTTCGGATGACGTGTCATCAATTTTTTCGATGTTTTCAATTACTATAAGTGAGTTTTGTAATAGACCTGCAACTTTTTCAAATATTTCAAATAAGCCTGCTCTTACATCTTCAGGATGTGGAAATTCTCGAGCTTTTAAGTTAATAGTGTCAGAAAGAAATCCCTGACGTTCTATTTGCTGTATTTTTGAAAAGTCGTTTGAATCTTTGTCTATTCC
>AUXO014142409.1_pt1 | contig 11933 bp, 10 predicted proteins | sample 768731 | NCBI WGS metagenome assembly AUXO01 (sample SAMN02715735, study PRJNA202380) | gut metagenome | biome: sheep rumen | host: Ovis aries | place: New Zealand: Palmerston North | reverse complement strand
CCTATGTATGCGATGGCAACAAGTACGATACCAACCCAGACGCCGATTCCGAAACGGCCGAAAACACCACCTTTTCCCTTGGTTTTTCTGCCCTTTCTGCCAGAAGCCGATTTCCTTCGTGTCGAGGAACCACTCCTTACCGTCCTTGGGTTGTAATTACTTGCCAATCTGCTTTAAATTAAAATCCCCTCTCCTACTCTATGTAAGCAGAAGAGGGGAATTGGATATCTAAATTATTTCTGCTCTAAAGCAAGAGTCTTGGTACACTGGTCGCATACCTCAGAAGGACCCCAGTACTGGATAGGACCGGGATATACGTAGCAGGTGTTCTTAGCCCACTCCTCGCGCTTGCTTGCGAAGAACTTGAAAGGAGCACCATCAAGCTCAACAAGAGCCTTGCGGATAACAGGCTTCATAGCACCGTTACGACGTTCCATGTTCATCATCATTGTGATGGGCACACCACCGGCAATCCACTCAGAAGCAGGAGCTGTAGTGTTCTTGATGATACTCATGTAGCCAGTCTTGCCATTGGCAATCAGGCGGCTGGCATTGAAGCCGAGGCTGTAGCAGTAGTCGGCATCGTAGTTGCTGGGAGCAGCACAACGACCCTCATAGCCGAAGAAGTGGTGCTGAGCGCTGAACTTACCATTGTACTTGCCTTCTGCCTTCCATGCAGCCAACTTGCTGGCAACCATAGCAGAGAGCAACTTCTCGGTCTCGATGAGAGATACCTGTACGTTTCCGTGAGGATCGCGGTCGAGGCAGAGCTGACGCTCAACATCCTTGGGAAGAGACTCCAGAACAGCCAAGTTCTCTGGAGCGATGTGACTCTTAACGAAAGCAACCTGCTCGTCCTTAGAAGCGAACTCGCGGCTCTCGCCTGTTGCGGGGTCTGTCAATACCTCGTTCAACTCAGCAATCAACTTCTTGATAGCAGGAATAAACTCGATAAGACCTTCGGGGATAAGAACAGTACCGAAGTTGTTGCCTTCTGCAGCACGGTCAGCAACAATCTTAGCCAAGTATGTTACAACATCGTCCAGAGACATCTCCTTCTGCTCAACTTCCTCAGAAATCAAGCAGGCGTTGGGCTGAGTCTGCAAAGCGCACTCAAGTGCGATGTGAGAAGCAGAACGACCCATCAACTTGATGAAGTGCCAGTACTTGCGGGCTGAGTTACAGTCGCGCTGGATGTTACCAATCAGTTCGCTATATGTCTTACAAGCTGTATCGAAGCCGAAGCTGGTCTCGATCTGCTCGTTCTTCAAGTCGCCATCGATAGTCTTGGGGCAACCGATAACTTGAACGCCATACTTCTTGGCAGCATAGTACTCAGCCAATACACAAGCGTTGGTGTTAGAGTCGTCACCACCGATAATAACCAATGCCTTGATGCCAAGCTTACGCAGAATCTCGATACCGCTCTCGAACTGAGACTCCTTCTCCAGCTTTGTACGGCCAGAACCAATGATATCGAAACCACCAGTGTTACGATACTCGTCGATAAAAGCGTCAGTAAACTCAACATACTTGTGGTCAACCAAACCACCAGGACCCATAAGGAAGCCATACAGCTTGCAGTTGGGGTTGAGTGACTTAACGCCGTCATAAAGACCGCTGATAACATTATGTCCACCAGGAGCCTGGCCACCACTCAGGATGATACCCACATTGAAGGGCTCGAGAGCTTTCTGCTCGCCAGCCTTGAAAGTAATAACAGGCATGCCATAAGTATTGGGGAACATAGCCTTTATTTCTTCCTGATTACCAACACTCTGTGTAGCTGCACCCTCAACAGCAACTACAGGACCTTGCAGAGCCTTGGGAAGCTTAGGCTGATAGGCAGCACGGGCCACCTGTAATGCACTTTTTTCCATAATTTTGAATCTTATTAAAATATTTATAAACTATTTTCGCAGCGCAAAATTACAAAAATGTACAGGAAATAAAGAAAGAAAGCATAAAAATTCATTTTTTTTATTAAAAATAAACGTTTGATTGAGCGTGTTTGAGCTTTTCTTCTTATCTTTGCTTTGTTAGTCACCCATTAAACAATTCCGCATTATGAAAAGAAGAGAGATTAAGAAGGACATCAATTCATTGTGTGGCGACTTGTTCGCTGAGTGTGTTGCTTTGCTTCAGTACAAGAAAGAAACAAACAAGAAGGACGTGGAAAACGTCATGCTTACCATTCTGCAGATGCAGAACGAGATGATTACAAGATTGTCGCACGTAGAGCCTGGTAGCACCAAGCTTTTCTTCAAGAAAATGCGTGAGGACTTGTTGGCACGTACAGAAGATATTGTTGAACAGATAAAAGCATTGGCGTAAAGAGAAAATATGCTGCAAAGCCTTAGCAGAAAGATATTGTTTGACTGGTTGGGATTTCGTGAGAATATTACTGAACCCTTACCGGATAAATGCGTTATTGCATTAGCACCACATACGAGCAACTGGGATTTCATCATAGGCAGGTTATACACCACTGCAATTGGTGAGTCCATCATGTTTCTGATGAAGAAAGAATGGTTCTTTTGGCCTGTGGGTATCATGATGAGACGCATGGGGGGAATTCCTGTGCACAGAAATAAAAAGATGAGAGTAACCGATTCTGTAGCTGAACAGGCCAGACAGACAGATTCTTTCAGGATTTGCGTAACTCCAGAGGGTACACGTAAAGCCAATGCTGATTGGAAGAAAGGTTTCTACTACATTGCCTTGAAAGCCGATATGCCTATATTACTTTATGGCCTGGATTTCAAGACAAGGACCATAGAATGTACTAAAACAATCGTTCCCAATGGCGATGTGGATGGTCAGTTACAGGAAATAAAGAATTACTTCCGTAGTTTTACAGGTAAACACCCTAAACAGTTTGCTTTATAATTCATTATAGTTTTCAGGTATGTTTTTCAGGAGTATTTTGGTTCTATTCGTTTTTCTGTCTGTATTCGCAGATTGTGATGCTCAGCGCAGACTCAACGATAAGACTCCCCTGGCAATATACTTCGAAAACTACCAGAACCCCAATTATTCATCTGCTGATAAGATAAGGATAGAAGATCTGGATATCAATAACGAGCAGAAACGTTATTCCATATTTCTTAATGATGCATTCAAGTCGCAACCGTTTACGCCATCTCTGGTAAAACGTATTTACGAAGACGTGCGTCGAACCCTGGGACCTCCATACAACACTTACGACATCGTAATCTATGCTCAGGATGTGCCCATAGAACAATTGATTTCAATTGACCAACTTACGGAACGCGACAGTTTAAGAGTTTACACCAAGAATCCCTACAAAGGAAATGCTTGGGTGAATCCTATTAGTGTACCCTACTCTATCGAGAAAGGATTAAAGGGAAAACATCTGTGCGTATGGGCCAGCCATGGTAAATACTATAATGTAAAGACAGCGGAATGGATTTTCCAGCGTCCGCATCTGTATTGTACAACAGAGGATCTGTTCACGCAAAGCATTGTTGTGCCCTACCTGATTCCTATGCTGGAGAATGCCGGAGCTGTCGTTTTCACCCCCAGAGAAAGAGACTGGCAGAAGAACGAGATTATTGTTGACAACGACATGGGAAACTTATATGGTGCCTATGGCGAAAACAACTCTCGATTTGAATGGGAAGGTGCTCCCTGCGGCTATTGCAAGACTCACGATGTTTATACAGACAAACAGAATCCTTTTACGGAGGGAACATATCGCCAAATTGAAGCTACCAACAACAAACGTGGTCTGAGTACGGCAGTATGGGTTCCTAATGTTACTGAAAGCGGAGACTATGCTGTTTATGTTTCATACAAGAGTTTACCTAACAGTGTAAGTGATGCATGCTATACGGTTGTACATCAAGGCATTACAACAAGCTTTAAAGTGAACCAACAGATGGGTGGAGCAACCTGGGTCTATCTGGGAACCTTCCGCTTCGACAAAGGACAAAACGACCAGAATTACATATACCTTTCCAACCTAAGTTCATACAGAGGTGTTGTAACAGCTGATGCAGTAAGATTGGGGGGCGGTATAAGTAACATTGCCAGATGCGATACCTTGATGCAAAATCCTGCCGTACGAAGTGGATTGGCACGTTGTCTGGAAGGGGCTCGTTATTCGGCACAATGGTCTGGTTTCCCATACGAGGTATATTCACGAACCGGTGCGGATGACTATTCTGATGATATCAGAGTACGTTCGTATGTTCAGAATTACCTGGCTCGTGGAAGCGCCTATTTGCCAGGAGACAGCGGACTTTGCGTTCCCCTTGAATTGAGCCTGGCTGTTCATAGTGATGCAGGATTCAAAAAAGATGCTTCGTATGTTGGAACCCTTGGCATATACACAACAGGTTATTATGACAACATTACAGGTGCAGGACTCTCGCGACTTACCAGCAGAGACTTAGCAGATATTGTTATGTCGCAGGTTACCAATGACCTTACCAATACATATGGAAGTTGGAATCGCAGACAGCTGTACGACAAGAACTATGGAGAGACGCGCGACCCGCAGGTGCCAGCCATGATACTGGAGATGCTGAGTCATCAGAACTGGCAGGATATGCGCATGGCACACGACCCAACCTTTAAGTTCACAATGGCACGTGCCATATACAAAGGTGTCCTAAAGTACCTGAATAATGTTCACCAGAATGCAGACTACTGCGTTCAGCCTCTCCCCGTAAAAGACCTTTCTGCCATAGTTAATGCAAATAACAGCGAGGTTAGATTGAGTTGGTCTCCGACAGAAGACAAGTTGGAACCATCGGCACAACCGACACATTATATTATATATACAAGTGTTGGTGACAAGGGATACGACAATGGTATAGTGGTATCTGCCAACGAGACCTCCATAACGCTGTCCATACAACCAAAAACACTATACAGATATAAGGTTTGCGCTGTTAATGCTGGCGGTAAGAGCCTGTCTAATCAGGAGGTCTGCGCATACATGACATCGCAGTTCAGCAAGCATATCCTGATGGTAGATGGCTTCCAGCGCGTTGCTGGCCCGCTGCCCATAGATAACGATTCGATACGCGGCTTCAGGTTGGATGTTGACCCTGGTGTTATTGACGTGAAATCCCCCGTATATTGCGGTTACCAATATTTATTCAGTAAGAAATCGTGGGACACAATTGGTGAAAGCGGTTCGGAATTAGAAGGAATGATACTGGCTGGTAACACACACGATTACAGTTCTTTGTATGCCAAGGATATTATTTCGTGTGGATTGGATTATAATATCAGCACATGTGTCTCATCGTCATTGCCGACCCTTGACACATCTGCATTTCAACTGATAAATCTCATCTTCGGAGCTCAAAAGAACGACGGATATTCTCTTGGAGGCTATAAAACATTTACGCCAGCGTTGATGCAGTCCGTTTCTTCGTATGCAACAAGAGGTGGAAATCTGATGCTCAGTGGTTCCTTTGTTGGTGCTGACATGCAGAGTACCGAGGAACGTAATTTCACAAGAACGGTTTTCAAATACGATTATGAGCAGTCAATGCTATTAGACAGTATTCCAAGCATAGATGGCATGAACACCAGTGCTCAGATCTATCATACACCCAACGAACAACATTACTGGGTGAGGACGGCAGATGTGCTGCGTGGCACAGAAGGCTCGTTCTGCACAATGCTATACAAGCAGACTGCCCTACCCTCTGCCATAGCATATCAGGGAGCTGACAGAAGGTCACTCTCCTTCGGTTTCCCTCTGGAGTGTATCATGGATGAGAATGTGCGCAGGAGTATCATTGCAGCTTCCGTCCAATTTTTGTTAAGTAACAACTAAAAGTAAAGTATATATGTATAAGATTATCTGTAACATGAAAGCTTCCCGTACCATGGATATTACCGAGAAGCAACTACATACGATTGAGAAGTATTTACTTTTCAACGAACTACTGGACAGCAACGGTATCGTTGACGAGAGCGTGTTGGAGAAGCTTCGTCTAAACGTACGTTCTTTACTTGAATCCAACTCGTCAGACTCTGATTTGTTGGATTTGTGCCAGAATGTTCTTTTCCATAACAACATGAAGTGCTTTGGATTGCATCAGCTGATATTATTGTACATAGAATGGGAAAAGAAACAGCTGGATGCTCTAAAACCAACTCTTAAAGAAGATATAGCTGAAGAATAGTCTGGCAAATGGAGCACAAATTGTCAGATTGGTTGCCTACCACCCGAAAAGAAATGCAACTACGCGGGTGGGATTGTGCTGATGTAATTCTGTTCAGTGCAGATGCCTATGTGGACCATCCTTCTTTTGGAGCTGCTGTTATTGGCAGACTTCTGGAAGCAGAGGGACTGCGTGTCTGTATTGTGCCTCAGCCTGATTGGCATGGTGACTTCCGTGACTTCAAGAAACTGGGAAGGCCTAGACTCTGGTTCGGTATTGCGCCAGGCTGTATGGACAGTATGGTCAACAAATATACAGCAGCCAGAAGACTAAGAAGCGAGGATGCCTATAGTCCGGATGGCAGACACGACCTAAGACCAGAATACCCGTCCATTGTCTATTCCAAGATTCTGAGGCAGCTGTATCCTGATGTCCCCATCGTTCTGGGCGGTATAGAGGCAAGCCTGCGCCGTGTTATGCATTACGATTACTGGAAGGAGAAGTTCATGCCCAGTATTCTAATGGATAGTGATGCAGATATAATCACATACGGCATGGGTGAGAAACCCACACTCATGCTATCGGATTTGTTGTCGGCAACACTAAACGATTATCATCCATCGTTATTTTATGACGAGAACGGAGAAGCGTACATAACACGAGAAACCTTCAGGGATGTTATACAAAAACAAAACAACGTTCCTCAAACAGTTTCCATCTATGATAAGCATGAGATTCCTGGTGGATTCCAGAAGGATGATATTGTCTTGCATAGCTACGAGGATTGTCTTTCCAACCTGAAGCTACATGCTGATAACTTCCGCCATGTTGAAGAAGAAAGCAACAAACTGAAGGCTCAACGCTTGTTGCAGGAGACCAGAGGGAAATGGGTTGTTGTGAATCCGCCATTCCCTCCATTAACGCAGGAAGAGTTGGATCATAGCTTCGACCTGCCATATACCCGCTTGCCACATCCCAAATATAACGGAAAACGCATTCCTGCATACGACATGATTAAGTTCAGTGTGAATATGCATCGTGGTTGTTTTGGCGGATGTGCATTCTGTACGATTAGTGCACACCAGGGCAAATTCATTATGAGTCGTTCCAAGGAAAGTATCCTTCGTGAAGTTAGACAGATAGCCCAGCAACCCGATTTCAAAGGCTATCTAAGTGATTTGGGCGGACCCAGTGCCAATATGTATATGATGCATGGTAAGAATCCTAAGGCCTGCGCTGTATGCAAGCGTCCTTCGTGCATTCATCCGCAGATTTGTCCCAATCTGAATGGTGACCACAGACCGTTACTCGAGATATACAGAGAAGTTGATAAGATTCCAAATATCAAGAAGAGTTTCATAGGTAGCGGCGTCAGATACGACCTTCTGTTGCACGACTGGAAAGACGAAACGCTGAATAAGGCGGCAAGGGAATACACACATGAACTGATAAAGAACCATGTAAGCGGAAGACTTAAGGTTGCACCGGAACATACATCAGATCAGGTGTTGTATATAATGCGCAAGCCGTCCTTCCGCTTGTTCCATCAGTTCAAGAAGATATTTGATGATATCTGCAGGAAGGAACATCTTCGCCAGCAGATTATACCTTATTTTATAAGTAGTCATCCAGGTTGCCATGCGCAGGATATGGCCGAATTGGCTATTGAGACAAAGAATATGGATTTCCAGCTGGAGCAGGTTCAGGACTTTACTCCTACCCCTCTGACTGTAGCTACTACATGTTGGGCAACAGGTTATCACCCATATACCTTAGAGCCAATTTTCTCTGCCAAGACGCCAAAAGACAAACAACAGCAGCGTATGTTCTTCTTCTGGTACAAGAAAGAAGAGCGCAGGAATATCGAAAGCTATCTGAAGCAGATAAAAAGGCTGGATTTACTGAAACGATTATTTCATTAACAAAAACAATAATAACAAATAAAGAATACAACTATGACAGAATGGTTTGAATGTAAGGTTAAATATGACAAGACAATGGAGGATGGTCTCATTAAGAGTACAACAGAGACTTATCTGGTTGATGCCATTAGCTTTACAGAGGCAGAGAAGCGATTTATCGAGGAGATAGAACCCTTCATGGTAGGAGAATTTATTGTAACAGATATCAAGAGAGCCCGCCTCTCTGAGGTAATGGAAAGCGAAGACCTTACAGACGACAAGTGGTTCAAGGCCAGAGTGGCATATATTACAATAGACGAGAAAAAAGGAACAGAAAAACGTACCGTTCAGTCTATCCTGATTCAGGCAAAAGACTTCCGCACATCATTGAAGAACCTGGATAAGGGTATGCACGGAACACTTGGCGATTGGGCAATTGTTTCAATAACGGAAACAAAGATAATGGATATTTTCAAATCTCAACCAAATGAAGAGCCCCAAGGAGATAATCAGTGAGATAAAGCAGACTCTCCCACCCTATGTTAAACTGGTTGCAGTAAGCAAATTCCATCCTGCAAGTATGATAGAAGATGCTTACGCAGGCGGACATAGGTTGTTTGGCGAGAATCATGTACAGGAACTTCAGCAAAAACATGAGGTGCTACCCAAGGATATTGAGTGGCACTTCATTGGTCACCTTCAGACCAACAAGGTAAAATACATTGCTGAATATGTTCATTTGATTCATGCCGTTGACACACATAAGCTGCTGATGGAGATAAACAAACAAGCCGAAAAACACAACAGAGTTATAGATTGTCTGCTGCAATTACATGTTGCACAGGAAGAGACGAAGTTTGGCTTTGCTCCCCAGAAACTACTCGACTATGTAAAAGAAGGTGAGTGGCGAGCATTAAAGAATGTCAGACTCTGCGGCCTGATGTGTATGGCAAGTAATGTTGATGACGAGAATCAAATAGCCAGTGAGTTTAGTCAGGCAGAAGAAGTATTTAATAAAATAAAAAGCGAATATTTTCTGAACGAGGATTACTTCTCGATACGTTCATGGGGTATGAGCGAAGATTATCCCATCGCCATTATGCATGGAAGTAATATGATTCGAGTTGGTAGTAAGATCTTTGGTCCAAGAGTATATTAATTTCACACTTTTATTAAATTTGTGCAAAATAATGGTCTGTTTACTTGCAAAAACGGCCTAAAAACGCTACCTTTGTGCACAAATTTAAAGATTTTGTGCAGATGGAGAATATAACAATACCTTCATATAATCTAATTGTTCAAGAAAGTATTCAGAAATATTGGGATAAAGATTCCATGTCAGACCATGGACTTTTTACCTTTAAATATAAAGATGTAGCTGAAATAATTGAAAAATTTCATATCCTTTATACTGAATTAGGTATTCAGAAAGGAGATAAAATTGCAATATGCGGCCGTAACCTAAGTCGTTGGGGTGCCGCATTTTTTAGTATTATTACCTATGGCGCAGTAGCTGTTCCTATACTACACGAATTTCATCCTTCCCAGATTCATGACATTGTAAATCATAGCGAAGCCAAACTCCTATTGGTAGGCGATAAAGTGTGGCCCGGTCTCACCGCCTCTGAGATGCCTGACCTTGAAGGCATCATCTCACTGGCAGACTATGACGTACTCTGCAGTAATACTGACAAGTTCGCACAGGCATTCGCCGCAGTAGACGGTATCTATGCCGCCAGATACCCCCAGGGTATCCAGCCCGCTGACATACACTACCACCGTGATGAAGCCGATGAATTGGCCATCATCAACTACACCAGCGGCACCACCAGCAACAGTAAGGGCGTCATGATTCCCTACCGCGCCCTCTGGAGCAACTATGACTTTGCCGTAAACGTACTGGGCCACATCATCAAGCCCGGAGACAACGTACTCTCCATGCTCCCCATGGCACACATGTACGGCATGGCATTCGAATTCACCTTCGAATTCCTCTCCTGCGTACACATCCACTTCCTCACCAAGATGGCATCACCTACCGTCCTGATGCAGGCCCTGGCAGATGTCAAGCCCGTCATCCTGATAGTGGTACCCCTTATTATAGAAAAGGTAGTGCGCAAAGCCGTCCTGCCCAAGATTCAGACCCCGCAGATGCGCATCCTCATGAAGACCCCCATCATTGGCCGGATCATCAAGAAGAAAATCTGCGACGGACTCACCAATGCCCTCGGTGGCAACTTCTATGAAGTCATCATCGGCGGAGCAGCCCTCAATCAGGAGATAGAGAAACTCCTGCATGACATCGGCTTCCGCTACACCGTAGGATACGGCGCCACAGAATGCGCCCCCATCATCACATACGAGGACTATCAGAAGTTCGTTCCCGGCTCCTGCGGCAAGAACGTCATCCATCAGGAACTTAAGATAGCCAGCCCCGACCCCCAGAAAGTCCCTGGCGAAATCCTCACCCGCGGTCTCAACGTCATGTTAGGCTATTATAAGAACGAGGAAGCCACCCAGTCCACCCTTGACCAGGAAGGCTGGTATCATACCGGAGATCTCGGTGTAATGGACAAAAAAGGCAACGTCTTCATCAAGGGACGCTGCAAGAATATGCTCCTTGGCGCCAACGGACAGAACATCTACCCCGAGGAGATTGAGGACAAACTCAGCAGCATGAAAATGGTAGCCGAGTGCGTAGTCATCCAGAAGGGCGAAAAGCTCTACGGCCTTGTCTATCCCGATCCAGACCAAGTACAGGCCAACCACCTGACTGACGAAGCCCTCGCCGAGCTCATGGAGGAGAACCGCAAGGAAGTCAACCCCCTCCTACCCGCCTACGCACAGCTCGCCGGCATCAAGATCATGAAACAGGAGTTTGAGAAGACACCTAAGAAGAGCATCAAACGATTCCTCTACGCCAACGAGGAAATATAATAAAGGTGCCGGCTCTTTAGGATTTTAAATTGGTCGATATCTGTTTGCAGGTGTTGACAATTTTACCTCCACAACAAAAACGCCCCGGGGAATCCCGAGGCGTTTTCTTATCTCACGCACGATGCAGTGCTCAGTGCGGTGATGGCAGCTGTGATGATACTTGCAATCAGCTGCAGAATAGTCTTCCAATTTTCCTTTTTCATAATCTTAGTGGTTAGCGGTTAGTAGTTCATTCATCATACTTCAGCCTTTCGAGAGTCTGGAGTCGAGGGGCAAGGAGCAAGGGGCAAGAGGTTCATGGTTAGGGACTTTTTGAACTACGGAATTACGGAACTATTGGAACTTTAGAACCCCTAGAACTCAGGAACCCCTACGCTCCCCTTTAGGGGGCTCGGGCCTCCTACCCCCCCTCCCTCACGGGAGGGGCTACGGGGTCAGCCTAGATTCACTCCCTTTCCCTTACTGACATGGGGGGGATGCCGTGATAGAGGCGGAACATTTTATTGAAATATGAGGGGGAGTCAAAGCCGAGGCGGAAGGATATTTCCTTGCAGGAGAGGTTGGTACTCTGCAGATAATCCTTGGCACGTTCCATCTTCAGGTGCAGGAAGTACTGGGCGGGCGGGAAGCCCGTATACTCACGGAACAGCTTGCGGAACTTGGAGTAGCCCATTCCGGCTTCCCTGGCTACATCCAACATGGGCATGTTCTGATTCAGGTGCTGGCGCATGAAGCGGATGGCGGCATTGAGACTGCCCAGGTCCGGGCTGCCGAGATAGGGCATTTGCTGGCTACGGGCATATACGGTGCTGGCTATCAGCCATACATAGCCTAAGAGTTGCTGCTGGTAGGCTGGCAGGTGATCCTCTGCTATCTGGCAGACGGCCTGGAAGGCATCACATAATATATCTGATATGCCTACGTTGTGGATGGGCCGGGTACGTTC
>AUXO010916380.1_pt1 | contig 11934 bp, 8 predicted proteins | sample 768731 | NCBI WGS metagenome assembly AUXO01 (sample SAMN02715735, study PRJNA202380) | gut metagenome | biome: sheep rumen | host: Ovis aries | place: New Zealand: Palmerston North | reverse complement strand
AAATCCCCATACAAATCCTCTTTATACACCCCACTCTCAATCAACTTCCTAAAACTCTCAACCACAGCAGGCTTATCCTCTTTATAAGTCACCCCAAACCACTTATCATCTGTCGGAAGCACCGAAAACTGTACTCCATCTTTCAACATCCCATCAGCTATAGTCGGAAGAAGATACTCATCCTTCATCGGATCACTCATATTCTCAAGAAATACTGAAAAACCTTTCTTCAATACATCTATAAAATCAGCCGGATAGCACCAAAAATTCATAGAAACAAGACTTTGAGAATCTAAAACTCTTCCGTCTACCGATGCACCATCTTCTGTCTTAATAATATTCTTTGTCTCTTCTATTCCAACCAATTTTCCGTCGTCAACAGAACAAATTCCTCTCGTTACACCTCCATTATCAGAAAGAGTATTTTTAAGTTGATATCCTACAAGCGCATATCCATCATTATTATCCAAAAAACTAGATGCAACTTTGAATCCATTCTTACCATAATAATCATCAGCATTTATTACAGCAAACGAAGAATCTATCAACCCATCACACGCAAGTACTGCATGACCTGTTCCCCATGGTTTAGTTCTATCATTAACTTCATCTTTTCTATCAAAATTTGGAACATTAGTTACCTCTTGGAAAGCATATCCAACTTCTACTCCCAATTGATTACAAACCGCTTCAATTCTATTTCCAATTACACTTTTAAAATCATCCTCTATATCATGACGAATAATAAAAACAATCTTATTAAAACCAGCCTCTATCGCATCATGAATACTATAATCCATAATAATATGTCCATTATCATCTACAGGTTCTAACTGCTTAATTCCGCCACCAAATCTTGAGCCCAAACCAGCTGCAAGTATTACAAGAGTTTTTTTCATTTAATCATTCCTTTCGTAAGCAAACAACAACCGAGTCTTTTATAACAATCTCTCCATTAATTTTACTGCTTCAGTTCCAATCTCAAATCCTTTATCAACGAAGCACTGTTTGATTACATCGTGTCCCTCTCTTTGAATCGAACTAAGTTTTTCAACCTCTTTACACCAAGCCTCTTCACCTGCTTCTAAACTTAAGAAATAGAAGTTCTTACACATTTTTGTGTCCGGCGATACAACCTTTTCAGATGTTAGCACCGGTACACCATTAGCCTGAGCTTCCAAAGCCGCTACGCTTAACCCTTCAAACACTGACGGAAATAGAAACAAGTCAAAAGAACTGAGCCATCCTTGAATATCTTTCTGAAGTCCTGCAAAAAAGACATCATCCTCAAGTTCGTAATCCTTCACCTTAGCACGAAGCATATCTTCATCTTCACCCTGCCCAATAAAAATCAGCACACTGTCAGGATGAGTTTCCTTATATAGTTTAAAAATATCAATCATGAAACTTTGATTTTTTTGGAAATGAAGCCTTCCGATATTACCGATTACATACTTATCATTCCATCCATGAGACTCCCTTATGGCAAGTCTTTTTTCTTCATCATAAGCCATTACATCCACATCAATGGCGTTATTGATAATTACAACCTTATCTGATAGGCTGTCTTTGTAAAACCAAACAGCAGCTTCCTTTGAGCACGCCCAAAAATCTGTAGCATATTTATCCACCACACGCTTATTGAGAGCATGCAGTATACCGCGAAGCTTGCTGTCCATATTTCTTGAATTATGGCTATGAATTATTCTTTTTGCTATTCCATATTTCTTTGCATATTTAAGGTAATCAATATTAGCAAGGCTACTGACATTAACCCAGATGGTCTTCCACTCGGTTGCATGTTCCTCAAAAACCTGCGTCAGTTCCTTGTGATATAATGAGCGATTTTGGCTCCTTGCTGTCACGTGATAAGTCTTAGCCCCCATGTCAAGGAGTTCATCCTCATAAGCTATCTTATTGTGTGAGTTACACAAAAAGTCAAATTGCAACTTTTCTCTATCTATTTTTTGATAATAATTGTATATGACTTTTTCTACACCACCGGGATTCTCAGTCATCCCAAAAACCAAAATTCTTTCCACAAAACGCTCCTTAATCAAAGCCTTATTTATCACTCTGTATATTCCGAACAGCCAAGCCTTTGCAAAACACCCTCAAATAGAAACAACCTGTTGTAAAACTTTGGATGACAGAAAAAATAATTCTCCATAACAACTATTGAGTCTTTATCGATAAGCTGAAATCTCGCGCAATGAACGCTGATGTGATAAACAACTATCAAAAACATTGCCACAATTCTTAGAAGCTCTATGTTTGACTTTCTAACCTTCTTATTCTTCATTATCATTTTCAGGAATTAAAACCTCTTCTTCATTTTCTGATTTTAATTCTATTGCTTTAGGTTCGTTCGGTTCGTCATTTTCGTCAGCGACGTCAATCTTATCATCTTTTTCTTCTTCGTTGTGTTCGTCGATTATATTAATCTCGTCATCTTCTTTAATATCTTCTATTTCTTCGAAATCTTCTTCTGTATCTTCTTCTGTGTCTTCTTCAATGACTTCTTCTACCAATTCAGTTTCAGTCGGATCATCTGATAAATCTTCCTCATCGATAATATTTAAATTATCACAATCAGTAACATCAATAATCAAATCATCTTTCTCGTCCTGTCCATCTTCTTCTAAAATTGCCTCATTGTCTATAATATCATCAACTGCCGCGTATGAATTATACGCATTAAATTGCGAAGTTACAGCGTTCTCTTTTACGCCGGTAGCCACACCTTTTTCTACTATATAATCAACACCACAATATTTAACAATTCCACTAAAGTTCCAATCCAAAACACCATTTTGTACATAATACAAAACGTTATTATTTTCAACGAGTCCTGTATAACTCTTCTTGACAGCGCTATTACTCAGATAATACCATGTACCACCAACATTTGTAAGGCCATTCACGCCCCACTTAATCTGGCCTTTCTGTACATAATATGTATCACCATTATATGGAACCATTCCGGTATAATTCCAATCAAGTGTACTATTGCTTACATAGTACCAGCTTCCGTTATAATAAACCAAAGTATTTACGCCCCATTTCAACATACCATTTTGAACATAGTACCAGTTACCATTATACTGTACTAAACCGGTATAGCTCTTCTTAATTGCACTATTACTCAGGTAATACCATGTACCGCCAACATTTGTAAGACCATTCACGCCCCACTTAATCTGACCTTTCTGCACATAATAAGTATCTCCATTATAGGAAACCATTCCTGTATAATTCCAATCAAGTGTACTATTTTTCACATAATACCATGTTCCGTTATAATAGACGAGTGTATTAACACCCCACTTAAGAACACCTTTTTGCACGTAATACCAGCTTCCATTATAATTAACAAGTCCAGTATAATTCCAATTAATAGCACTGTTATTCACGTAATACCATGTTCCGTTATGAAGTACGAGTGTGTTAACACCCCATTTAAGTACACCCTTCTGGATGTAATACCAAGTACCTCCATAATTGGTTAAGCCTGTATAATTCCAATCAACTGTGCTGTTATTTACGTAGTACCATGTTCCATTATACTGAACCAAAGTATTTACGCCCCATTTCAACATGCCATTTTGAACATAATACCATTTACCATTATACAGTGTTAAACCGGTATATCCAAAATCAATCTTACCGTTCACCAAATAACACCAGCCAAGACTCGAATCATTATATAATCCGCAATACGTGGTATTTATCAAACCGTTCTGATATAAATACCATTTACCTTCACTGTTTCTATGCAGACCATTTGCTATATTATTTGATGGAGTTATCTCGCCTGAGGCCTCCGAATCATCAGAAATACCTATAAAATATCCATGCTGATTCTGATCTATACAATCAACCTCTATATAATACATTCCACTACTTGGCGCTATAAAATAACAATCGTAAGTATTATCAAAAATCGAACTTTTATCAAGAGTAGACTCAGTAATAAAATCAACACCTTTAGAACTGAATAATTTAACCTTCGGTACCTGATTAATACTTTCACCAAATGGGTTATTAACACCTATCGCCAAATAATAACAATGGTCATTCTGTAAATATACACTGTAATAATCTGCTGTATCCATTCCGCCCTCAGGGCCAAGGTATCCCTGATAATAATCACCCATAGCCATTAGGGTTGCTTGTCCTTCAGAATTATCTGGCTCTACTTCATTTATTGTATGATTAAACCTATAAACAGTTTCATCATAAGATACATAATAAGATAACTTGACTTTTCCTGATATGACAGAACTGTTAGGTTTGAATGCAAGATAATACGTTCCTGTGCGTAAGCCGACAACGTATAAATCACCAAATCCTTTTTGAAAAGCATAATTATAGCCTGATTTTGCATTCCAAATAAGCTTACCTGTCTTATCGTAAAGGCAGTAGTCAAAACCACCTTTGCCATACCTCGAAGAATCTGCCTCCGGATAAGACGTAACTATGGATACACAGCCATCCTTCTGAACATCTATTTTATTATAGATTGTTCCGTAATTCCCGGAATTCCAAGTTTTCTCATAGTACTTATTAAAACTGACACCTATCGCCGTTTGCATAGAAGTGCCATCACCGGCAGCTTTTGTATAAATCGGAGCCAGCAAAATCACCACCACAAAAAACAACAAACTAAACCCAATTTTTAATCGACGTGTTTTCATATCAACAACTCTCCAGTCTATTTACGTGAGTATGATGCAAACCATATCCTCTCGCTTCTATTTTTTAATTTTCTCTCCTATAATTCTGCACCGCTCTTGCTCTAAAAACCAATGCCGCCAGTAAATAACATTTTATCTTGATAAACAAACACGGCAGCATACTGATCTTTAGGCATTCCAAAATTTTCACATCTTTCAAGGCCGATTCAATTATTTCAACCTTACATAACCTTCTCAAATCCCTCATCTTATCGGCAAGCGGAGCTCTGTTATATACACTGAACACTGTTCTCACCATTACAATATTCAGATGCATAATCACATAAAAAGAAAAAGTATGCACCAATGCAACGTTTTCATTTTCAAATATATTTTTTGTTTTAGATAACGACTTGATATATCCCTCAAACTTACTCGATGCATTCCCCCTCATAACAGATGGAGAATCTACAGAATATTCATACACAACATTTCTACATAAACATAAGCTGTTAATACACTTCAAATACTGAAGTGTAAAATGTGAATCTTCGGCAAATTTCAATTCAAGATCAAACCACAAATTATTTTTTATAATAATATCTCGAGCAAACAACTTTCCCCATACAGTCAGATATATTGTGGGATTCTTAAGTGCTTTGATAATAAAATCATCAACTTTACCGGTACCATATACCGTCAACTCCTTTTCGGATTTATACACAACCCTGTCTCCGGCACGATGTCCGAAAATATACAAATCATACTTGTCACTATTGGCACATTTACCTATGACATCATACTTATCTGATATTAAATAATCGTCTGCATCAACAAAAAACAGCCACTTTCCTACCGCTTTTTCTATGCCTGCATTCCTTGCATTTGAAACACCTTTATCAGAATGATACAACTTAACGCTACTATGCTCGTTTGCCAGTCCTTCACAAACTTCAGCGGTTTTATCTGTTGATCCATTTTCAATAATTATAACTTCGCAGGAAGTTTTGTTGTCCGCACAGACAATGCTCTCAACACATCTCTTTATATATTTTTCTGCATTATACGCAGGTATAATATATGATATTAAAATATCACTATTTGCCACATCAACGCTCCTAACATCAAATTCTACATCGGCAATTTAATTGTCAGTTAAAGTTATGCCAACAATTAACCATTTCTTTATACATATATTTTAAATCATACTTCGGACGCCAACCAAGATTTCTAAGTTTAGTCGTATCAAGATTCATGTGCAGCGTAGGTGCATATCCTCTCTCAACATTTTCATCTTCAATTCGTACTTGAATTTCATTATTACCGAGTAATTCACGAACCAATTGCGCCATCTCAAAGATAGAACAATATGTATCCTCATTTGCGGCATTATATACCTCACCGTTCTGACCCTTATACAAAACAGCCAATATGGCTTCAACCGCATCATCAACAGATAAATATGATCTTTTCGTTTCTCCCTTTGTATGGAGAACAATATCCTTTTTTTCTATAGCGCATCTGGCAAATTCTGCAAAAACTCTGCTATCATTATATTTAACACCTTTTCCAAAGGTCTGAGTCAGTCTTACAACCTTTGTTGGCATATTATACTGTGCGCAGTAGGCTGTGCAAAGATTCTCGCACATCCTCTTACTCTCAGGATAACTGGACCTTGCAGACATAGTATTCAAATTGGAAGCCGAATATTCATATATCTTATCATCAGTTTCCGGAGTTCCATAGACCTCCATACTGGAAAGATACACGAAAGACCTAATATTCTTATCTTTGACAACTTCCAGAATATGTCTCATGCCATCCACAGAGGAATTAATTATATCAACCGGTTTCTGAACGAAATCCTTGCTGGAAGTATTGGCTGCAGCATGAACAACATAATCGAAATCATACTGATCAACAGAGAAATCGGTTATATCACCGACAACGTAATCAATATCAACCCCAGCAAACATTGCTTTTGCCCTGTCGACATCCCTCACAAGAGCAAGAATACTCTTTCCTTCACTATTAAGTTTTCTTACCAATGCCTGTCCGATTATACCGGTGGCGCCGGTAACAAAGTAATCCAAACGTTTCACAATAATCATTCACCTCAAGCTTTTGATATTTTACCATATATTCAGTTTTATGTAAAACAAGCCACACACCATATATAAAGCATTCTAATGATCGGCTGTCTGCCTTGCTAATACCGATGAAACATGCTATTATAAGCATAAAAAACATCGTTAAGGATTCAATATGAATAACATTGCAACAATTTATAAGAATAACAAAATCTATAGTTTGATACTAGCTTTAATTTCATCTTATGGATTTTTGTATTATATTTCAAAAATAACATCTGAATATAAAATATACGGTTCGATTATCGCCCTTCCTCTTATTATTTGTTTTTACTTAATATGGAAGCATGTTATCAATAAAAAAAATGCCAACACAGTCAGTTTGATTGCCGTTGGGCTCTTTACATTTTTTTTCTGTCTAATGCTTTCTTTCGGGTACCAATTGTTGCTGTTTGACCCTATTCTTGGCATTTCCAAATCATTCCTAGATTCTTCTATCATTTCTTTTGCATTTTTTCCATTATTTTTTACTATTTATATTGGACTTAATCGACTGAATTTCAACATAATTGATAATCATAACAATAAAAAAGAGCGCAGATTACTCTTTGTTTTTTTTGCAATTATTTGCGCCGTATGGTTTTTGGTTTGGCTAGCCATGTGGCCCGGAATGTTCGGATACGATGGTACATATTGGTATGCCTTTATGGATGCGGGGCATTTGAATGCTAAGTTTTCTATCCCATATCAGATGATTTTTTATTTCTTCTTGTCTAATAGTCATAAACTATTTGGTAATTATGAAATAGGCTTTTCGGTTTTTACACTGGTACAGTCTGCCTTTCTATTATATGTTGTTTTCAGATTATTAGAGTTTGTTCAACGTTACATGGGAAATACATGGTTGATTCTTTCTTCTATTTTTTACATTATTAACTTCCCAATCATAATTTTATCAATGTCATCCGCCCAAGATGCTCCTTTTTCGGCAGCATTCGCTATGTGCGTTCTACTACTAATTAATTTATCGAGAAACCCTGATGAATTTTGGAAATCACGCATAAATACAATCGAGTTTGTTTTCTGGCTGTTAATGTTATTCATCTGGAGAAACAATGGTGTTTATTCTATTCTTTTCGTCGTTATTTGCTCGATTTTGGGAATTAAATATTATAAAAAGTATTTGATTATAACCTTGTTAGCTGTAACAATAGTTTACGAGATATATTCAGGTCCGTTTTTGACGCTTGTCGGAGCAAACAAGTCTACTACTGTTACCGAAATGATGAGCGTACCTGCGACGCAATTAGCTTTCGTGTGGCATTATGACAAAGATAATTTATCAGAAGAGGAACTCAATGAGGTATACTACTATATTCCTCAAAGTTTTTTGGAGAGCGATAACTTTTTATCTCATAACAGAATATCAGACAGTTTTAAATCAAAATTAAATGACGAAGCTATAAAGGATGATCCTATTAGGTTCGCAAAACTATATAGCAAACTGGGATTAAAGTTCCCTAAAGATTATTTAATTGCTCATTTGGATTTGACGTTCGGACTATGGTATACGGATGTTCATTATTATGATACCAAAATGTATCATCCATACATTGAATATGTCAGTAATTCTGAGGAATATTTGCATAGACAAAATGAAGATTATATTACTACCCTTAGGTTTTCTAAATTTCCTTTGTTACAGCATTTAATGGACCATTTATTTGGACCCGACTCTCCATATGGCGCTGAATGGCCTATGGCTTTTAGTGATAGTTACATATTAAGTATATTATATAAACCCGGGCTGTATTTCTGGGCATTTGTTTTTATGACATTATATAGCGTATCAAAAAAAAGATGGTGGCTTTTATTGCCTATTTCATTGTTTGCCGGGCTCCTGTTGACTTATATTTTAGGCCCTGTTGTTTTGTTCAGATATGTCGCTCCAATTATGTTGTCTGCGCCATTAACTGTATCAATGTTCGTTGTTAACAAACAAAAATAAATTGCGTGCGTGGCTTATAATTTTTTTCATTATAATATATAATTCACTTAACGACAAAGATATGACAAAAACCAAAAGCACGAACACAACCAGATACTTAAGCATACCGGCTCTCGTTGTTGCATCAAATCTGTTGTATAGTTCATCACTCCACCCTTTAGAGCAAATATAATCTCTAACCAAAAAATGGATAATGTAAACCGGAAATGTCATTTTGCCCAAATGTAAAATAACTTCCGATATATTTTTTTTATTCAGCAATTTCGAAAAGCCTAATACAGAAATCCATAAGCCAAGAACTGATATTACAGCATAACCGGTAAACCAAAACAACGGTTCTTCAGTTTTATTATCTAACAAGTAACACTTGCATTGAATAATCGCACGAAAAACATTTCCGATTCCAAATATAATAAGTCCAATAAAACCATATTTTATTTTTCCCTCAAAAAGCGACCGATTTCTATACAATACGCTTCCAAGCAGTACCCAAACTCCTGCCCCCAACACTCCGCCAAAAGTATGATGAGAAAACTCGAAAAAGCCATTAAATGAACAATCATTGAAAGCAAGTAACACAAACAACAAACAAAACAGCTTTAAATCTCCGTTCTTTATTTCACTTATATAATTCCGAATACCTTTGAATACAGGAAACATGGTTATTACAAGGCAGTAAACATAAAGATACCATAGATGTCCACATCCCGAAATCACATTTTGCCATTTTAATAAACCATCAACCAATAATGCTTTGTATTCATTTCCCGAATGCTTTATGCTTTCTAATATTGTTGAATCGATTCCAACAATATAGTCATAAAAATAAAACATTAAAATTGAAAAAATAAGAAGCGGACCAAGAATCCTCTTACACATATTCTTAATTTTTTTTAGATAATCATCTGAGTCGAAAAAGAAACATCCCAAAATCATCCAAAAAATAGCAACACCATCTCCCACAAAACAGGCGATTAAAACTCTGAAAAAAACAGGAGAGCCATCAACCACGCTTCCCAGTTTGACATGTGTTCCTATTACCATAAATATAGCGATTATTCTCAGAAACTCAATTGTTACGTTTCTTTTCATCTTCTTTTACCTAATACTATCGCAATTCATCATAGCCTTTATTCTTTTATAGTCATTCGATGCCCTAATCAGTTCCATCTCAAAATCCTGGCGATTTTTCTGGTTTATAGTTTTCAGAATCTGTCCCGCAAAAAATGACAACAATGCCGCTATCACCATAAAGCCGCAGACAATAAGCGTCGGGAAACGTTCCACAAGCCCCGTTTTACTATAATCAATAATGACTGGGACAAAGAAAATCGCAGAAACCAGCATCAGAGCAAAGGCAATTATACCAAAATATGCAGCCGGTCTATAGTTTCGAAACAGCCTTTGGATTGTTATCAAAACTTTAAAACCATCCGAATAGGTATTTAGCTTACTCTCGCTCCCTTCTGGTCGATCTCGATAATCTATTACAACATTATCCACCAACATATTCTTGTCGACAGCATGAATACTCATCTCAGTTTCAATCTCAAAGCCTTTGGACAAAACCGGAAACGTCTTCACAAACCGATAACTAAACGCTCTGTAACCAGTCATTATGTCTTTAATATCATTTTTGAATAGTTTATTGATACTCCATCTTACAATACTGTTTCCGAAATTATGGAACGGTCTCTTATTCTCTTCAAAATATGTGGATGAAAGCCTGTCACCAACAACCATATCCACGTTATTATTGAGAACTCTCTCCGCCATCTCCCTGGCAGCTTCAGCAGGGTATGTGTCGTCACCATCAACCATAATATAGCATTCAGCATCAATTTCCTGAAACATTCGACGTATCACATTACCTTTTCCCTGTTGATATTCATGCCTAACGACAGCTCCGGCCTTACAGGCAAGTTCAGAAGTATTATCTGAAGAGTTATTGTCATAAACATAAACAGTTGCATCCGGTAGAACTGATTTAAAATCAGTTACAACCTTTTCTATCGTCTTTGCTTCGTTGTAACACGGTACAAGAATTGCGATTTTTTGCATTTCACATAACTCCATTCTTAATCATGATCTTCCACTTTTATTTCTTCGCCATACTGTTACTTACTGTATACGTTTTGCCATTATATTTTACTTTGCCACTATATCCCCATTTAAGAACACCTTTTTGTACATAATACAGGGTTCCGTTATAAGGGACAAGTCCGGTGTAATTCCAATTGATTGAACTGTTATTAATGTAATACCATGTTCCGTTATGAAGGACAAGCGTATTAACGCCCCATCTAAGAACACCTTTTTGGATGTAATACCAGGTTCCGTTATAAAGCACAAGTCCCGTGTAATTCCAATTGATTGCACTGTTATTCACGTAATACCAGGTTCCGTTATAAAGAACGAGTGTATTAACGCCCCATTTAAGAACACCTTTTTGTACGTAATACCAGGTTCCGTTATAATTGACAAGCCCGGTGTAATTCCAATTGATTGAACTGTTATTAATGTAATACCAGGTTCCGTTGTGAAGGACAAGCGTATTAACGCCCCATTTAAGAACACCTTTTTGGATGTAATACCAAGTACCGCCATAATTAAATAAGCCTGTGTATTTCCAATCAACCGCACTGTTATTCACGTAGTACCATGTACCGTTATGACAAACCAAGGTGTTAGCGCCCCATTTAAGAACACCTTTTTGTACGTAATACCAAGTGCCGCCATAATTGGTTAAGCCTGTATAATTCCAATCAAGCTTTCCACTGTTTACGTAGTACCAGGTTCCACCATAATTTATCAAACTTGTATACTTCTTATCTACAGCACTATTACTAAGATAATACCATGTTCCACCTACATTTGTAAGACCGTTTACACCCCACTTAATGGCGCCCTTCTGGATATAGTAATCAGTTCCACCATAATTAAAGATTCCTGTATATCCAAAATCTACAGTACTATTTTTTACGTAATACCATGTTCCGTTATACTGAACTAAGGTATTAACACCCCATTTCAGTACACCACTCTGAACATAATACCAACTACTTCCCAGTTGTACCAATCCGGTATATCCCTTATTTACTGCACTGTTATTAAGGTAATACCAAGTTCCTCCTACATTGGTAAGGCCATTTACGCCCCA
>AUXO018350256.1_pt1 | contig 11935 bp, 12 predicted proteins | sample 768731 | NCBI WGS metagenome assembly AUXO01 (sample SAMN02715735, study PRJNA202380) | gut metagenome | biome: sheep rumen | host: Ovis aries | place: New Zealand: Palmerston North | reverse complement strand
GTGGTGAGCATGATAGAGGCGGTATAGACCGTGAATATCAATTTCGCCACACTCCACGAAGGATTCATCGCCGCTTCGAGGAAGTATGACATGATGAAAAGATATATATACTTGTTATTTAAACAATGTCTTTTCAATTCTCCCAAAAGTTTTTCCATGCTGAACCATTATATATTGTGCCTCTTCTGATTCTTTTAGTATTAGCAACATGTGTTGTTGAATCAACGGATGTGACCACATACATATCGACCACATAACGCCTTGTACCTCCAATGAATATTTGGATTGTATCCTTTCTTTTCCAAACAGAATAAAGAAATAATCCATTTGTATAAGGAACGATACCCCCAGGTATATCTAATGAACCTGTACCTGACCCTCCATATCTCACGATTTGTGCCGATTGAGATGTATCCCATCCTATTGCATCATAGCCTGGTTTGCTAAATCCTAGACTTTCTGCATTATTTGCATCAGATATATATCTCGGATCTGGTAGGACGTTTGGTGGGGAGCCAGATCTTGTCCAGTATGATAATTTACTTGTTGCTATCTCTGTTCCATCACTGTAAAAATGAACATAATATTCATATTCAAATGAGGTGGGGTTGTCCACTATTATTTTTAAGAAAGTTGTTCTAACATCTGATCTTGAGAGTAATGAAGCATCATTAGAGTATAAATTTGGGCTAAATGATATGTAAAAGAGATATTCTCCTGATGGGGTGTCTTTGGAGACTGTAACTGTTCCGTCTGAGAACGAGAACGTTTTTAAATTAGCATACTGTTGTGGTGCATGAAAATACATATAAAACGATCCGTTTGCTGTTAGGTATCCCGTTCCATCGGATGTATATGTGTTTAATGAAAAGGATTGCGTGGTGGAATTTCTATATGTGCCGTAATTTCCAGAACCTGAATAGTAATATGTGTTGCCTGATAAGTATCCTGCACCAGTATATACATATATAAATCCACTATCATCCCCAAGATCGTAACTGTAATCTACGGCGAAAGATTTGTACATTTCAGTGTCTTGAAATGTTACTTCTTCACTCCACCCTATATCAACAATACTCATATTATACCCTCATGTTGTGTAATACAAGATGATGTCTCCGCTTCTATATGATAATGTTGGCGGCTGTGTACCGTATGGTATTGCTACTATTCTTTTTAAACCGAGAACGTTGTAATCTGTTGTTTTTTCTTTCAATATGACGCTATTTGTATAACCCTCTAAATAATTCGTATTCACTATAGGCGAAATGCTATTTGCCTTTATAACAGGGGGTGTCGTAGTTGTATCTACTACGGTAGAACTGCCCCATACACCGTATTTTGAAACTATCATATTTCCAGCACTTGACATACCGAGTGTTCCAACTCTCATGGAAGAGAAACTTAACACCCTTGACAGAGGCAGTCTCACCAAGAATTGTATGCTTTCAATACTGTATACAAACGTACCTGTTAAAGCACCACTGGTTGAAAGAGTGAATGTATTTGGTAATTTTATATCAATGTATGTTGAACCAGCAGATTGCGTTGCTGTTAAAGATATTACGGATGATACATACTTTATTGCTGATTTGTTACCTATCATCGGATTTCCTGATCCTAAATATGAAAAGGTCCTTGTTGTATATCCTACTGTAACCTGTAATGATTCATTCAATGCCCCTTCTGTAGACGCTTCCCAAGAAATAGGTATTGATATGATTGTTGTACTTGGCACTTGATATGGTGATGATGAAATAACAGGGTAAGTCCTTAAAAGGGTGTTTGGTGTAATAGTTGGTGTAGTGGAATTACCTGTTTCTGCATTTACCTTAAGGTTCATATTGGTTATATTAATTTGAGGATATTTTTCTGGGTTTTTAGCAGTTTTATATGAAAATGTAACATTACCATTAGATTTACCAAGTAATATGTTGGCAATATTGTTTTGATTTGCGACCCATGTAATATTACCTGATTCTCCACTACTGCTGGGACTGGGTGTTATTGTAGGAGATATTGTTACCGATGAACCGCCTGTCAGGTTATTGAATGTTGTTGTAAATCTATGTTCAGAGTAGGTTCCTGCTATTGCTTCACCCTCCGCAGGGGATGTGACAACAGTTGGAGATGTGAAAGTTTGCGTTTGGTTATCAGAATCGACCAAGGATATTGCCAAGGAACCTGAAGATAGTTTTGAACCCTGATCACCGATGGTTATTCCTTCATCAACTGTTATTGATTTACTGAAGGTAACATCATTTTTGAAGAATGAACCTTGTGCTGCTACGGATACTGCTGGCTCTGTTGTATCATCTGTGATTAAAATAGAAGAGTCACCGTTGAGTGATATATATGTTGGGGAATCAGTCGGTGATGCTCCGATTGTTATTCCTGAATCGCTCAGTGTTACTAGGTTTTCACCAGCAATTATCTTTCCTTCTGAGTTGAACTGTGCTTGAATCGTTCCACTATCATACCCGACCAATCTGTATACATTATTGTCGAGATTCTTCTCCATTATCAATCCTGTAAAACCTTTCCTATCATCCCTTAATTGATGGACATATTGGTTTCCTACGACCAATTTAGTGGCATCCCCGCTACTGATCCCTGTATCACTGGTATTATCGAGAACCGTATCTTGTGAAATAGCAGTCAGATCGTTGAACTGGCTCTGTTCATCCATAAACTGTGGATTACCCCATGTGTATGTCGTAACACATGCAGGGTATTCTATGGTCTTAAGAGCAAGTGGCACATTTGAAAGAGTGATGTTGTTATGAGCGTCAGTGATAGACAATACACATGCGTTTACACCATATCCTGTCTCTCTTAGTGGGTTGTCTGTATCATATTCATACCAGATGTTATTTTTCTTAATATAGTAAGTCTCTGTAGCAATTATATTAGTTCCAGGAAGGGTTGTTTTGAACAAGAAGCAATCGGTGTTTGCTACTTGACTAAAATTATTCCAATCGGAAATTTCATGTTTGTCATACGCAATTGTTTGACCAAGTGTTATTAATCCTTCATCATTCACATTCCTAGAAGTTACTAATATCTTATCAAATACAAAAACATCTACATATAATCCGATGTATTGATATTTACTCGTAAAATTTAAATACCCCTCGTGTATCGAATATACATCTGGTACTGTTGTTTCATTGACAGAGTATTCAATACAATCCCCAGGCTTGAAATTTTTGATAAGGGCATTGAGAGCGACAATTTTCGCCTGAGTGTTTCTTTTAGAGTTGTTAGTGTCTGTAGTCTCGGTCTTGGTATCATCTATTGCAAGGAATTTTATATCATTGCCGACATAAGACGAGGTTGTATCGGATATTGCAACAGTTGTTTCGTATGCCTCAGATACGACTTTCTGTGAGGCTGTAAGATATTGCGAACCTTGATCATCATTTTCAGATAAAGCCATTGTTGTAATATATGTCACACCATCTAGCGGGTCTGTCGGTGGTTCCCAATCTATACTTAATTTATCTTCTGTTGGGGTAAATGGTTTGAAATATGCTTTATCGTCAAAGATTATCTCACGATTGGACAGGTATGCAAGCGATTGAAGTATATCCCAACAGAACTCATCCAACCTAAGTGAGACGGATGTGAGTAATGATTGATTTGTAATAGTGATTCTAGCACCGTTCTTGAGGTTTTCTATATCTTGAGTTGTATATGTATCAGATATTGTGGTTAGTGATGATACATTGTAATAAAATCCTGGAGATATGTCCATTTGTTCGGACGTGTACCCTGCTACATACTTGGCAAGGAAATAGAATAAATCATCAGGGTTACAGTTTGAAATCTTGGTTAAAGAGTAGTCTGTTTTATCTGCACCATCCACTGTATAGGTATTTCTTTTAATCTTAACCGTAAGGGTTTTTGAATCAAATGTTATTGGGAAACTACCTTCTTTATCATCCCATGTAATTGTGCTTGTCATACCTAGATTGGTCAATGTAATTGGGTTTGTTGATGCTGTGGGTGTGCCTGATACTGTGAAATTTAACAAAGACAATAGTGTTATATTCTTTAAATAATATGCTCTATTCACCAGAGTAATGTCATAATATGAGCCGTTGTCTTCGAGTCTTTCATAAATCCACTCTCCAGTGATCCCATATATATTCAGCTTAAATTTGGTCAGTTTCTGAGCCATAGTAACATTGGCATCAATGAATAATTGCCTAGATAATGTTAGAACAACATAGGAAAATGGTTGGTTTTTTCCCTTCTTTTGAACTACATTCAGAACCATTCCTGAAATATCTTTTGTTGGTAATCCCACATTCTTAACCTGAACCAATCCTGCATCTATCACTGTCGTATAAAGTGTGATGTTGTTCTCAGGCACGTCTATGAGTTGAAGAGGATAATAATCATATGAAGGGTTGTTTGGATTCGTTTTGTATCCTTCTACTTTCTTATTCTCTATTTGAAAAGGGTTATTTTCAAGTACGATCTTACCTGATTCACCTGAATAATCCACAGTATATGTAAGTTCTGGGTCTGTGCCCTGATATATATAGGTGATTGTACTCATTTTCTTCTCTCCGTCATTGTGATTGAGAATTTACCCATTCCAGGATTCGTTGATTCTGTAGAGAAACTGATGTTATTTATAGATACGTTCCACGTACCAATCGGATACATACCAGGATCATTCTGACCATCTATATTGTCTCCTTCCCATATGATTGCAAATCTATATGGGCGCGTAGTCTGTAATCTAGAAGTATACCAGTCTATCCCCTGATACCTTTTTCCACCAACTTTATAATCTCTTGCATACATGAAATCCCAATTAGGCACTTCTTCTTCGTAATCGAATCTGACAAAATCTAATGAAAATTGCCCCACTGGACCTTGGTTCTCAAAGATTTGTGTTGCAGATGAGGATTTGGTCGGGATACCATACGCTTGTGAGGTCTTAGATAATCCAAACCTTATACTCTCAACGTGCTTAAGTTCCCATATCTGATATTGAGAATTGTTGGGATCCCAGATGAAATATCTATACATCAAACATCACCGAATCCTTTTGTCTTATTTCTTCTGTAACCACTCAATGAAATCTGAGGCTCATTCGGTGATTTCCAATCGTATGACATATCGCATTTGGCTATATGAATGTACATTTCTCTGTATGATGACTGAGCGGATACTGAAGACCAATCAATATTATATATGCGTAAGATGTATGCTCCCTGAAACATCTGATTGGCTGTGAGCATGCTTCTCATTTTGTTATAGAATTGGGCGTTAGATAGAGTAATGAAATCTCCTTCTCCTTCAGTATAGTCATTTGATTTTTGCGATGTAGAAGGGTTGCATCTGACACCTGATATTGAAACGCCACCGACTGCTCCTGAAGAACCATCTACGAAAATCGTCTTATCAGGACCTTGTCCGAGAATACCTGTTGCTGTACCTGAATAATTGAGGTTATAGTCAAACGTTGCATCGGAACAGAGATATACAAATTCATAAGTGCCAGAACCGTATGGTTTTGTAGATATGAACACACTATATGTCTTATCTTGTGTAGTCATATCATCACCTATAATACGCCTTGTTCGCAGTACGCTGTATTGCACGCTCTATACGACTTTCCAGGTCTTGGACACCATAGACGTCGCCGTTGATATTAATGACGTATGTAGTACCGATTCCGTTTGCTTTATCGAGTGGTACGACTGCTTCGGGACCTGCTTCACCGACAATACCGAGTGTAGGTCCTGTAACTATACCACCCGTTGCGAACCAATGAGGGTTTATGCTGTCCAACCAATCCGACGCTCCGCTAGTGATTCCTTTAAAGGCATCGGCAATTATTGGTCCGACAACCATAAATGCTTTACCTAAATTAACAATGGGGTCTTTGAAGAAATCAAGTACGCCCTGCCATGCTCCTTTTACAGCGTCCCAAGTTTTTGTAGGCAAATTTCTTATAAAATCTCTCATTTCTGACACTATGCTCTTAAGATTATCAATAACCTCTACTGCTCCATCCCAACCGAGTGATTTGAATAAACCTGAGAGCATATCCAAGAAACCATCAATAATCATTATAGGTATTGTGTTACCGAGATCGTATAGTGCACCCCATAAAAATTGCATGGCAGCATAATATACATCCCCTAATTTTTCTAAAGAAAAATCTGTAAATAATTGGTTGAACATTATAGCAAAATTAATCAAATCCTCTGCCATCGGCAACAGTAATGTACCGAGCGCATTACCTAATGGCATCCAGAGTAAATTCCACGCTAATTCAAACAAATTGGATACAGCCTGAAGTACAGGTGATGATTTCTTCATCTGTTTATATATTGTCGCCACTCCGACTGCTATTGCTCCCAGGGCGGCTCCTGCACCTCCTAAAATACTAGCACCTGCTGCTGATGCTTTGGATGCTGCTGCCAGCCCACCTGTCACTTTACCAACACCAGGGAGCATACCTACCGTACTGTTTAACTGTTTGAAGAAATTACTTTTAGTAGATAGTGTTGTTACAGCACTCTTTCCAAGTCTCATTGACTTGTTGTAGAAACTATTATCTATCTTTTTTTGTGCTTTTTTACTAAGATTATATGCTACTCTGGCATCTTCATCCTGTTTATATTTGACTGCTGTTGTGAAAAAATTAGGACCGTCTTTGGGGGATGTTGCTGACGATCTGGCATTACTTACTGCAAGACCTAATCTTCTGGAATATTCTTCTGAAATGACTCCTTTTTGACGTGCTCTGGCGACCCTTTGCATATCTGTCATAGATGAGTCTGACGACGGCACATTTGTTGCTTGTTGGATGACTTTTTTAGATTCATTTTGGAAAGATTTTATATTTTCCATAACATTCGTTATTCTTTCCATATTTTCGGTAATGTTATTCGCAAATGCTTGACCTAGACGTGCAACTTCCGCCCATGAAGCGTCTGCTCTTTCATTCTTACCGATACCACTAGAGCCTTTTGGTTGTATCAGATGCCTCATTTCCTTGAATAAATCATCCAATGAGGATTTTAATATCTGTGCCTCATTCTTATTGACATTGGAACGACCTGATGCTTTAAGGTCCTGGGCTATTCTGTTATAATTATCTGTTATACCTTTACCCAGATTCAATACTTTTGCTTCAACCTTTGAAAGTGCCCTCCCGTTTTGAGTTACGGATTTCTCGATGACGGCGATGATGTCCCTCATATATTGTTCATTCAACATGAACTGCTGGACATTTGTAATATGGTTGGGGTTTTGATACTCGTGTCTGTTCTCTGGGTTCACTCCACCTGCCATATTTATTCACCGCCTTTGTTTTTACTAAACGCCATCGCTACACCGTTTGCTACATCTCTGGAGAAAGATTCTCTTTTATAGATATAGTGTGACACGATTAACTGAACATCGGATATAGGTAATTCATTCCATTCATAAGACGTTTTGCCTGTATTCAACATCCAGTCCGCTTGTGCCATCAGTGTAATGATCTCCTGATTACTTGTTCCCTTTTTGTAGGCATCATGGAAGAGATTTATGGCTCTCTTCTCCGCCATAGGACCACTTAAGCCTTTGATTGTAAAGGGAACTTTGAATTAAGACCTCCAACGACCTCTGCGACCCTCAGAAGAAGATCGAATGGGAAGTCTCCAATTGTTTCATCTGTAATCTCGAATGGTGCATCAACGATGCAGAGTCTGCACATGAGTTTATTAACCTTGATATTGATAAGGTTCTCATCAGTACACCCTTCTTTTTCCAACTTTTGCTGAAGTTCGGAAATCTTTTCGATGATGTTTACATTCAATCCTCTGACCTTGATGACACCTTCCCCGCCAAATTCGGCGAGGTCGATGTCTTCAGTCTTTACCTTAGGTGCAAATCCAGACATTATATCACCAGTCACTTATTATATGTACTCCTATTTAACTGTTGGCAGTCCAAGTGGCTATGATCCTATAAGGCGTAGTCGGAGCACCTGGCACATCATTGATGGTTGCCTTGGCGATTTGTGTAATCTCAGAACCTGTTGCGTGTATACCATCATTATTGGTTGTGGCTTTCCACCCAGCGAAGGTATATCCTGCCTTTGATACATGTGCATCGGTCGGGAGAGTGACTGAACCACTTGCATCAGTTGTTTCAGTTACGGGGTCTGCATCTACATCCCATGAACCACCATCAAGATTGTATGCTATGGTTCCAAGAACACTTGGTGATGTGTATCCTTCACCCCAGTCCTGGGTTTCAGTGTAGACTTCAATGTATCCCACAGAACCTCTGAGGTTTGCCTCATCGAGAATTGCTTGCTCGGATTCGTATCTCTTGTCCAGTGTATTTACAATGGCGTTGGTAAGAACTATGTTCAGTCTCTTATCGCCCTTCTTTTTATTAGCATCTGTTGATGTTGGATCACCATTGTCCGTGTGAATCAGGATACGTTTGGTCTTGTGAGGGACTTTCTTCACACTGTAGATACTCTCAGTTTCATTACGTGCATAACCGAGGAAGACTTTTTCCATCTTCTCAGGGTTATTGGAATAAGTGGTCACATCAACCGTGAAGTTAAGTGTACCCATCGAATATCCTGAACCCCAATTGGTATTACAGTTTCCTCTCCTCTCAAGGAAGTTTTCAATTGTAATAGATGCTTTATCGGTCTGTGCAATTGTTACGAAATCATCACTGTCGTATGTTTCGCTATATGACAAACATCCTGTTGAGAATACATCCTGGGGGATTTCCTCAAGATATTGGTTCACATCACCTATATTCGATGCAAGTGACATGTAATCCATCAGAGCCTTACATTCTATGGAGAAGTTCACACCAGCATCAGAACCGAGTTCATAACTGATTGTGACTTTATCTATTGCACAACCTGTAAGGATATGTACTTCATCATACCCTGCATATTCATTGGTTTGACTGTTTGACTGAAGGTAACATACATCAAACATCTTTGGACCCTGTGGTGCCGTGTATTTGAATGTGTATGTATTTGCCTTTGCGTCACTTCCAGCCTGTGGGAATGATGCCATATTAAAGGCGTATGCCAGCCATTCGAGATTGTCTGCTGAGACCATACCATTGATTGTGAAATCAGGCTCATAGATACCTGTGGTTGCAACAGTATATTCCCTCTTACCAATATCATTGTGGTAGTTGATATTTCTGTTACGGGTGATTTCCACAGAAATACCTGCTCCAAACCTCTGCCACTTGCCCCCTGGGACAAATTCAGATGAATTTTGTGAAAGAAGACTCTCAAGTATCGTTGATGGCGCAACATACGCTCCGTCCTTGATGGGCAGTTCCACAGCGTGAACACCTTGTGCACGAATAAGTTTACACCACCCTACAACTGATCTATATGCAGACATTTCAGATGCCTCCTACATGTCTGACTAAAATGAAGTTACGTAACATAAATAAGAATATCTATGATTGATATTTAAGTAGTTTTATGAAGTGGTTGGTTTATACCTTGGTTTCCAGTATGATTTCAAAACATACGCGACATCTATTTGAAAAAACTTACGAAATGGATATATGGGCGAACTGCTCATTTTTTCCAGCAGATGCCAATCTTTACTGGGTCTAATGGCATGTCTTGCCAGAATCCTATCTATTTCATCCTGTGCTGTAATGAGTTTTGCTTTACTCATACATCTAAGCCTGACTCTTACAGTTCTTTGATAATTATATCCATCAAAACCTATCCCTCTTGGCTCGTTCTTTTCTTCATCAGATGTTATGCTACAAAGAATATTTCCTGTGGAGTAATTGAAGGTATCATTATCTGTATCAGGGGTATATTTAATCATTGGTTTAGCAAGAATCCTCGGTGAGATGTTCCATTCATCTTCGATGAATTTACCAATCAGTGTAGCATCATCGAGAACATACCAATTCTCGTGTGTAGGTGTTACCATCACATTCCTCCGATGACTATCTGTTCGCACCTGCCACGTATGATCTTATCATAGGCATACTGGAATGATACTGCTGTACGCTGGTATCTGTCGAATGATTCTGGACTCTCTGGGAACATGAATGTGTAGAGTTGAGAGGTCTCAAGGATATGTTTGGCAGAGAAGAGTATGGCTGCTCTTTTTATATCCTCTGGCACTTCATCGAGACCGTACCTGTAAGTCACTCTGACTGACGCATCCCTCTGGAAGAACCAGTCTCTGATATAGAGTATTCCCTTGTCGTTATCCATCCAGAAATTAGACACTTCTCTCCAGTTGTTACCATACTGTCTGACTTCGACCTTATCTCCTTTAGAGGGATCGATGTCCTTTACGTTATTGTACACTAGTTTGACAGCAATACCTCTGAAGTATGATGATACAGGAGATTGCATGCCTGTGGGTTGGAATATACCCATATACGCTGGTCCTCCTGAGCCTGTCCATGACACAGAGCCAGTGTTCCTATATTCATTAACTACACGCCTCTCTGTCCATGCTGTACGTGTGGCTGCCTCTATCGCATTCTCAGCCTGACAGATGATGTCAGCAATAGTTTGATATGATGGATTTGTAGACTCTGTCGGGACAAAGGGTGTACCATCATTGTTCCTTACACCGAGCATATCAATGACATCTTGAGGCTGACAGTAGTGAGGTGTAGGCATGTTAGTAAATGAGAATTTATTGAATATGAGGGTGAAATTGGTCACATCTGATTTACAACCCTTTATATGTACGCCGATTCTAGTAACAAATGTGGGGTTGAAACCTTTACTCTGTACCAGTGAATCGACATATATCATACGGGAATCGCCGAGTTCATCATCTGTGATACCGATGGTTGCTGTTCTGCCGTTACCATCCTCAACGTACATTTCATATACTTCAAAGTTGGATGGGACTTCGGATGACCTCATAGAAAGCCATATCTGTTTCTCGTCAGCGATGTTCTCTCCATCGAGTTCAGCCAAGACATACACTTCGTAATCAGACGACATTGTCTGAGTAGTGAACTTAATCTTATCTGTACATTCCAAAGATGCAACAGTCTTACCTTCAGGGTCGATTATATCCTCGGTGCCCTCTGTACCATCATAACGGTAAAGGAAAGATTCGGAAGGAACGAGGATCAATGTCATTTCAACACCACATGGGTTCGATAATCAATGTTCCTGCTGATTCACCTGTTATGGACTTAATCTTGAATGATTGATAGCCACCCATATCTACTGCTGTACATGCAACAGTATCTCCGCTTGTTACAGTGATTGTGACATCTTTGTTTGATGATGTAGGGAGATAATTTGTATTCTCTCCACCGCAACACAATTTAATCGTAACAGTACCAGATGTAAGTGGAGAACCTGCGAGTGTGAAAACACAGAATCTCCCGCCCATCATACAAGTAGTCGTATCAGCACCATTAGCAATACTTGCTATATCTATAATCTTCTTTTCCCCAGATGGAGAAATACCCTGCATAACCATAGTTTAAAGAAATACAGAATGATATAAAAGGTTTGTGAGGTTGCCCTCACAAAGTTTAAAGGATTATGATTCCCTTAACGACGGTGTCAGCGACAACTTCGGTTCCTGATGCGTCCTTAAGGACGACCAGCCCTGCATCAATCGTAGGTGCAAGTCCACCCTCAAAGAGTGCAATCGATTCCTCGGTAGCACCAGGGACGGTGATACCTCCAGAAACGTATGCTTCCTTGACGAATGCAACCTTCTTGTTTCCAAGACCGCCGCCAATTGAAATTCCAGCAAGATCGACATCCATGTTTAATCACCTTATTGATTTATGAAGTGAGTGAAGGGGTGTTGCCCCTCCAACATCACTTCAGGTGGATAATCTTACCCTGTCCCCTGAATCCAGTACACTGGAGTTCACTCAGGTCGTACATGTTACAGACCCTGCTGTACACATCAGT
>AUXO013050843.1_pt1 | contig 11936 bp, 9 predicted proteins | sample 768731 | NCBI WGS metagenome assembly AUXO01 (sample SAMN02715735, study PRJNA202380) | gut metagenome | biome: sheep rumen | host: Ovis aries | place: New Zealand: Palmerston North | reverse complement strand
GCCCAGATAGCTCAGTCGGTAGAGCAGGGGATTGAAAATCCCCGTGTCGGCGGTTCGATTCCGTCTCTGGGCACCATTCTTTTGTAAAAAAAATAAATCCCATTTAAAAAACTAAGAAAAAATCCGAAGTTGCCTTATTGTTTTTGTATAAAAGAACTGACACTTTTTTGAGTTCTGTCATTACTAAATCCTTATACAACAATGAGTAAACAAAATTTCTTTGTATTTTGGGATGTTAAAAAAATATCTCAATTATTGTTATTACATTAAGCAATATTTTTAATATAATATGCGCGTCTTCCAAGAATGCTTATAAATACCAATTTGCCAATTTAATTGGTATTTGTTTTTACGATTCTTCTTAGAAAAGAATTGTCGGAATACGATATAACCTCTGAACAGAAAAGTTTTGATTAGTTGTTTTTTTGTCTTGAGGTTAACTAGTTTGTTCAAAACTGTTCGTGGATTTATCCGATGATTTGGGCAGGACTTGCCCTGTTTGTTTGCGGTAAGTTTTAATTGACATATTTGCAGACATGAACCAAACGAAGTGTTTTCACTTCTGGAAATCTCTCTCTCTTGAGGGAGGTTGGATGTCACTAAAATAATAAAGCATGGATTATAATGAAAAAACAAATTCAATTATCTGCTAGTGCTGAGAGCGCTTTAAAGAAGTTAGGCAGAAGCATCAAAACTGCTCGTATTAGAAGAGGTATCACAGCAACTTCTATGGCTGAGCTTATGGAAACAACCCGTGTAACCTTAGGTTCAATTGAAGATGGTCTTCCATCTGTTTCTATGGGTCATTATATTAAAGCCTTATCTGTTTTAGGACTTGATCTTCGTTTAACAAATATTTTGCTAGAAGAAACAGCAAGAGTCTAATTAGTTTCTGTGTCCCGATTTTTTTGTCGGGACACATCATTATCAAATCATTTCTTTCTAATCCTAATATCCCTATTCTTTGATCGTAAATATTTTTCATTCAGTCTCTATCGCGTGATAAAATACCAAAATTCTTTATAAAGATAGGAGTTTCTATTTTGTCATCTCAAGCATGTATTAAAGCAGGCGTAAGAGTCTTAAAAGAAGAGGCTCAGGCTATAATTGATTTAATTCCTTCCATCAATGAAAACTTTGTCAAAGCATGTGAGATTATCCTAAATACCAAGGGTAAAGTGATTTTAACTGGTGTTGGTAAGTCAGGACATATTGCTACTAAAATAGCTTCTACTTTTGCTAGCACTGGTACTCAATCTTTCTTTGTGCAGGCTGGAGAAGCTGCTCACGGTGATTTGGGTATGATAGGTAAGGATGACTGTGTCATTGCAATCTCAAATTCAGGTGAAGGCTCAGAGCTAAAAATACTGATTCCGATTTTAAAGCGCAGATGTATTCCTCTTATTGCTATTGTTGGTGATACAGAATCAAGTCTTGGCAAGGCTGCTAATGTTACTCTTTCTGCTCATGTAGAAAAGGAAGCCTGCCCATTGAATCTTGCTCCTACTTCTTCTTCGACAGCTGAGCTTGCTTTAGGTGATGCCCTTGCTGTTGCTCTGATTGAGTCTAGAGGCTTTACGGAGAGAGATTTTGCTATGAGTCATCCAGGAGGTGCTCTTGGTAGACGTCTTCTGGTTCACTGCCAGGATATTATGCACAAGGGAAATGAGATTCCTGTTGTTAAATCTACTGTATCTTTAAAGGATGCATTGTTTGAAATGACACAGAAAACACTTGGTTTCATATGTATTGTTAATGATAAACACGAACTTGTTGGGGTTTATACTGACGGTGATTTAAGACGTTCTCTTGAAAAGGGCGCAACTATAGAAGCAAATATTGCAGATCTGATGAGCAAAACTGTTCGAGGAATAGTAAGTTCTGATACGCTTGCTGCAGATGCTCTGGCAATGATGCATAAACTGAAGATTAACTCAATGATTGTAACTGATGAGAATAATCATCCTATTGGTGCATTTAATCTTCATGATTTAATGCAGGCCGGAATTATTTAGGAAATATAAAAATGAGTTCTGATAAGACTGTTAATTTTACTGGCGCAGTAACAGTAGTTGGCGATGTTATGCTGGATAGTTACTGGAAAGGTCCAAGTAGTAGAATTTCACCTGAAGCTCCTGTCCCTGTTGTTAGAGTTACAGATAAGGAAGAGAGAGCTGGCGGAGCAGCAAACGTTGCAATTAATATTGCTTCTCTTGGTGCTCCATGTAATCTGGTCGGTATTGTCGGTGAAGATAAGAATGCTGAGATTTTAGAGAAAATAGTAAGAGCTCATTCAATCAAAACTGATTTTGTTCTGACAAAGGAGCACCCTACCATAACCAAGCTCAGAGTCCTTTCAAGAAACCAGCAACTGTTACGTTTAGATTTTGAAGACTCCTTTTCTAATCTTGATGAGGAGATGATTCTAATGTCTTTTAAAGATTCCGTTAAGAACTCAACGGTTGTTATCTTTTCCGACTATGGAAAAGGCTCTCTTTCATCAGTGAGTAAGATGATAGAGATTGCTTCATCTCTTGGTATAGCAAGTTTGGTCGATCCTAAAGGAACAGATTTTGAGAAATACAGAGGGGCTACTCTTCTGACTCCAAATATGTCTGAATTTGAAGCTGTTGTAGGTAAGGTTGCAAATGATGATGATTTGGAACAGAAAGCTCTTGCCTTAATCAGTAAACTTGATCTTAAGATGTTGCTGGTTACCAGATCTGAAGACGGTATGTCTCTGATCAGACCGGGCATGAAGGCAGTTCATCTTCCAACCTATGCTCGTGAAGTTTACGATGTAACCGGTGCCGGTGATACTGTAATCGGTACTTTGGGAACCTGTCTTGCAAGTGGAATGGATATTGTTACAGCTTGTGAGTATGCGAACAGTGCCGCAGGTATTGTTGTAGGTAAAATCGGTACTTCTACTGTTTCTCCAGCTGAACTTGAGAAAGCTTTAGGCAAAAAGACCGAGTCTCAGGGAGTTCTTTCAGAGGATGAGCTTTATAAGGTCGTAAGAGAGCTACAATCTCGCGGTGAGAAGGTTGTAATGACCAATGGCTGTTTTGACATTATTCATCCTGGACATGTAACTTATTTGAAACAGGCTAAGGCACTTGGCAACAAACTTATTGTTGCAGTTAACTCTGATGATTCTGTTAAGCGTTTGAAAGGGGATTCAAGACCTATTAACACGTTGGAAGATAGAATTGCTGTTTTAAGTGGTCTTTCTTCTGTTGATTATGTTGTATCCTTCGGAGAAGACACTCCTCAGAAACTTATTTCAAGAATTCTGCCAGACATTCTTGTAAAAGGTGGAGACTATAAGGTAGAAGAAATCGCAGGACACAAGGAAGTAATTGCAAATGGCGGAAAAGTTGTAATTATTCCTTTTGTTGAAGGGAAATCAACCACTAGCATTGTTAAGAAGATACAGAAGACCTAGTGTATGAGCTCATTTCTATGGGGCTTTGATAGCAAACTTAAAAAAAACTCTCACAACTGTGAGAGTTTTTTGTGAATTTCTTTTTTACTATTCTGCATTTTTTTCTGCAGGAACAACTACAGCGCCATTATCATCTCTTTTCTGATGATTAAAGCTTCCTCTTGATGAAGGAGGTTCTGCTTTCTTTACGGTAATTGTTGAAATCTTATCCTTATAAATCATTTGCTGGTGATGTTTTACATCAGTAATACTGATTGTAAAAGCATCAAAAGCACTAACTAGGCCTTCAAATTTTACACCAGTGATTAAAAAGATACTTACAGGAGTGCGGGAATCCATCAGCCATTTTAGAGCTGCGTTCTGTCCTTTTCCCTGAACAAAGGCGTTAACCATACCTTTCTGACGATCTTTGCCTTTGCCTCCCCCATTCTTATGAGGTTTTCCTCCGAGTTTTCCCATTGGTCTTCTGTGCTCGGATGATTTATCTGAAAACTGTCTGTTTGAGGTTTGAATATTATCTTTCTTAAAGTCTTCCACTTTATCCACGCTCTTTATATTAGTAATGCTTGCACTAATTTACCATGAATCAATACTTTTTGATACGAATTGATAGTAAATTTGTTTTGTTGCTGTGATTTTTGTGTGCATTGTTTTTCTATCTGAGGTCCACATGCTTCATATAAATACAGTTGAAAAATTTTTAATAAAAATTTGTGAAAAAAGTCGCATTTTATTAAAAAAACAACTAAAATTACACCGTGAAATTTTAATGCACTTCACCTTCATTTTTTTATGACTAAAGTTAAGAAAACAGTCCATAGCAAGAATTTTGTGTACATATGTGTAGCTATTGTCTCATGTATGTCGACTATTTTCGGCTTTAATCTGGGGGCTATCCTATCCAGTAAAGTTCGTTTAATCAATGTGTTCATGCTTGAAGTGTACAATGTTGACAGCATGATTAACACCTTCCTTTTAGGCGCACTGGTGGGAACCTTTCTTGGTGGCAGATTGGTTTATGATACTGGTCGCCTGCAGTCTCTATTGGGGGCATTTACATTTGGAGTTATTGGACAGTCAATTTCTCTGATGTCTCCAACCTTCAGTACTCTGTTTATTTCTGAATTTGCTGTTGGTGCAGCTTTTGGTGTTTATCTTATTTCATCTGTAAGCTATATAACTGAAATTTCGCCCTCTTCACATAGAGGTGCCTGTTCATCTTTAGTTGCTGTCTTTTTCACTTTAGGTTTACTTCTATCCTCAATTTTAAGAGACGTTATTCCTAATTATGGTTTTTCCTGTGTTTCAGTAATAGTTCTTTTTTCTCTGCCTCTTTTAGTTTATGCCTATCTGCGTCTTCCTGATTCCCCAAGATGGCATGCTCTGACTGGCGCATCTGACAAGGCTTTGACAGAACTGATAAAGCTTAGAGTTTCCACATCCGAAGCTGCCAGAGAATTAGCTGCAATCAATGAGTGTATCTTAGGTGAAGAACGCGGTATGGCTCTGTTTTTTAGAAGTCCGGTTTTCAGATCTGTAGTGTGGTTCTTTATATTTATAAGTATTGCCTGTCAGTTCTCTGGTATGGCAATTCTTCCATACATGTCTCTGCAGCTGATTAAGTCCTTTCAATCTGCAATTACTTTAGGTGTGATTTCTCACACCCCTCAGTCAGACATTAATTTCGTTTTTCTGAGCTTTATTCTTTTATCTGCCTTCATGGGGGCTGTTTTTACATTCTTCACGGTTGATAAGATCGGCAGAAAGAAATTGTTTTTATTTTCTGTTTTCTCAAATGAAATAATTATTGCTGTAATATACGTGCTTTTATATGGGCATTTTAGAGAATTAGGCCAGTATGTAGTTGTTCCTCTGATGTGTCTGTTTGTGTTTGGGTCTACAGTTTCTTTAACACTGGTTTTAACCGTTCTTTCTTCTGAACTGTTAGCAGTAAAGGGTAGAGAATTCGGTTTAACTGTTATTTATTTGTTTAATTTTGCTGCGGTTATGATGGGAATGTATTTCTTCCACAGAGCTGAGCAAAGTCTTGGTCTCCTGATGCTTCTGAGTTTCTTCCTGATAGCGGGAGCATTTCTTTTTTCATTGATTTATTCAGGAATGCCTGAAACAAAAGATAAGCTTCTTGAGTCAATGGAAAATACAATTTTCAACGGTCGAAATCTTTTAGCGATAAAATCCGATTCGCGAGACTAATAGAATTACTTTTTTTTAACTCTGTCTTTATAGATAGAGGGGATTTTTATAATTATTTTATTTTGGTAAGAGGCAAAGTGAGCCAAGGATTGTCAGATGTCAGATATACCGACAAATGGAAATTCATCAATAGTAACGTACATTGATAAATTTTTTAAATTAAAGCAGAAAAAAACAAGTATTAAGACTGAGTTTTTAGCCGGTCTGACCACTTTCTTCTCAATGGCTTACATTATATTTGTGGTACCTTCAATGTTGTCAGCAGCAGGTATGCCAAAGGATGCTGCTCTTGCTTCATGTCTTCTTACTACAGCACTGTGTACAATTTATATTGGTATTTATGCTAATTATCCGGTAGCTGTCGCTCCTGGAATGGGATTAACTGCTTTCTTTGCTTTCTATGTTTGTGGAAGCCAGCATCTTCCATGGCAGACTGCTTTGGGAGCTGTTTTTATATCAGGTATTATTTTCTTTATTTTATCTGTAACAAAGATTCGTCAGCTGATTATTGACGCGGTGCCTCCAAGCCTTAAAACTGCGATTGTTGTAGGTATTGGCTGTTTTATTTCCTTTATCGGTCTTCAGGGCTCAGGAATCATTGTTGCAGATCCTGCTACAAAGGTTACTCTTGGAGATTTGACCTCTATAAATGTAATTTTGACATTGTTTGGTATTTTATTTACTGCGGCATTGATTTCAATAAATGTTAAAGCAGCAATCCTGATTGGAATTGTTGTTGTAACAATCATAAGCATGATTATTGGCAATTCTGCAGTTCCATATTCTATGGCGGATGTGTTCAGCTTTGAAATTCCAAATTTTGCAGGAACATTTATGCAGATGGATCTGATAGGAGCTCTACACTACGGTATCATTTCAATTATCTTTACTTTCACAATCGTTGAACTTTTTGACACAATAGGAACTCTTATTGCTGTTACCAAGATGGCAAATATGGTCGATGAAAACGGTAAGATTGAGAATATTGATAAGGCTCTGATTTCTGATTCTGTGGGAACCATTGCCTCTGCAGCCATTGGAACATGTACGGTCGCTACCTATGTCGAGTCTGCAACTGGTATTAATGCAGGTGGAAGAACCGGCTTAACAGCCGTGTTTGTTGGTCTGTTATTCCTTTTAGGGTTCTTTATTACTCCTCTAGGAGATCTGATCCCTGCCTGTGCAACAGCTCCTGCACTGATTATTGTTGGCGGTTTAATGGTATCGAATATCAGTTCTATTGATTTTAAGGATTTCTCTGAGGGATTCCCTGCATTCTTAACAATCATTATGATGCCTTTAACCTACTCAATTGCTAACGGTTTTGCATTCGGTTTTTTAAGTTACTGCTTTATAAAGGTGTTCTCTGGTAAATATAAAGAGATTTCTCTAACTATGTGGGGAATAACCATATTTTTAGCAGTAAGCTTCTTCCTAAGATAATTTTTAATAAGGTTAGGCTTGAGTTTTCAGGCTTAACCTGTTTTCTTGATTCTTTCTTGTCTTATCTTTGATTTTTATTCCTTTTCTCTTTTAATAATTCGCTTTTTGCATAATTTTGCGTACAACGATGTATTGTGCTAAAATTGTTCGTTGCGAATTTGGTAAAGAACGGCTAATAAAAGCTTTTCTTTTTCATGTTCATTATCTTTATGTGTAAGCTTTTTGAGTTTATTCTTTTTCATAACAAGTTCTGTTTTAGAAAAATTTCATAAAGATTAGTCCTGTAGTATTGGATTTTAAGGTTCAAAAGCAATCCTCGTGTTTTATTCTCTGAGGTCTTTTTTGCCATTTAATGCAGGGTTTATTTTCGATTAGTTTGTCCGTTTGGTTCCTATATGCTGTTCGGCTGAACTTTTATTATGTTGAAAATTAACCGAATGTCTTCTTTTATACGGAAGTTAATGATGAAGTTATTTGCTTCATAACCTTCTGTTGTCGGAGTTGCTCTTTTCACTACTATGGTTTTTTTCTGCTATGCAGAAACGAATTTTCAATGGTGAATGAAAATCTAATTCTATGGATGAAATCTCCTTAAGTTTTTTTTAAGGATAGAGCGCCGTTTTATTCGGTTAAATAAATTAGCAATCTGTATCTGCAAATTTTTATGTTTGTTCTACAGAATATAAGTAATAAAACTTAACGATGAATACATCTAATAACTCTATAAGAGAGATGACTCTCAGAGGTATTATTCTTGGTACCTTAATCACTTTGGTTTTCACTGCATCTAATGTTTATTTAGGTCTTAAAGTGGGAATGACCTTTGCATCCTCAATTCCTGCAGCTGTTATTTCAATGGCTGTCCTGAGAATGTTTAAGGATTCTTCTATTCTTGAAAATAATATCGTTCAGACTCAGGCTTCTGCTGCAGGCTGTATTTCTTCTATTATTTTCGTAATGCCTGCAATGGTAATGATCGGATATTGGAATGATTTTCCTTTCTGGCAGACATTCCTGATTTGTGCTGCTGGTGGAACTCTTGGTGTTATCTTTACTGTCCCATTAAGATATGCCATGGTTGTTAAATCAAATCTGCCTTACCCTGAAGGTGTGGCTGCGGCTGTTATTTTAAAGACTGCTGACAAGAAATCTTCTGATGGAGAGTCTCAGGCACAGAGCGGTGTTAAACTTTTGGCCTTAGGTGCTGGTTTATCTTCAGTGTTTACTTTCTGCACCAGTGGCCTACGAATTCTTGTTGATGGCTTTACTATGACAGGAAAGCTTGGTGCTGCTGTATTCTCATTAGGCACAGGCTATTCTTTCGCTTTACTGGGAGCTGGTCTTCTGATTGGTATTGGTGGTGGTTTCTCTCTGCTTATTGGTACAGTTCTGTGCTGGGCTGTTGGAGTTCCTGTTTTAACCACAATTCTTCCAAATCCAGATGCTCTTCCAATTGAGGATTTTTCTTCAGTTGTATGGGCTACTAAATTAAGATTTGCTGGCGCAGGATGTATTGCTATCTCTGCTCTATGGACATTAATTGTGCTGATAAAGCCTATTATTAAAGGTCTGATTGACTCTATGGAACTTGCCAAGGAAGCAAAAGCAGGTGATATCGACTCAAGATTCACTGATTTAAGCTTCAAGCAAATGATCATTTATACCCTCGTTTCTATTCTGATTATATGTGGTGTGTTCTATAAGTTCACAACCAATATTGATATTCCTGCACTATGGGCTTGGTCTTTTGTTATCCTTGGAACTCTTCTTGCTGTTCTTATAGGTTTCCTATTGGCTGCATCGTGTGGTTATATGGCTGGTCTAATTGGTTCGTCCTCAAGTCCTATTTCAGGTATTACCATTATTTCTGTGGTTGTCATTTCCCTAAGTTATCTCCTATTGTCAGGTTTTCAGGGTATTTTCAATATAGAAGGTGGAAGAGACTTTGTTACAGCCTTTACTCTGTTTACTGCAACTGTAGTTAATGCAACTGCATGTATTTCTAATGACAATCTTCAGGATCTAAAAACAGGTCAGCTAGTTGGCGCATCACCTAAACATCAGCAGGTTGCATTGATTATCGGTACAATTATTGGTGCTTTTGTTATTGCTCCTGTATTAGAGCTTCTATATAACAGCTATGGTTTCCCTGGAGCTATGCCAAGAGAACATATGGATCCAAATCTTGCTTTAAATGCACCTCAGGCTACTCTGATGGCTTCTATTGCAAAGGGAATTTTTAATCATCACCTTGAATGGACATATATTATTATTGGTCTGATTTTAGGGGCAGTTATCATTGTGCTGAACCTTTTTATAAAAAAGGTTACCAAAGGAAAGATGTTTGTTGCTCCATTAGCTGTTGGTCTTGGAATTTACCTGCCATCAAGTGTTAATGTCGTAATCATTATTGGTTCAATCGCATCTTATTTTATTGTTCGCAGTCTTAAGCGCAAGTTTACTGATAAAGCTCAGCTTCATGAAAAATTAACTGTTTTAGATAGCCGTAATAACCTGATGGCTGCTGGTCTTATTGTCGGTGAAAGCCTGATGGGAGTTATTATGGCTCTTGTACTGACAGTATCTATCTCTGCAGGTGGTTCTGACGCTCCTCTTGCAATTGATTTAGGATTGAATTCTACAGTTATCTCGGTACTATCATTCGTAATCTTCTTTGGTGGATTGACTTATGTGTTACGCAAGATAGTTGCAGGATCATCTAAATAATCAAGTTTCCAATTGAAATATAAACTCCTCATTAGAGGAGTTTTTTCAATAGATTTTTCCACATTAATTCTACAATCTGATGTTTGAAATTTAATTTTTCTTCCTCATCAATCTCTTTTCTTCCAAAAATATATTTCTCATTTGCAGCTCTCAAAATGTCCATATACTGAAAATAAGTGGTCATACATTCGTGGATAATCCTAGAAATATAATAAGCCCCTAGGAATGCGATCGTTGGAATTATCAGAAGATTTATTTAAAAGTGATGAAAAACAGGTTTGGTAATCTTAATTCTGGTATTTGGAGAAAACAGGAAGATAATAAAAAAACAATGGAGAACAGTGTTCTCCATTGCGATTGAAATGAAAATTAAATTGGTTATTTTGCAATCAGACTACTGTTGATCTGGTTAATGTGTTCGACTTTCAGATCACCCTGTGTGTACAACAGATTCAGTCTTGAAAGAATATAATCGTATCTTGCCTGAGCTGATTGCTGCATAGCATTATACAGATTCTGTGTTGCATCAAGAACATCTGTCATAGTTCTGGTTCCGACATCGTAACCAGCCATAGTAGCATCTAAAGCTGATTTTGCAGAGGCAACAGAGTTCTTGTAGGCTTTTACCTTACTGATAGCTGCATTCACATCGTTAAAACTGTTATTAACATTTGATAGCAGAGATCTGTGAGCGTTTTCCAGAGCTTCTGACTGTGCAACATAATTTGCTGTTGCCTTATCAACGGCTGCAGAAGTCTCTCCACCGTGATAAATAGGAATATTCAGGGTCAGACCAACAGATTTAGACCATGAATTGCTGTCAACCCATCCTGCGGTTTGTACTTCAGTTGTGTAGTCTGTGTATGCAGTCCTTATATTGGCATTAAAATCAAGAGTTGGTTCATGACCTGTTCTTGCCAGAGTGATGTTATCTTTAGCTATATCTCTTGAAACAACTGCCTGCTGAAGGGCGATGTTATTATCTTCAGCTCTCTTGATTAGCATCTTTAAGGTTTCATTTACCTTAGGCGTATCAAATTTGCTGATATCAAGTTCTGCAAGCTGATTTGCGGTAACTGTGTTTCCTGTCAGAATACGAATTTGTTCGTATGAGTTAATGAGACTGTTTTCTGCAGAAATAACCTGTGCAGTTGATAAATCATATGCTGCCTGAGCTTCAAGTTTATCTGTTTCTGCTATAAGACCAACGTTAAGTCTTTTCTCGGCTTCATCAAGCTGTCTTTTTAGAGCCTGATTATTGGCCTGCTGGTATTTAAGAGTTTCAGCTGCATTTAACACATTGAAATAAGCAGTGCTGACTCTTAGAACTAGGTTCTGCTGAGCGTCAGCGTAAGCTAGATCATTTAATGTTGCAGTTTTTTCTGCAATTGAACGGTTAACCCAGCTTGAGTGCCTCCAGATTGCCTGCGAAAGAGTTGCTCCTGCAGATGCGACCTTGTTGCTACCTCTAGCGCCATAGGCATCAACGTAGTTGGTTCTGGTTTTAGTTAATGAACCTACAACGTCAATCTGAGGTAAAAGAGCGGCTGTTGCCTGTGATATTCCAGCATGAGCAGCATCAGCATTTGCTTTAGCCTGATTTAGCTGGGTATCTTTTTGCAGAGCCTCTTTATATATGTCCATCAGATCCTGAGCATTAGCGCTGAAGATTGCTAATGAACATGCAACAGTTAAAGCTAGAGAAGAAATCTTTAATTTCATAAATTATTGCGAAATCCCTTCACGAAAAGAGTGCTGGTATATCGCCCCTCCTGTTAAATAACCGACTGAGCTGGTCTCTGAATATAAGTTAATCCAAAGATGATGATTTTAATAACATTTTTAATATCGGACAGGGAGCATCAGAGAATCATCTGATAACTTTTTTTCAATTTCGGGAGACGAAAAGAATACCCCTGTAGATTATTTTAGTTATAAAGCCATAGGATTATAGCAATACAAGTCACAATGCGTAATTTATAAATTGTGATATTGAGCAACAAATTAGTATTTGAATGTTTTTTTGATGGTGGAGGTAAACGGGATCGAACCGATGACCCTCTGCTTGCAAAGCAGATGCTCTCCCAACTGAGCTATACCCCCA
>AUXO015773311.1_pt1 | contig 11939 bp, 8 predicted proteins | sample 768731 | NCBI WGS metagenome assembly AUXO01 (sample SAMN02715735, study PRJNA202380) | gut metagenome | biome: sheep rumen | host: Ovis aries | place: New Zealand: Palmerston North | reverse complement strand
GCTCCTACTTTGTCGTCATCATCGTCCCATACTTTTGTTAGTTCTACATCTTTCTTGAATGTATCATAGTCTATTGTATTTGTTACTGTTAAGCCTTCTTCACTCTTCGTATAATGCTCTGGTACATTTTCCTCTTTAGCTGTATATGTTATTTCGTTACCAGCTCTATCATATTTCTTTAGTCCGTCAACTTTAGCTGTCCATGTATTTGACTCAGTATCTGAACTTAATACTACTTCTTTGTTTTCTCCATCTATGCCTACAACTTTTATAGTTTGTGTTTCTGGTCTTACTCCTACTTTATTGTCATTATCTACCCATACTTTTGTAACTGTAATATCTGCATCAGGATTTACTGGAACATCTTTGTCAGAATCATCTTCATCTTCTGTTGTTCCATCAGTAGCTGTTGCAATATTTTTAATTGGCTCTCCATTGTCAATATCTTCTTGTGTTACTGCATAGCTTACAAAATATGTTTTTTCTTCTCCTGGTGCTAAAGATTTAATTACATCTATTGTATCTCCGGCTTTTATTTCTTTACCGTCATTTACAATATCTAAGCTATCTGTTACTTTTACATCATGTAATGTAACATTTCCATCATTTTTTACATTGATTGTATATGTAATTACATCATTTGCTCTTACTCTTGTTGTTTCTGTTATTTCTTCTTCTTTTTCTTCACCTGCATATCTTACCGAAGTTGTTTGCTTTTCAACTACAATATGTGGTTTAGCTTCATCAGGTACAACTGTTGCAGGATCCTCTTCGTCTGGTATTGTACTATCTGTTAATGTAATAATGTTTATAATTTCTTTTTGGTTATCTATATCTGATTGTGTCATTACATATGTAGCTGTTAATGTCTTTTCTTCCCCTGATGCTAATATTATAGTTTTTTCTACAGTTTCTTCTCCGTCAAATATCTCTAATAATGCTTCATTACTCATTTCGTCTTTTACTGTTAATTTGAGTTCTTCACTTCCTGTATTTCTTAGTTCAATTTTGAAATATGCTGTTTCACCTACTTTTAATGTTACACTCTCTGTGTATTCTCCATCCAAAGATGTACTTACAGTTTTGTTAACTTCCAAATTAGATGTTTTTACCTCATCAGTAGGATTTGTTCTTCCAACTATTGCAGTATTTTTTATGGTTCCATCAACTTTTTCTACTTTTACAGTAAATATTAACTTTGAAACTGAGTTAGCTTTTACTGTTAAATCTGTTCCTTCTGACATAGCTTGCTCTGTTATTTCTTTATCGTCAAGCATTATTTTTGAAACTAATTCTGTATTTTCAGGTACAATATCTTTTACAAATGTTGTTCCATTTACATTACCTGTGTTTTTTATTGATATTGTATATTTAATTTCGTCGCCAATATTAACAGGTCCTTCAACTTTTTTTCCTGCTCTATATATCTCTGAAGTTTTTTCAGATTTTATTATTGGATTTTCTGTTTCATTTGTTTTCTTTCCATCAACTGTTGCTACATTTAATATTTCACCTTCAACATTGTCATTAACACGTACTAGAAATCTTAATGCAACTTCTGATTGTTTTGGAATATTAACGGTCCAAGTAATTATTCCGTTTTCTTCTTTTCCCTCTGGACCTACTTCTACAAATGTTGTATTTTCAGGCACAGCATCATAAACCTTGATGTTATTTGCATCTAGGTCTCCGATGTTTCTTACTATTATTTCATAAACAATTAATTCTCCAGAAGTAACAGTATTGTATTTTGACTCCTCTGGTCTTACAAGTGACCCATCCTCTTGAATCATGTCACTTTCTGTATAACTATTTTTAACTATCTCCAATGTTGGCTTAAAAATGTTTCTTTCTCCTGTTACTATACCTGGTACTGTTGTAGGTACCCATCCAACTAAGAAGTCTTCTGATATAAGTCTGTCTCTAAATGTTATGTATTCAGTTGGTTGAACTGCAGTAGTTCCAGTGGCTGTTCCTGTTGTAGCTGGCGTAGTCGTTCCAGGTGTAGTTGTCACTGGTGCAGTTGTTGTGCTTGCATCTGCTGGTGTTTGTTCAGTTTGATCTCCTCCATCAGGTATTGTTGCGCCTTCATTACCTGTTCCTTCATTTTCTCCCGTGCCACCTGGCTCTGGAGTAGTTGTAGGATTTTGTGTGCTTTCCCCTTGGCCAGGGTTAGTTGCAACTTGGCTTTCAGTTGATGCGGCCTGTGATGTTCCATCATCTTTTAAGAACATTGTTACACCAGTTACCGCACCAGCAGCTAATACTGCTATTGCTGAAACTATTGCAATCGTTTTCTTCATTCTTGAAGATTGAATTTTCCCCTTCATTTCATTTCCCCCATATTAAAATTTTATATTTCTTCTCTTGCTTTAAGTATTAGTCTCTCTCTATTACCGTTACTGCAAGTTATTAGAGTTGCCTCTCTTGTTCCAAATTCTTCAATTTCAATTACTGAAATGTCATCCGGATCTGTGATATATTTTTTGAATATTTTGTATGTTCTAGTAACATTGTTTGTATCTGTTAACTCAAATGTGTCTCCTATTTCTAATTCCTTTGTTTTTCCAAACATTGTGCCATCGTAGTTGTTGTGTCCTGCTAGGCATACATTTCCTATTTGGTTTATTTGGTCTCCCCAAAATTTTGTTATAGAATACTTCATAGATTCAGGTGTAGTGATTTCTAAAATTGGGTATTCTATATTTATTTTTGATATATTTATTGTCCCTACTACTTTATATCCTTTATATTCTATTTCTTCTTTTCTGTCTTGTGCTTCTTGGGTGTTTATGTTTGCTTCACTTTTTATTTGTTCTAAAACTTTTCCAAGCTCTCTTTCATTTGCTTGGTTATTACTGAACTTAATTATAATAAGAATTATAACTATTATTGTTGCAACTATTAGTATTCCTAAAAGTATATTCAATACTTTTTTCATCTTTATTCTCCCATTTTTTTATTTTTGTTAACTAATATTTTAGCTATTACAACAACAATAATTGCTAAAACTAATATTGCTAAAATTATGAATAGTGTTGGATCATCTGCTGTTACTGGTAATTTTGATACTACCTTTTCTGAAATAACCTCAGGCTTGTAATCTTCAAAGCTTATTAATAGTTGAACATCATATTTGGTTTTTCCATCTTGCTCATTTTTTAAGAAAATTAAGTATTCGTCATTTTCTTTTGCTTCTTCTGGTTGAAGGATTTCATTGTTTTCTGGTACTGTCCATTTTTTGTCTCCAGAAGCAGGTAATAATTCCTTGTATAAATCTAAGAATGCTTTGGAAATTTTTATTTCTTCATAATAGTTTTCTCCGGTTTTTCCCGCTGCTAAATCATTTATCATTTTTGCAAATTCTGCTGTTTCTCCTGTTTCTTCTACTTTAATAAGTTGATACTCATTTTTTCCCGTTTCCGTTACAACAACTTTTCCTACTGTTTTTGTAATTTTAACACCATCAACATTTTCTACTGGTTTTTCGTAAATCTGCTTTGTATCTACAGAAATTCTTTTTGTCATAGTATTTGCTGTTTCTATATCGTTTTCTGTAAGTGAAGATTTTAAGTCAATAGGTTCTGCTTCTATTATGTATTTGCCGTCACTCGTTCTCGCCCAAAGATATGTATCTTTTGAAAAATATGTAGAGTATAAATCTTCATCTATATAGGCAATACTGTTCGCTTCCTCTCCCTGCATATCTTTAGCTGAATTTTGAAATACTAATTCGCCTTTGCCTATTTCTTTGTTATTTGAAAAAGCAAATTCAAATTCAATGTTTAAGTTATCTTTTACATAAATCAAATAATTATTATCTGATTTTTTTACAACCTGCACATTTTCGCTTGTAGCATAAATAGGTGTTGCTATTGTCATTATAATTGATGTTATTAGAGTAATTAACACCCATTTCATTTTTTTGTTTTTCATATTTTTTCCTCCTTTATTTTTTAAGTAAAATACTTAGGATACAAAATAGTACTTTTATACATTTTGACACAGTCATTATATTATGGATGCAATAATTTGTAAACACTTTTGTAACAAAAAAGTAATAAGATTGTAATGCTGTTGTAATAGATTCGCCAAACCCTTGTCTCCGTAAGTGATTTTAATTCGCAAGCATAAAAAAACAAAGTCATTGTTCCTTCTTTAGAAAACAATTTCTTTGCTTTTTTATAATTTAAACATTAATTTTTAGCACTCTATTTAAAAAAACTATTAAATTCTTCAGCAGAAATAATTTCCTTTTCTAATAATCTACCTGCCACTGCATGTAATTTATCCATATGTGCTAAAATTATTTCTTGTGCTTCCTTATATGCATTATCAATTAAATTTTTAACTTCAGATCCTATTGCAGCATCTATATTTTCTCCGTATATTCTCTGTTCATATGCATCTTTTGGTTTAAGTGTAATTGGGCCTATCACGTCACTCATTCCATAGTAAGTCACCATGTCTGTCGCAATTTCTGTAGCAACCTCAATATCATTACTAGCTCCAGTCGAAATGTCATTTAAAGCAATTTTTTCAGCTGCCCTTCCTCCAAGAAGTGCTACAAGTTTTTCCTTCATTTCTGTTCTAGAAATATAGTATTTATCTTCATTTGTTTTATACATTGTATATCCACCAGCTACGCCTCTTGGGATAATTGATACTTCCTTAACGTCTTGTTGCGTTGGAAGAAATTTGCTCACTATTGCATGTCCTGCCTCATGGTATGCTGTAAGCTTTTTATCCTTTTCTGATACAACTCTACTATGTTTTTCAATGCCTACCGTTACCTTTTTAACCGCATCATCCAAATCTTCTTTTGTAATTGCCTCATGTTTTTTTATAGTTGCAATAATTGCTGCTTCATTTAAAATATTTGCGAGCTCTGCTCCTGTAAATCCTGCTGTATCTCCTGCAATATCTTTTAAGTTAACGTCATTTGCAAATTTTTTGTCCTTAGCATGGGTTTCTAAAATTGCCTCTCTTCCATTTAAGTCTGGAGTTGCTATAGTAATTTGTCTATCAAAACGTCCTGGTCTTAATAGTGCTTTATCGAGCATTTCTGGTCTATTTGTTGCAGCCAATACTATAACTGTTTCATTGCTTTCAAATCCATCCATTTCAACAAGTAGTTGATTTAATGTTTGGTTATTTTCTGACTCTCCTCCACTATTGCTTGTTCTTCTAGATCCGATTGCATCAATTTCATCTATAAATACAATACAAGGAGATATTTTTTTTGCTTTTTCGAAAAGTTTTCTAACTCTTGATGCTCCAAGTCCTGCAAACATTTCAATAAACTCAGATCCACTCATGCTAATAAATGGCACTCCAGCTTCCCCTGCTATTGCTTTTGCTATAAGGGTTTTACCTGTTCCTGGTTTTCCATATAAAAGAATTCCTCTCGGAATTTTAGCGCCCATTTTTTGGAATTTTTCAGGGCTTTTTAAAAAATCAACAACTTCAATAAGTTCAGCTTTTTCTTCATCTAATCCTGCTACATCTTTAAATGTTACTCCTGTATCTAGATTCTCATCACCACCATATATTTTGCCTTTGTCTCCTAGCCCTTGCATTTTAAATACTAATATAAATAGTGCAACAATCATAATTGTAGGGATTAAAGAAAATATTGTATCAAATATTTTTGTTACAACACTAGCTGGTTTTTGAACTAGTTCTATATCATTGCCATTTAGCTTTTCATCTTGTATTAATTCAATAAATGCTTGCGTACTTGGAACAATTGAATTCTTCTCTTTTCCCTCTTCTGATCCTTTTACTGTTACTTTTACAGAAGTGCTTCCAACCGTCATCTCAATTTTTTCAATTTCGCGATTTGCAACCATTTGGATAAGATCTGTGTATGCTAGTTCTTTTTCGTCTTTTTCTTCTTTAGGCTTTGATAAAAACACAATACCTACAACAATAGTAAGTATCACCGCTACTGAGATTAAAATTGTATAATAAAGTTTGTTTTTGTTTGGTTTGTCTTTCATAAGTGCCTCCTTTTTTATTGATCGCTAGATTGAGGTTTTGCATCTTTGTTATTTGTAACTATTGGTACCGCAACCTCTCCATTCGTGTCGTTTTCTTTCTTGTCTTTTTCTTTATCTTCTTTATCTTCTGGCTTTTCAGGCTCTTTTTCTTCTTCCTTTTTTTCCAATTCTTCTCTTACTTTTTCCTGTTCTTCAGTAATTTTCGCAAGTTCTATCTGTTGTTTAATCATTTCTGATCTTATCATTAAAATTGCAGTTACCAAATATATATATGCAACAGCATTATACATAAATTGAAAATATTTTATTTCGAATCCCGTAAAGCTATTAACCAATATATATATACAGTTTAATATGATTGGTAGTGTCAGAGAATATACTGACATGTTTATAATCGGTATATATTTTAAAGATATTTTTATAATCCTCGAAGTAAAATATCCTAGTATAGAAAGCAAAATAATGTCTACAGATGTCATTATAGCATAAATACTAAAAACATAAATTGTACTAGCAACATAAAAGCTGATATAGAGCTGGTCTTGTGGTACACTTTTAAGTTGCTGTATCATATCCTCCGTTAAATAATTTTGCGTTCCTGCTAATGAATCTAAATCACTAGTTGCAAATTTATAAGTAATTCCTCCTGATGTAATCAAAGAGAAAAATATCATTAATATTAAAAAATACACTACTGCTTTTCTAATATTTTCTATAGCAAAAAAATCGTAATTTTCTAAATTGAATATTGCCCATTTTAATCGTGTAAAGAAGGTAATTTTTTTTAGCCCCTCATCCATTATATATACTCCCTTCTTATATTATTTTGTATATATGTAGGTTTTGTATCAATTAAAACTGTACTTCCTATTTTTGCTTCAACATCTGTAACATCTATTTCCATATAGTTCATACCTATTCTGCCTATTACTCTACATGGTTTATTATCTACGAATACTATATCTTTCTTTTTTTGTGGTAATTCTCTTAATGCATGGTATATTTTTTTCATCCTATCAAAAAAAGTATACGAATCTTCTGTTAATTTTAAGTATACTCCATCAGCGTAACCAACAGGCACTATTGCAACTGTCGTGTCCCTTTTTACTTTCTCTGTACATGCATATCCGTACTGCTTCTCCTGTTTTTAATTTCTTAATCTCGCATATCTCTGTTTCAAAAATTCCTATTTTCTTTAAAGATATATCATTTCTTTTTCCAACTCTTCCTACAAGAGCTGAACCTATCCTAGCTGCATCAAAGTGCATGTCTGGATAATTTAAAAAGCCAAAAGAGTTGCATATATGTATCATTCCAGGGTTAATGTTATTGGCTTTTAAAGCATTTATAACATTCATAAATCTCTCAAATTGCAACTTTGTATATTTATCATTTTTCTTATAACTTTTAGCAAAATGGGAAAATGTCCCTTCAATTTGCAGATTTGGATATTCTTTATAAACATTTTGTATATCCTCTAAATCATAATATTCAAATCCATATCTTCCAAATCCTGTATCAATTTTTATGTGAACTCTTGTCTTTTTGTTTATGCTTAGTCTGTTTATAGCTTCAGCTGCTCCTTTTGAGCCAATTGTTAAAATGATATCATTTTCAATTAATTCTTTTATCTCATTTTCGTTGCAAATAGAGGCTAAAAGAATTATGTTTGCATCTATCCCAGCTTTTTTAAGCTCAATTGCCTCTTCTGATGTTGAAACTGCAAGATATCGTATTCCTTGTTCTACAAGTACTTTAGAATAAGGAATTAGACCTAATCCATATCCATTACCTTTAACTACAGCAATTATTTCATAGTCTTTGTCTTTTTTTTCTTTTTCATTCTCTCTAGCAAATCTTTTTATTTCATTTATATTGCTAATTATGTCTTCCTTTTTTATAACAAGTTTTTTCAAATATATTCTCCTTTACTTGTTTTTCCCTTGCTTTTTTATTTTTCCTTTTGAAAGCACAATCTTTTTATATATTTTTTCTGATATTTTGTATAATTTATAAACAATAGGTTTAAATGGTATATAAAGTTCTCCAATAAATTCCGTAAATTCTGCACCAAATCCTTTTTTAAATCTATATAATCCATACTGAGGATGATTTTCATCTACAACCCCAGACACACCCCTAAAATCATACATTTCGTGTCCTTGTGCAATAGCAGATTTAATTCCATCCCATTGTAGCAAATAGTTAGGCATGATATTTCTAAAAGAATTACTGCTTGCTCCATATAAATACCATGATTTGTTTCCATACATAATAATTATTATTCCAGCTATTGCTTGTCCATCATGATATGCCATAAGTAGCTTCATATGATTTGGTACAAGCTCATCATACATTTTTTCAAAATATGAGAGTGGCCTAATCATGAATCCATCTCTGGTTCCTGTTTCTATCATTATTCTATGAAAATCTTTTAAGTCCTCTTTTTTTCCTTCTCGAACTTCTACACCCTTTTTTGTTGCTAATCTAACATTATATCTTGTTTTCGAATGAAATGCTTCAAAAATCTCATCCTCTGTTTTGCCTCTTAAGTCAAGCCTAAAGACGTATCTAGGTTGTATCTCTTCTTCAAAGTTTTTTGCATCATCCTTTATTTTGTATCCCAATTCTTCAGCAATTTCTCTAAATTCCATATCATCGCTTTTAATATCTGGCTCAATTTTAAGTACAAAAGCATGTTCTTTTTTTGCAAGTTCTTTTAGTCCATTTGTAAGCTGCTCCATTACCTTTTTGTCATGTATATCACACACTGGGCCTCTTGGCGAATACATTATCTTGCCAAAAATCGGTATTTTCCTTATAAGAACACTTATTGAGCCTATAATATTTCCATTTGCATCTTCTGCAAGCACTATTTCATTTTTCCAACTTTCTTTAACTTTTCCCCATTCAATAGACTGTTGGAAATTACATCTTTCATGTTTTTGTAAAAATTCAGTATAAGCTTTTTCATTTTCACTAGTTACTAGTTTCATTCGTTTCTCCTTGTTTCATTCATTTTATGTGTTGTTAGTTAATAAGTTTTTAATGTCTGAATCAGCTGTTGATTTTTTTGATTCGTCCTTAGATTCAGTAGAGTCTTTTTGGGTATCTGGTTTGCTCGTTTCTGTTGCCTTGTTTTCTGTTTTTGTTGCAGTGTTTGTTGCCGTATTTTCTGTAGTATTAGTTGTTACATTAGCAGAAGTGTTTACTGCTGCATTTGTATCCGGTTTTTTTTCTGTTGTATTTGTAGTATTATTTGTTGTCTCATTGGTTGTTGTATTTGTAGCCGTATTATTAGTTATGTTCTCCTTTGTAGTATTGTTTTTGGCAGTGTTGCCAGTATTATTAGTTACATTGTTCTTTGTAGTGTTATTTTTTGTTGTGTTATTTGCTGTATCTTTCTTAGGCTCTGGCGGTTTTGTATGCGCTGTACATGTTTCTGTTGGAGCCATGTATTCAGCATCTGCAGCTCTGTGCCAATCCGTATTGCTATCGCTGTTTTCCCTTGTAATAAAGACTACTTCTTTTGCATCAGGGCAGTATTCATTTGCAATTTTGTAATTTCCTTCTGTACCACAAACTCTTAATTTAACATGGCAGTTGCATCTTTGTGTAGGTGTTGTTCCTTTTACATATACTTCCGTATATACTCTACTGCCTCTTTGATCTTGTGAACACAAGTCAGTAGCAATTAATCCAGAATCTCTGCATATTGTTGAATACGTTATATTATTAGGTTTTTCAAATCTTGCGCTAGGTAACCCTTCATGTGTAGTTTTCATTACATTTGCCCATATTCTTCCAGCAGGATTTGCACCATTAAATCCATAAACAGTTTCGCTATATTTGTATCCAAACCATACTACTCCTGTAGAGTAAGGCGTAAATCCACATAACCATCTGTCTTTATCTCCATCGGTTGTTCCAGTTTTTGCTCCAACATCCATTCCAGAAATTTTGCAATATGTTGCTGTTCCTGAAATAACTGGTTGAGTCAAGATGCTCTTAACTATATAAGCATTTTCTTCCGACATTATTCTTCTTCTTTCTTGTTTAGGCTCTAGAACAATTTTTCCATCTGAATCTTCTACTTTTGTATAAAATGTTGGAGTAATATATTCTCCATTATTTGCAATTGCTGCATAAGCTCCAGCCATTTCTAGAGGTGTTATTCCCACATCTAGTCCGCCTAGTGCTATTGCTAGGCTTCTTTCATCTTTTTCATTTAAAGTTGTTATTCCGGCAGTTCTCATAAACTCTATTGATTTATCTATTCCCATCTCATTTAGTATTCTAACAGGCACAATATTATGTGAAACTTCAATTTGTTGTCTAACTGTTGAAAGTCCAAAATATCTTCCATCATAGTTTTTTGGCCATCCATAGCTATTTCCTGGGAATTTTGTCAATACATCATCATAAACAGATCCTGCTGTAATAACTCCGTTTTGTACAGCAGGAGCAATTACAGAAATTGGTTTCATTGAAGATCCTGTTTGCTTTGGTTCCATAGTTGCAAAGTTATATCCTCTTGAAACTGTTTTTACACCAGTTCCACCAGCTGTTGCAATTACGTATCCACAGCCTTGGTCTATTATAACCATAGCAGCTTGTGAAACAGCCCCTTCTATTTCACGAGATGGTTTTTGGTATTCTGGTTTAGCCATTTCTATCTCTAACACACTTTGCACATAGCTATTCTGTGTAGTATATATTTTAAGTCCTCCACCATATAAGTATTGTTTTACACGAACATCAGACCAGTCAGGGTTTTCTTGTGCGATTTGCGCCAAGATTTGATCAATTGCCGCATCAGTATGGTATGAATAAACATTTTGAAGTGTATTTCCTTTTTTGAATGCTAACCCATTATTAACCTCTTCAACTGCACTGTTGTATTCTTCTTCTGTCTTAATTTTGCCTAATTCCTTCATCTTGCCTAAAACAGTTTTTGTTCTATTTTTTATAAAATCAATTTCTTCTTGTTCTTCACTAAATGGTTCGTATATGTTAGGTGAATTATTAATTCCTGCAAGGAACGCACATTCAGCTAGACTTAAGTCATGTGCACTTTTGCTAAAATAATACTGCGAACCCATTTCAACGCCGTATGATTGTCCTCCAAAGAATATTAAGTTTAAGTAAAGTTCAAGTATTTGCTGTTTTGAAAGCTTTTTCTCTAAGTTGTATGCTCTGGCCATTTCTTTTATTTTTCTTGTAGCTTCTTTTTCATTTTCTTTTGTAAGATTTTTTACTAATTGCTGTGTAATTGTGCTTCCTCCATAATTTGATGAGCCAATGCCTATTTTACTTAACGCATATCTAACTGTAGCTGCAATTGTTCTTTTAAAGTCGACACCTTGGTGTTCATAAAATCTTTCATCTTCGATAGAAACAAAAGCAACAGGAAGGTATTCTGCCATATCGCCAATGTCAATCCACTTTCTGCTTTCATCTCCACTTAATGTTTGAATAAGGACTCCATTAACATCATAGATTTCTGTGTTTAAATTACTAACTTTTAGCTCTTCTTCTGTAAGCATAAAGTCATCACCAAAAAAGCCAGAAATATATCCTGCAAATATACCTGCGAAAATTAATATCATAAGCACAATCAATATTAAAACTATTTTTATGAATAGCCTTAGTTTAGGATGTTTCTTTTTTGTCTTTTTATCTTTTTTATTTTTTTGCTTTTTTATGTTGTATTTCTGTGTTTTTTCTAAATCGCTTTGTATTGTTGGAACATATTTTGTGCTTCTTTTGTTGCTGTTTTTTTTGCTTTGCACATTTTTGTTTTGCATAATTGGTTTCTTCTTTTTTTTCATAAAATTGTCAACATTAGTTTTTCCCTAATGTTTCCTCCTTTTTTATTATATAGCATAAATTGTTTTTTTTATTGCTGTTTTATTATATTACATTTCTATAAAAAGA
>AUXO012308647.1_pt1 | contig 11939 bp, 4 predicted proteins | sample 768731 | NCBI WGS metagenome assembly AUXO01 (sample SAMN02715735, study PRJNA202380) | gut metagenome | biome: sheep rumen | host: Ovis aries | place: New Zealand: Palmerston North | reverse complement strand
CACATTGTCAAGTTTGACAGCATGACAAGCCACTACATCCTGACAGACAAGTGGCGCCCCATACCTGATGACCTGCCACTTTTTTCATCCGCCTATACGGAATGCGTCGGTGCATACTCCGACGGAACTACTCCTATCGACACGTTCTATTCTTCCACCCTGCAGCTACGCATCGTGGAACCACGTTTGCGCAAAGGCGAATTTCTGGCCATCTGCGGCAGCACGCCCCAACTGGGCGAATGGCAACGCGCAAAGCGAATGGCTCTTATCAACCTGCAGGAATGGGCGGTGAACATCGATGCAGACTTGCTGTTTGATGAAGCAGAATATAAATATGTGGTGGTGGATGCCAATAACAACATCCTGCGCTGGGAAGAGGGCGGAAACCGCCGTCTCCGCTGTCCCAAGCTGCAATCGAAGCAAATGTGGATTAAGACGGAAGACCGTCCTGCGCTGAGCAGAGACAGCTGGAAAGTGGCAGGTGTGGTGATACCTGTCTTTTCATTGCGCTCGGCACGCAGTTACGGAATCGGTGATTTCGGTGACTTGAAAACGCTCATCCAATGGGTGGTGAAGACCAAGATGCACGCGATTCAGATTCTGCCCATCAATGACACGACCATGACTGGAACATGGAAGGATTCATACCCCTACAACTCCATTTCCATCTATGCATTCAACCCGATTTATTGCGACTTGAACGCGCTGCCCGAATTGGAGAACCGCTTTGCAATGGAGAAGTTCTTCATGAGACAGCAGAAAGTGAATTCCCTTCCTCAAATAGACTATGAGAAGGTCTTCCAGATAAAGATGGAGTATCTCCGCATGGTCTATGCGCAAGAAGGAGAGAAAGTGCTGGAAAGCGATGACTTCATCCAGTTCTTCAACAGCAACAAGGACTGGCTGGTACCCTACGCTGCATTCTCGCATCTGCGCGACACATACGGCACTCCAGACTTCCACAAGTGGACTCAACATAGCACGTACAACCAGCGCGAGATTGAGAAGCTCACCCGAAAGGACAGTCCCGAGTATCAAAAGGTGGCACTCTATTACTATATCCAATATCAGCTGCACCTCCAACTGCTTGACGTGCGCAATACCGCACGCGAGGCTGGAGTCATCATCAAGGGAGACATTCCTATTGGCATCTCACGCAACAGCGTGGAAGCGTGGTCGCAACCACACTTGTTCAACATGAATGGGCAAGCTGGAGCACCACCAGACGACTTCTCCACGAACGGACAGAATTGGGGGTTCCCCACCTACAACTGGGACGCAATGGCTGCGGAAGGCTATCATTGGTGGATTAGACGATTCCAAAAGATGGCAGAATATTTTGATGCCTACCGCATTGACCATGTGCTGGGCTTCTTCCGCATATGGGAAATACCACAACATTCGGTACACGGACTGCTGGGGCAATTCTCACCCGCACTTCCCATGAGCGTGAACGAAATAGAGAGTTACGGCTTGCGCTTCAACGCGGAATACATGACTCGACCGTTCATTACCGACTGGACACTGGAACGCGTATTTGGCTATCGCGCAGACCTGGTCAAGGCACTCTACTTACAGCCTCGGACTGATGGGCGCTACGATCTGAAAGACGAGTATTCCAGTCAGCGCAAAATTGAAGCAGCATTCGCCAACAGAGCTGACGAAGACAGCATCTCCTTGCGCGACGGACTCTATACGTTGGCATCATGTGTGCTCTTCGTTCCCGACCACAAATATCCAGAGGTATATCATCCACGCATCTCTGCACAACGCGACTTTGTCTATGAGTCGCTGCCACCACATGAGCAGGAGGCTTTCAATCGCCTCTACAACGACTATTTCTTCCGACGCCACAACAAGTTCTGGTATCGGGAGGCCATGAAGAAGCTGCCTATCCTGACACAATCCACCCGCATGCTGGTGTGTGCAGAAGACTTGGGAATGGTGCCTGACTGCGTGCCATGGGTCATGGAGAACCTGAAAATCCTTTCGTTGGAAATCCAGACCATGCCGAAACGTCCAGAATTGCAGTTCGGGCGCTTATGGGAGAACCCATACCGTTCGGTGGCCACCATTTCCACTCACGACATGCCCCCACTCCGCATGTGGTGGGATGAAGATACAGAACGTGCACAACAATTCTACAATCTGGCACTCTACAAAGATGGAACGGCACCTCATCCTGCTCCAGGATGGCTGTGCGAGGACATCGTAGCAGCCCATCTGTTCTGCCCGTCGGTATTTACCCTGCTTTCACTGCAGGACTGGCTGTCCATCGATGAAAATCTGCGCCTTGCAGATCCTATGGCGGAACGCATCAACATCCCTGCCAACCCACGCCACTATTGGCGCTATCGCATGCACATGACTATTGAGCAACTGATGAATGCTCACCAATATAACGAAAAAGTAAAATTGCTGATTGAAAACTCCGGACGCGCATGAGCACCGACAATAATAAGAAGAAAAAGAATAAGCGCAAGCAGGCGAATTTCTACATCGCTTTCGCCATCACAATGGGTTTGTTTGCAGCCATCCGGCATGGCTTCGCATTAGAGATTCCCATGAACCAACCCCGTCATGAAACTGTCATGACACTTTCGCTGAAGGCTCCCGATATGGAATCGTCGGCCATGGCAATCAACGCTGCCGAGAACAACACGGAGGATGAGGAACTCTATAACGACATCCCCGACTCCCTCATGGAAGGAACGGAGAACCACGAGACAACAGTGAACTCACCTGAGGATAATCTTGTCATCGGAGACACCATACCTCAAAAGGCTGTCGCAACAAATGACACTCCCAAGCCCAAGAACACACACCGTATCCGCGGAGTGTGGAGTTATGTGGAATGCTTCCCCGACATACAAGATGTGCAGATTATCGCTGCCACAAAGAACGGCATCAAACCTGTCAGAAACAGAGATGAAGCAGAGAAACTGGTGAAACAACGCCAACTGGTGAACATTTGCCATTCACCATTTTACAAAGTAGACAACCTTACACACTCTATTCCCTACCTGGTGCCTCAAGCTCAGCATCTGCTGAACACCATTTGCCTGAACTTTATCGACTCTTGCACGGTAAAGGGGCTGCCTATACATCTGCCTATTATCACATCGGTGCTACGCACCACAGATGATGTATCAAACCTGCAAAAGGGCAACAAGAACGCCACCACCAATTCGTGCCACTGCTATGGGACTACAGTAGATATCGCATACAACCGCTTCTACCCTTTGACTGGCTCCTATTCACCAAACACACCTCAACTGCGATGGGACGAACCGATGAAACAAGTATTGTCGGAGGTGCTTTTCGACCTTCGCAAACGGCAACTCTGTTATGTGAAGTACGAGAAGAAGCAAGGATGTTTCCATCTCACGTGCAGATAAGACAAGGCACACACAAAAATGTAATGCCATACAAAGAGGGCCACTTCCACATGAAAGTGACCCTCTTTTCTTTATGCCTTAAGCCTTTACTTATGCTTCGTGTATCAGACGTCTTGCAATCAATTCCACTACATCCACATTGACCGCATTGCCAAGAGCTTTCATCTTCTGTCCACGAGACAAACCGTTGTAGCTCAGCTCTTGCATGGACTGAATACGAGCCGCTTCATTGTGAGAGATGTAGCGTCCCCATCGGAAATCCTCTTCCACATATGGCTTTCCTTTCTTGTCAAGCGCTCCGCCTGGCGGATATGGCACCCAAGGAAGAATCGGTGTAGCAGTAGAGCATAGCGTGATTGTGGGCACATAATTCAAAGAACGAATACGGATGCCTGAGGGCCGCAACTGAATGACATGGTGACGGAAATTCCAATCTTGGTTGGTACTCCACTCCAGCATACGCTGTGTGCGGGGATACTTCAAGATTTTTGGCAACCAGCCATCAATCCAATCTTTGTGCCGCTGATAGAGCTCACGGTTCTGGCGAATCAGCACTTTCTTGAACTCAGGATAAGTATCTTCATACTTCGTTTTTCTCATATAGAAAGGTAGTCCAGCGATGAGCTTTTCTCGTGTATCGCCTTCAATTACTCTACCGTAATTTCCTCGACGTCCTCGCAAGCGCTCAAGAGGCTGAAAGGCTGGAGGAGTATCTTCAAACTCATAGTCTGCGCCAAACTCCATCGTGAAGATGCAATGAGAAGGCATATAGCCATCACGTTTCGTCACATTATAAACAAACTCCTGCCAAGCATCGAACACGGGATGAAGGGCTCGACGAACGGGCTGCAGACCATCATTATCATAAGGATCCACAATCGTGCGCACATCACTAATAACTCGCTCATCAGGTTGCGGGAAGTGAAACTTACGCATTCCGCTCTTCCCCTCGGAATCGCGCAACATGCCAACAATGTAGAAGCGGGGGCGATGCTGCGGTATGCCAAACTCATGAGGCGAGAACACACGCCCATCAATGTCATATCCTAATGCATCCAGCTTTTGCTGAATGACGGCCCAAGTGCGTCCTCCATCATGTCCTGGCAACGCAGACACGTTCTCTAAAAAGATGTATGGAGGATGGTGGTATTTCAACACTCGACAAATCTCATCAAACAGGTTTCCACGCCCTAATTCGTCATCAAACCCCTGCTTTTTGCCAGAGAAAGAAAAAGGCTGACAAGGAAATCCGCCACACAGAATATCATGAGCGGGAATATCTTTTACATCTATCTGAGTGATGTCCCCATAAATAGGCACATCAGGGAAGTTTACCTGATATAGCTTGCGCAACTTAGGCTTAATTTCAGAAGCATAGACACATTCATGCCCCAAACGCGATAGGGCAAGATGAAAACCTCCAAGACCTGCAAACAAATCAACAAATTTCATTTCTTATCAATGTCTCTATTCTGTGCCGTATCAGCGCTCCTTGATATCCAACATAAACCAACAAACGTGAGCAGACCGTTCAACATCAGCATCTCATATCCAAACTGATACCCTGCCGCTGCTTGCACTGCCGCATCTATCACATAGCAGATAACAGGCGATGCAATGACAACATAAGGGACAAGCTGCTCACGCAAATAACGCTTGGTGAACATGCCAAAGGCAAAAAGTCCTAAAAGAGGACCATACGTGTACGACACTAAAGTGTATATCAAATCCATTACACTCCCCGAACCCAACCAATGGAAAACGAGTGTAACGATGACAAAAGCGATGAGTAAGCCCAAATGCACCTGCTTGCGTGTTCGCTCATCCTTCTCGCGGTGCAATAGGTCTATACAAAAACAGGTCGTCAATGCAGTCAGCGCGGAATCGGCAGAAGAGAACGCGCTGGCAATAACACCCAACGTAAAGAACACAAGGCATGCCTGTCCCAAAGTTCCATCCAACACGATTTGGGCCAACAGAGCATCCCCTTTCGCCGGCAAATCCAAACCTAACTGCTGATAAAGCATAAGGAGAAGAATGCCTAATGCCAGAAAAAGGAAGTTGACGGGTACAAAGAGCACACCATACGAACACATGTCCTTCTGTGCACTACGGAGGTCTTTGCACGTCAAGTTCTTTTGCATCATGTCCTGATCTAACCCCGTCATCACAATCACCACAAAGATGCCCGACAAGAATTGCTTCCAGAAATTTTGCTTGGAAGAGAAGTCATCCCATTCAAAGATGCGTGCATGAGCATCGTTCCATACAGCAGAGAAAGCTTCCGTAAGGCTAAAGTCCAACAGTTCAGCCACACGCACCAATATCAACAGAAGCGCCAACAACAAACAAGCTGTTTGTACGACATCCGTCCACACCAAAGTTCGGATGCCACCTCTACGCGTATAGAGCCAGATGAGCAGCAACGCTACCACAACAATCAGTGCATAAGGAAGTTCTATGGTGTCAGACAAGCAGTTCTGGAGTATCTCACAAACCACATAGAACTTCGCTGCTGCACCCAGCAGTTTACTCAAGATAAAAAAGGATGCGCCTGTCTTATAACTGACTCGGCCCAGACGATGATGAAGATACGTGTAGATAGATGTAAGTCTGTGCTGATAATACAATGGAAGCAGCACAAAAGCCACTACGATATACCCGACAACAAAACCTAAACACATCTGCAAATAAGTCATATCTGTGCCTATCACCCATCCTGGTACACCAATGAAAGTCAAGCCAGAGATACTGGCACCAATCATGCCAAAAGCCACCAGCGGCCATGGAGACTGACGGTTACCACTAAAAAACGCGGTATTCCCATCGCCGTTCTCCTCACTATCTTTCATGCTCATCAGCCTTCCACGTCGCTCTATCCAACGAGACAAGAGCAGCAGAACAGCAAAATATAATATGATAGTCCCTAAAACAATCATTCCTTTACATCAACATCTTCCCAATATTCACCCTGCACTGCATCAAGACGATGCTTCATTTTCCAATTCCTCCAGTGTCTTCAAGAAGCCGTTTCCATAAAGGGAGAACTTAGACCCAAAGCCCGGCTTACTCTCCACATCCAATTTCAGACTCATGCCCTCAGCCAACTTTCTAGCCACGTGCAAGCCTAAGCCAAGTCCAGGAATGAAACCATTATCTTTCCAGAAGAGTCCAAATGCCAATTGTTGCTTTTCACGTGGAATACCACAACCAGTATCTGAAACGAAGAGTTCCACCTCGTCACTATTCAGATGATATGCCATACCCACAATGATGTGCCCACGCTTTGTAAACTTAATAGCATTATTGACCAACTGGCTCAAGATGTACTTCACACGAGTTCTGTCGTTATTCATCCGCACCCCCTTTTGTACAGCCTGCATGTAGAGAGTGACACCATCAGGCACTAAATCCGTCCATTCAGCCACAACCTCTTGAATCAGAGCTGCAGGGTCAAACTCTTCCTTCACATACTGAATACGTCCACTCTCAATACGAGAGAACATCAAGATATCTTCAATCATGGCAGACAAACTTGTGTTGTTTGCCTTGATAATCTTAGCATATTCTGCCAGTTCTTCAGGTGTGAACGCATCAACAGGCATGCCCACAATCACATCGCTGAAACCTACTACCGCATTCAGAGGTGTACGGATTTCATGGCTAATCGTTGTCAAGAAGTCCTCCTTCTGCCTTGCCTCTTCAGCAAGGTCCATCGCCAGACGCAAATCCTTCTCATATTGTTTTGCTTCATCAATGTTAATAAGAATACCGTCTACATGCTTAGTATGATCCTTGTTCTCAAAGATAACCACAAAACGCAATTGCCACCAACGATACTTTCCATCTACATTCGCATAGATTTCATAGTCATGTGTACCTACAATTTCTATGGCCTGCTGGATGAGCGGTATATCATTCGCATAATCAGGATGGATGTGAGATATGATATCCTTCAGGTTATCCTCAGTACGCACAGAGCGGCTATCAGCACCGTGCAAGGCCATCTGGCGGATTTCAGCCCGACGCTTCACATCGGCAATCAAGTCATGCACATGGCGATCTCTCCAAGCCTGCAACACCAGGATGATAGCGCCACAACCCAAAATAAAGACGCCAACAATCAGAATCCACGTCACATAATTATAAAGAGGAGAAATCTTCTCTATTGGAGCACCCACAATGGTAAAGCGGCCACTATAATCACTATACTTCAAGCCCAGCTGCTGCATGGCCTGATAATCCATGTAATAATCCTTTTGGTGAGCGAGACCGACAAATGAAGATAGGTCGGCTCCCATCAACACCTCAGAAGCCACACGTGCCAAATCTGTCGCTATGGTCGCATAGTCAGCGAAGTAGCCACACAAATATTTCCCTCGTCCATCAGCAAAACCGGTTTTCACAGCTGTAAACTGCGGTCGTCCTGTCTTGTCTGCAATCATCGAGCTGTACAAGTCATGCTTCACCACCAAAGAAGGATACTTCCATGAGTGGATATAAATCTTACGCAGATTCTCATAACCCTCATCACGAGCATACAAGTTCTGCTTTGTGTTCCGTTCAGGCTCAGCAGCAGAAAACGTCAGCACCATCACACTATCCTTCCATATTGTCTGGAATCTCTCCGTTGAAAGTCCATCAATATGGAAATCTGTATTGTCCACATAAGGCGGACGGTTAATTGCTTGTCGGAGCTCATTGCGGATAAGAGAGTCCTGATAGAAATAATCCAACTCTATTTCCACACAATTCTTGCCCGTCATCTCCACTGCCAAGTTGATGTTCGTGCAATAGTCAATGGGGTCGTTTATGACCACGATGTTCTTATGCCTTCTGATTTTGTCCCATTCGGGATGGTGCAAACCACCAAAAATAACAGGCACAGAATCCAAATCATCTAACATCCCTAAATCTTGCCAAGCAATAAAGTCGTGAGCTGCACGGTCTCCTTCTGTCATCATCACGTCAGGAATCCATCCCTCCTTCATCAGTGAATCCCTCAGTTCCAAGTGCTTTTTATAGGTTTCACCTGCAGGGTCCTCTAAGGCGAGATACAGATGGCGCACATCCACATCGATTCCATTATTACGGAAACCCTTCAGCAAATTCTCATTGAAACCACGATATGCAGGCAATTCTTTCTCATAACTATGGAACACCAGCACGCGCGCTTTTCTATCCAAAGCCTGTTTCGGTGCTTTTGAACAAGAGGTAGATGCCAAAGCGCCCCAACCCAACGTGAGTACCAACAGCAGACATTGCACAACGCGCATAAGACGGAAATAGAACTTGCTACCTTTGCCTACTTCACTTTCCACACCGATTGTGCCATTTTGTTTTTCTATAATAGTCTTACTGATGTTCAATCCGAGTCCTGTACCACGGTCTGTCTCATTCACCTTCACATAACGTTCAAACAACTGTGCCTGCTTCTCTGGTTCAACACCAATACCCGTATCTTTCACATACACTTCTATTTCATCAGGATTTTCCTCCATGTGTTTCCATCCCAATGTGATGCTGCCCTCTGTTGTAAACTTGAACGCATTGCTCAAGAAGTTGTTCACCACTTGCTTCGTGCGTGTCATGTCGATGTTCACTGTCTCATCTGGCTCATCCATCTCCAACAAGAACTGCAAATGGGTTGGTGCAATAATATAATTGGTCTTGTAACAGTCGTTCACCAACTTCTGTACCGACACTGGCTTCTGGATAATCTCCAAGTCGCCTGTCTCTATCTGAGCTTTCTCCATCACACTGTCAATCATATTCAAAATCATGTCGGTGTTCTGATGGATAATCTCGGCATATTGCTCCCGCTCTCCTTCCTCGAATGTCATGCCTGGCGTAGTAAGCATTGTTGAGAAACCTGTCACAGCGCCCAGTGGCGTACGCAGATCATGGCTGATATTAGCCAAGAAATTCTCTTTCAGAGCCACTTGGCTTGCCAAGATTTGTGCCTGTTCCAGTTGTTCCTCCGTCTTTTTCTTCTGGTCTATGTTCATCAGCAAGCCATACAATTCCCCTGTACGAGCCGACTCATCAGTAGCGGTATAAGTAGCTTCTGTCCAGAACCATCGCTTACCGCCATCAGGTGTAAGACGCATACGAACAGTTTTCTTTCCACGCTGCTCACGGAAGTTCTTGAGAAAATTAAATGACGCTTTACTGTCTTCATGCACACACTTTTCCATCTGCTCCACCGTGAACGTATTGGATGGCAACTCGAAGTAGTTTGCAAATTGAGGACTGAACGAAAACTCATCACCACTCAACACCCAAAGAGTGTCCTTGGCATTCGAGAACATCAAGTCATGCACCTTCTCCTCATACTGCAATTCCTCCACCAGAGCCATCTGCCCACGCCATTTCCAATGCTGCATAAAGCGGAACACGGCATATATCAGCGCACCGATCAGCAGCAACAGCAAGGCCACCTCAAGAGCGAACTGCCCTGGATATTCCAGATAATAAGGCACATTCACCATTTTGCAATACTTGCTAATGACACTATAAGGAAGCGTCGGGAACACTTTCTGCAAGGCACGCCAATCGATATAGTAGTCACAAGCATGCTGGCTTATAGGCAAGGCACGTGGATGCTCCCCCCTAAGAATACGAACAGCATAGGCCACTTGATCCTGCACCTGTGTTTCGGTTCCGGTGAAATAGCCTCCCACAAACTGCGGATTTTGTGGATTGTTGAATGATTCACGAATACAAGTGAACTGCGGGTGCACCGTCAAATCGATGAGACTATTGCTATAAATGTCCTTCTTCACTTGCATATGCCACATGCGGCGAGCATTTTGATAGAAGAAAGCTGTCCGCTTTCGGCTCTCATGCTCATCCTCATTGGGCCTATGGTTCATATAGGGGCTACTACATGAAACAAAGTGCACAGCGGCCACACCTGGGTGGTTCTTGCGCATATACTCATCTGATATTTCGGGAAGATGGAAATCTGAATTGTTTACAAATCGAGTTGAATCAGCCAGTTCTTCCGCAAACTGTGCTCTCAAGCGATTATCCATATCACTATAATCCAACTCAACAGTAATATTCTGCGTCTGAGCCAAACGCATGATACCACTTATATTGCGTCCCAAGTCAATACGGGACTCATATCCTGTCATCAGCGGGAAGTTAGGCAGCGAGTCGCGCAACAAGGAGTTCACACCGGCAAACACCACAGGTGTTTTCTGGAAGATAGAATCATGACGCATATGTTTCAGCACCCACTCCACAATGGGGTCGTCATTCAGCAGAATTACTTCTGGCTTCCACGCCTTGATATTCTCAGCATACCTTGGCCAATCATTAAGAGAGAACACCTCGTCCGGACGAGACACCATACGCGCATAAATATGGCGCACTTCCACATTCAGCCCACTTTCCTTGAAAGCCTTGTTCATGCACTCCGTAAAGAATTCATTTTCCTCACCGATGCTGTCCCACGAGTGAATGACCATCACCCGATGAGGAGGCGCAACCCGTCTAATAGAAGGAACTTCATTACAGGCACCTAATACAATAAGTAACAAGGCAAAAGACAAGAAGGTCAGTAAAAGAATATGATGCTTTTTCATGTGTATCATGTGTAGCTCACTTACTTATGTTAATGTTGCAAAGATATGATAAAATATCTGAAGCGCCACATGTTTTTCCAAGTTTTTTTACACAATATTACCAAATTCGGTTCCGGAGCATCCATTGTACAAATCCCCTGGTCGCCAAATACAGAACAAAAGCGAGCCACAAACCGTGATTGCCCCACACTGGAACAACCAGCGCATAAAGAGCAAAGAACACCATTCCTCCTAATGCCATAGAAAGCAGCATTCCCCTTGTAGCAGTTGCGCCAACATAAATGCCGTCCCAGATAAAAGTAGCCATTCCGCACGCAGGGATAAGAAGCGTCCATGGCTGATAGGCCCGTGCTGCTTCCGCGATGTTCGCATCATCCGTAAGGAGCGAGAGAAACGCACGTCCACCCAGCCAATACATCAATGTGAATGCAGCCACAAGTCCCCATCCCCAGCGGAACAGATGCCGCACCGTATCTTCATAGACGTTGCGCCTACACCCACCTATAGCCTTGCCCACCAACGCCTCGCCGGCAAAGGCAAAGCCATCCATGATATAGCTGTACAGCGTGAAGAGTTGCATCAGCATCGTGTTCACAGCCAGTTCCGTATCACCCTGACGAGCTCCAGCTGCAATAAAGAGAAAGTGCACCGCTATCAAGCAGCAAGTACGCAAAAAGAGGTCTTTATTCAAGAAGAAGAAACGGAATAAAGAGTCTTTTGAAATAATCAATCCACGAGAAACATACTTTCTCAATCTTAGATAGTTAAGCAGTATCAATGAAAGTGCAACAGCAAGTCCTACATATTGTGCTATTACTGTACCAAGAGCCACACCCTCCAACTTCATCTGCAATCCATACACCAGCGCAAAACTCACAACGATGTTAGCCACATTCTGCACCACAGCCACCACCATTGGAATTCTGGAATTCTGCATACCCACAGACCA
>AUXO016412100.1_pt1 | contig 11940 bp, 8 predicted proteins | sample 768731 | NCBI WGS metagenome assembly AUXO01 (sample SAMN02715735, study PRJNA202380) | gut metagenome | biome: sheep rumen | host: Ovis aries | place: New Zealand: Palmerston North | reverse complement strand
TAGTGATTGGTTTTATATTAGTCACTATAACCTGACGAATTTCAAAACTCGTCAGCATCACTAAACAAAAAAGTTTAGTTTTTTATTTTAAGAAAATGGAAAGAAAGACTTCGAAAACGAAGTCTTTCTTTCTTTTAGTATTTAATTAGATTCTGAAGATTATGAATTCATGATCTGTTCAAATTCATCTCCATCAATCTTTTCCTTATCTAGAAGCACACCAGCTACTTTGTGTAGTTGATCCATGTGCTCATTCAATATATCAACAGCTCTTTGATATGCTGTGTCAACTATCTTCTTAACTTCTTCATCAATTAATCCTGCTGTCTCTTCACTGAAGTTCTTTTGTTGTGTAAAGTCTCTTCCTAGGAATACTTCTTCTTGATCATTACCATATGTAATAGCTCCTAGTTTTTCTGTCATACCATATTTAGTAACCATTGCTCTAGCGATCTTAGATGCTCTTTCAATATCGTTGCTTGCACCAGTTGAAATATCCCCAATGATTAATTGTTCTGCAACTCTACCGCCTAGTAATGATACAATTTGTTCTTCCATTTCTGTCTTGCTCATAAATTGTTTATCTTCAGATGGTTTATACATTGTATAACCACCAGCCATTCCTCTAGGAATGATTGAAATTTCATGTACATTGTCTTGTGTTGGAAGGAATCTACTTGTAATAGCATGTCCAGATTCATGATATGCAACAAGTTTCTTTTCATGTTCTGAGATAACTCTAGATTTCTTTTCAGGACCCATAGTTACTTTAACCATTGCATCTTCTATTTCTTTCATGCCAATTTCAGTAGCATTTCTTCTTGCAGCAAGTAATGCTGCTTCGTTTAATATGTTTTCAAGATCTGCACCAACAAATCCTGCTGTATTCTTTGCTATTGTAGATAAATCTACATCATCTGCTAATTTTTTCTTTCTTGCGTGTACTTTTAATATTTCTTCTCTTGCTTTTACATCAGGTGATGCAACAACTATTTGTCTATCAAATCTTCCTGCTCTTAGTAATGCTTTATCTAAAACGTCTGGTCTGTTTGTTGCTGCTATAACTATAACACCTTCATTTGCTGCGAAACCGTCCATTTCAACAAGTAATTGGTTTAATGTTTGTTCTCTTTCATCATGTCCACCACCAAGTCCTGCACCTCTTTGACGTCCAACAGCATCAATTTCATCTATAAATATTATACATGGAGCATTTTTCTTAGCTTGTTCGAATAAGTCTCTTACTCTTGATGCACCAACACCAACGAACATTTCTACGAAATCTGAACCACTTATAATAAAGAAAGGAACACCTGCTTCTCCAGCTACAGCTTTTGCAAGTAATGTTTTACCAGTACCTGGGTGACCAACTAATAAAACACCTTTTGGAATTCTAGCACCCATGTCTGTATATTTCTTTGGAGATTTTAAGAAATCAACTATTTCTGCTAACTCTTCTTTCTCTTCTTCTATACCTGCAACATCTTTAAATGTAACTTTTGTTTTAGCATCATTTGTATTTAATAATCTTGCTTTGCTCTTTCCAAAAGAAACTGATTTATTAGCTCCTTGATTTGGATTCATAAGAACAAACCAGAATAATAAGAATACAAGTACTATAAATAAAGGAGAGATTAATGTGATTATATTATATATAGGAGAAACTTCTTGTTGATTAACTACTAATTGTCCTGCCTCTATGTTCTCACTAATTGTTTCCATTAATACTTCAACATTTGGTATAACAACTTCTTTTATTACTATACCACTTGTGTTTGTCGCTGTTGTTGATGATGTTGTGGCTGGTTCGCTACCACCTATAGTTGCATATACCTTTGTTTGATCTCCATCAATTTTAATTTCTGTAACTTCACCTGCAGCTATCTTGGTAATTAACTCTGAGTAACTCATTTTTGTATTTGGATTATTAACGAAAGCATCAAGTAATCCAATAGCTACTACAATTATAACTAACCAGATAGCTAGTGTTTTAATTCCACTTTTCAAAGCATATTCCTCCTAAATTTCTTACTGTACCTAAAATATAGCAAAGAAAAAAATCAAATGCAACAGTTTTTTTCAAATGAAATAACTCTGTAACATTTGATTTTTCAAGTTTTCTACGGATATTTATATTTGCCCGCTCAAAATTATTTGTTTATTTTTTATTACAATCTTTGTTTTTTTATTTGGAGTTAAATATTTATTTCCAATATTATTATTACATAATTTTATCATATCTTCTACGTGAATCTTTTCAATTCCTTGTGTAGAGCCAAATATACGTTTGATTGCATATAATAATACTCTTTTTTGAATAGCTTTATTTTTTTCATTAAAATTCTTTAATTTTAATCGAATTATTTTCTCGTTTCCTACAGTCTCTTCAGCTATAACAAGCTCTTTATACTCTTTTTCTGTAATTTCATCTAGATAGTTTAAATCATCTTTTGCAATTTCTGATAGTCTAGAAATAGTCTCAATAATATTTGGATTAAAATTTGTTATAACATACGGAATTACTACGTTGCGGACTTTATTTCTTGTATATTTGTTATCATCATTTGACTCATCATGTCTTGGATTTAATTTTTCTTCTTCACAATACTTTTCAATTTCTGATCTTTCTGCTTCAATAAGTGGTCTTATATATTTTCCATTAACTGGTTCGATTCCTATAAGTCCTGCCATTCCTGCACCACGTAGCATATTCATTATAATAGTTTCTGCTTTATCATTTTTGTTATGAGCAATAGCAATTTTATTAGCATTTACTTCTTTAGCTACTTCATCAAAGAAGTCATATCTTACCATTCTACCCGTCTCTTCTAATCCTCTCTTGCTATCTTGCGCAAGCTTTGAAACATCTGCATGCAAAACGTGAAAATCGATATTTTTTGCTTCGCAAAAATTTTTTACAAACTCTTCATCTATTTTTGCATTTTCTCTTAATCCGTGATTAACATGTGCACAAAAGATTTCAAAATTCATTACTTTTGATAATTTAAAAAGAATATTTAACATAGAAATTGAATCTGGTCCACCAGAAACGCCAAGAACTATTCTATCGCCATTTTCTATTAAATTATATTTTTTAATTGTATTTTTTACAGATTCTTCTAACATATTTACCTTTCATTTTATAAAAGACGTTATATTACTTATAACGTCTTTTGTTTAATATTATTGCACATCACCAAAAAATCTTTTATCTAGATTTTCAAATTTTGTGAAACTTGGGAACCAAGCTAAATCGACACTTCCTGTTGAACCAGCTCTATGCTTTGCAAGAATAATCTCAGCAATATTTTTTCTTTCAGATTCATCGTTATAGTAGTCATCTCTATGAATAAACATTACTATGTCAGCATCTTGCTCTATAGAACCAGACTCTCTTAAGTCTGAAAGCATAGGTCTTTTATCTTCACGTTTTTCAACGCTACGAGAAAGCTGTGCTAATGCTATAACTGGTATATCAAGCTCTTTTGCAAGTATTTTTAAAGATCTTGAAATCTCACTAATTTCTTGCTCACGAGTACCGTTTTTTCTTCCTGTTGGTTGAACAAGTTGTAAGTAGTCAATTACAACTAATCCAACATTTTTCTCTAATTTAAGCTTTCTACATTTAGCTCTTATTTCCATTATAGAAATACCTGCTGTATCATCTATATAAATTGGAGCTTCAGAAAGCATTCCAAGAGTTGTTGCGAGTTTAGTCCAATCATCATCCTCTAATTGACCAGTTCTAATTTTATTACTATCTACCATTGCTTCACTGCTTAGAATTCTGTTTGCAACCTGTTCTTTTGCCATCTCTAAGTTGAATATTGCAACTGGTACTTTTGCTTTTACTGCAACGTTAGTTGCAATATTGATAGCAAATGCTGATTTACCCATTGCAGGTCTTGCAGCTAGAATTATTAGTTCAGAACCATGAAGACCTGATGTAATTCTATCAAAATCATAAAAACCTGTTGGTATTCCACTAAATGCACCTTTATTGTTATAAAGTTTTTCTATTTTATCAAAAGACTCAACCAAAACATCTCTAAGTGGTGAATATCCTTTTGTATTTTTCTTTGATGCTAATTCAAAAACTTTCTTTTCTGCCATATCCATAATGTTATCAACATCTTCAGTTTCATCATAGCCTAGAGCGACAAGTTCATTTGATGTTGTAATCAAATCTCTTAAAGCTGCTTTTTCTTCAACTATTTTAATATATTTATCAACATTTGCAGTTGTTGGAACTCTCTCTGGAAGAGAAGCAAGATATTCCAATCCTCCAACTCTTTCAAAATTTCCTGTTTCAACAAGTTCTGCTTTAACTGTTATAATATCAACCGGCTCACTCTTTGAATACAATGCATAAATAGCAGCAAATATAGCTCTATTATCTTCTCTATAAAAAGATTCTTCTTTTAGCACTTCAATTGCACTCACAACAGCATCTTTATCTGTTAACATACATCCTAGAATTGCTTGCTCAGCTTCAATGTCGTGTGGTGGTACTCTTCCCAATTCCATACTTCATACCTCTAATAAATTATTCTGGTACAACCATTACCTTTACTTTAGCCATAACGCCTTCGTTAAGTTTTAAATCTACAATTGTAACACCTGCTGCTTTAATACTTTCTTGTAATAATACTTTCTTCTTGTCTACATCTATTTTATAATCTTTCTTTAATGCTTCAGAAATTTCTTTTGATGTAACTGCTCCAAATAGTCTGCCATTTTCTCCTGCTTTAACTTTTATTTTTACAGTTATGTCTTTTAATCTTTTTGCAATTTCTTCAGCTTCCTTTTTGTCTTCGCCTTTTCTATAAGCTACTGACTCATTCTTAGCTTTTAAATTATTCATGTTTCCTTGATCAGCTGGAACAGCTAGATTTTTAGGAAATAAATAATTTCTTGCATATCCATCTGCTGCATTAATTACTTGATCTTTTTTGCCTACACCTTTAATGTCTTGTTTTAAAATTACCTTCATGAAATTTTTCTCCTTTCATATCGTTATAATTTTAGCTCTCTTATTGTATAACAAATTTAGTCAAATTTCAACTTCTAAAGCATAATTTAAGCCTTTTTTTGATAAAAGAGTATATATCTCTTAGTCCCAAGATTGATTAATTATTAAACAATAATTTTTGTCTGTTATAACCCTTGCCTAGACTGCATTTAATTGACTTTTTATGTTAAATATGGTATAATAGATGAAGCTTTGAAAAAATTTTACAATAGTTTTTAAGATATATATATTTAATTGGAGGTATTATAAATGAATGAATCTTTAGATTTAAACTCTTTAATCAAACAAATGCAAGATTCAAATCCTGCAGTACTTAAGAAGATAAGTCAAAGACATATATCAAAAGCTAAAATTCTAAACAAAGGTTCAAGATTTTCTAAAGGAGAACTTCGTGGAAAAGAATTTGTTTTAGAAAATGGTATTAAAGTAACAATAAAAACTGATGAGGCAATTGGAAAAAAGGCACAAAACTTTATTTTTATAAATGGTGGTTTATCAAAAGCAAAGGAAACTCAAAAAGAATTAAGAGAATTACTAAAACCAGGAAATATGCCACAACAAGAAAAAAGAGCTGCTCTATCTCTAAAAAAAGCTATAGATGAGTATATTGAATATAGAACAAAGACAAATAAAGCTAGTAAAACGAAAAAACAAGCAGCCAAAAAAGATGCTAAAAAAGCTGTGGAAAAAGTTAATCCACAATACTTAAAAGAAGTTCAAGCGAAAATAGATGCATTTTTTGCTAAAGACCTAGATGGACTTTCAGAAAATGAGCAAGCTAGTGCATATGCAGAATTTATTGAAGAACTTGAGAATGAAAAAAGAAGAATAACTGCTGAATCCGCTGAATATCGTGAAAAAATGCAAGCACAAATTGATAGATTAGAATTATTAAAAAGAACAACATCTGATTATACCTCTCAAAGTTTTATAGATACACTTCAAGAAATTGCAGATGAAAAGAATGCAACTATGCCTATTATAGATAATATGGCTCAAGCCACAGAATTAATTAACCAAACCGTTGAAAGTATAAGACCTAAATCATTCCCAAATCTTTCTAGAGCATTTGATTCTGAAGATATGGCCACAGAATCAAGCTTTGTTTTGAAAGATACTGGATCATTTAGTGATAGATTTAAAGTAAATTTCTACTATATTGGTAGATTCTTCCATGATGAACTAGACAGGAAACAAAGAAAACAACTAAGGCAAGCATCATATGCTGCTCAAAAATATGGACGTGAAGGCACTATAGATGACCTAAATATTTTTGAAAGATTCTTCTCTGGTTTACCTTTAAGAGGAAATAATCAAAGAGCAATGAGATCATTAGACATTGAAACTGTAGATATCTTTGAACTATTTAACCTAGATGAGGATGATGTTCAAGATTTAAAAGAAAGTGGATACCTACAAGGCAAATTAGTTAGAAGGCCAATCCCAAGAGCTAAAACTCCAATAATTGATTTCTCTAAAGTTTCATCTCCAAAAAATGATAAGCAACAAGATTTAACTGAAGATTTAGATGGATTATTTGCAGAATTAGATCAATAATTAAAAATTAATAATATTTAACAAATCCCACATTTTATGTGGGATTTGTTTCTTTTATTTCTCATATATGTTACTTTTATTGACTTCTCTTTTTCCTTAAACGATAATATAATTAGAATATTATATGGAGAATTATTTATGGAATATAGTGATGTTTTAAATAATGAATTCAATAGTCAATTTATTAAAACCTTTTCATATAAAGGAAATACATACATAAAAGCTATGGAAATTAGTAAAAATGATTATAATTATAGATATTTTTTAATTACCGATAATTCATTAGAAGAAGTTACAGACTTAACACTTTTAGCATATTTTAATGAAACTGAAGGTTTTTCTTCAGATTTAGTTTTTTAAGTTATTAGGAGAAAAAAATGGCAGATACAGGTAGAGTATTTAACTCAGCAGTTAGGAATTTTATATGTGATCATGCAGAGAAAAAGTTAGAGGCTAATCCAACTTTTATCAAGGTCTTTGGAAAAAATTTTGCTAGAAAGTCCCTAAACACTAATATAGCAATTGCCTATACTAATGAACCAAAAGGTATAAGTACATATGCAGGATATTATAGCAGCTCAGATCATTCTATTACTATTGTAAGTACAAACAATAGTAATAACCTTCTTACTCCTGAAGAAATATTAAGTGATTCCTCAATTGAAGAGACTTGTATTCATGAAGCAATTCACGCATTGCTTGAAAGGTCAAAAGCAGAATGCAATAAATATCACATTAGTTCTGGAACAGGATTATTAGAAGTAAAGTACGATAAGCATAATCAAATATCTGAAATTGGTAGAGGTCTAAATGAAGGTTTTACAGAGTGGATGTGTGAACAATTAGGATATGAAACTCAAGCTTATCCAGAACTAACAGACTTTGTTAGACTTATTTCAACTTTCATAGGAACAGAAAAAACTATGGAACTTGGAAAAGGTGGTATTTTTCAAAGATTTCCTGGCATATTAGATATGGATATACAATCAGTTGTTACTCTTCTTGGTATTTCAGATGATTTGTACTTCCAAAGAGATCAAATTAAAAAATTATCAGGAATGATGTCAGCAATAAAGCTTTTTAATCAAGATGGAAGAAGTGAAGACAGTATTAACAAAGCTAAATATGACGCATATTTACCAGATATAGAAAGATTTAGAAATACTCCTGATTACACTCTATATATTAACAATAACCAGTTAGAAGATAATGAAGATTCATTAGTAAAATTTATAGATAGTATAATTGAAAATAGGAAAGAAAGTGCTACTGTTGATGTTGTTAGGTTTGGCAGTATGATTCTTGATAAATATTTTGAAAAAGATATGCATAGAATTCTAAACGGCCAACCTATGTCAAAAGAGGATTTTGAAAAGTGTGTACGCATTATGGGACTACTTAATATAGCCGACGTAGACATTCCCGAAAATATGCGTAATCAAAAGCCTCCATATTCAGCATTAGAATTTGCAGAAAAATTTGAAAAAGCACGTGAAAAACACATGGATTCACTAGATATAGCAGCTGGTGAACAATATAAGTCAGGTGAATTTAAGGCATTAGAATATCTAAGCTATCTAGATAAAGTATATTCTGGAACTCCATCTTCATATTACATTAAAGGAAAGCATCTTGGAAATTTTGTATCACAAATTGCACCAGAAACCTTTAGAAGTGACATTATTGATATATTGCATTCATTAGATAATTCTAAATCTGACACAAAAGAAAATAGAGAAGCATTAAAGAAACTTACACAAACAACAATCTTTAGATTAAAATCTAAAGATTCTGATAAATCTGTTGAATCTAGTGTAATTTTTAGTGAAGACAATTTTTACTCTAAATACTTTTCTAAGAGTAATACAATAAATAAAAATTCTGGTGATAAAGTAGATTTAAATTTCACACTAACTCAAGATGAAGATTATGATAATATTATGGAACAATTTGATACTCTTCGAGAAGATATTTTTAAGAAAACTCCAGATGCAAAAATACATATAGCAAGAAGAGAAATTATTGTTAAAAATGGAGACAACTACGACTTTTATACAATTGATGCTGGTCAAATTGTACCAATGGAAATTGAAGATTCTTTTGATTTCAACTGTGAACTTGGAGAAAAAATAAAGGATGAACCTCAAACATCAATGGTACCTCAAAAAACCTCACGCCTTTCAAATATGTTTAATACCATAAGAGGCAAACTTCTAGGTATTTTCAAAAATAAAAATTCTAGAGAATCTGACTTTGGAAACACTGATCAACCATCCACAGCTCCTGCTCCAAAGGACGTACAGATAGAAGATCATATGAGTCAATATGTCCAAAGTACTATTACTGGAAAGTATGATCCTACACTAGATACAAAAGAACATAATGATGAAAAAGGAATAGAAGAAGAAAGATAAAAAAAACAGCGATTGATTTATTCAATCGCTGTTTTTATTATTCATTTTCTAATAAATATTCATTTATTCTAATAATTAATTCATCTTTAGCATCTTCTAGTGTAAATCCTTCAAGTTGTGCACCAGCAAGAGTTATATGTCCCCCGCCTCCCAATTTTTCAAGGATTAATTGAACATTTATATCTCCTATTGATCTACCACTTATTGTAACTTTATCTCCCATTTTAGCCATAACAAATGATGCTGTAATGTCACTTATTGTTAGTAATTCATCGGCTGCTTTAGCACAAATCAAATTAGAGTTTTCATTATCACCATCATAAACTGCAACCCCTATGCTTTCATTGTGTATTTCAACATTTTTAACTATTTCAGCAATTGTGTTGTAACTTTCTAAATCAGATTGGAACCACTTTTTAACTCTTATTATATCAACACCATACTTTCTTAAATATGCTGCTGCTTCAAATGTTCTAACACCAGTCTTAAACGTAAAGTCTTTTGTATCAATCATGATTCCACCATATAAGCTTTCTGCCTCAATCAATTTAAGTTCTATATCATCAGCTGCGTATTGAATAATCTCAGTAACAAGTTCTGCAGCAGATGAGGCATATACTTCATGGAATGAAAGAAGTGTGTTTTCAATACAGTCTGGAGCTTTTCTGTGGTGATCTATAACTACTTTTCTTTCAATCTTTTCTAAAAGATCTGGGAACTCAACATATGAAATCTTATGAGTATCCACTATTATCAATAATGATTTATCAGTAATTTTCTCTATAGCTTGTGCTTCATCTAAAATAACACCTTTATAATCAACAATATCTTCTAATGCGTCTAAGAATTTACCAAGAGAACTTCCTTTAGGTTCTGAAACTATATATGCTTCTTTCTCAAAACACTTACATAGTCTAAATAAACCTAAAGCAGAACCAAATGCGTCAATGTCAATATTTTTATGTCCCATAATAAACACATTATCTGATTCATTAATAATCCTTGAAATTGATTGAGATACTGTTCTTGCTTTAACCTTTGTTCTCTTTTCAACTTCTTGTGTTTTACCACCATAGAACTTATACTTACCATCTTTTTTAACAACTGCTTGATCTCCACCACGTCCCAAAACAATATCCATAGCTGCTAATGCTGATTTATATTTATCATAAGTATTCTTTCCTTCAACAGAAATTGCCATAGAAAGTGTAATTGAGTTTGAGCCATCATATGTAATATCCTTAATTCTGTCGAGAATGTTAAATTTGTCTTTTTCAAACTCACTTAAGTATTGTTGTTCAAATATGAAAACAAAATGGTCTCTGTCGTTTTTAATCATTAATCCGCCTGTATTATTAATCCAGTCGATTATTTCTCTCTCAACTTTTGCTAGAAACTCTATTCTGTTTTCTGGTAAAGCTCTTTGAATTATATCTTCATAGTTATCAATTACAGCAAGTCCAACGCATGGTTTTGCATTGTTATAAGTATCAAATAAATCATTGTACTTTGTTTCATTAATAAAATATAGTGAAAGAACGTATTCTCTAGGTTTCTTTCTGTCTTTCTTTTTAGCTCTTAAAACGCTACCTCTAATTTTATATACTCTTTTATCTATATTAAATTGTTTTGTAATATCTACTCCTGTACCATTTTTCTCAACATCAAGTTTAATTTCTTTAATAATTGGTGTTAAATTTGTTGAAATATCTTCATTTTGGAATTCTTCAACAAATTTCTTGCTTCTCCAAATAATATTTCCATCTGTTTCTATAATAACAAGTGGAATCGGAGTATTAATTAAATTACCCTTTGAAGTTGTTGAAATATCATAGGTTATATCTCTTAAATGGTTTTCTAATTCTGTTTTCTTTTTTGCATTAGATACAATCGTATATGTAACCATTAATGCAAAAATAACAACTGATGGAACAATCCATCTTAGGTCATAGACGCAAAGCGCTATAGCAAGTATACCTATAACTACAATATATATAATATTCTTATTGATTAATTTGTCTAATATCTTTCCATTAGAATTCGACATAAATTCTCCTAACCAATATTACTTTTTTGTAATATCTTTAATTTAATATTATTTATATTATCTTTAGTATATTATCTTCCATCTTGACCATCTGGTTCCCCTGATACTAATGGACCGCCTTTTCTTCTTTTTCCTTTATAATCTAATATCAATTTCTTAAATCTTGTACTATTTAAGTATTTCTTAATATCAGTCTCAACAAAACTCTTAAATCTATCTTGATTAGCATCTTGTTTAAAGATTTTTCCTCTAATCTCATATAATTTATCAAAATATTGATTGATTTTTCTTTCCTCTTTTGACCCTTGCTTAACTTGTGTTACTATTGACTTATAATTTTCATATGAGTCAAATATCTGGGTACGAACCCTTTCTTTTTCTGCATGGTCATATTCAGCTAAAAACTTAAGTGGTGATGCAAACTCAACTTGTGCTAAGAATGATCTTAATTGTGCTTCATCTGAAAGGTCTGGAATTGGAATTTCTTCAAAAGCTTTTCCTTCCATATCACTATGAGCTGCATATCCATAATTTCCTTCCTCGTACTCATGTTGTGTTTGAAGTTGCATTTCTACTTTACCAAAAGGCGTATTAATTATAACAAAGTCTGCTACATATCCTTCTTCTGTTCTTTTTTCTTTAGAACTCTCCTTATCTAAGGATACACCAAATTTTTTAAGTAAATCTGAATTTTCAAACACGGAATAAACCTGTCTTCTAAGTACTGCTAAATCCAATTTATCGCTTACTCTTGCAGAGAAGAAATTAAGTAAATGATTGAAATTTACTTCACGAATTTCATCATCTGTTATTTTTCCATGCATAAATTCATACTCCTCAGGAGTTAATGCATCTTTTAGTTTACGCCAAATAGCCTTTCTCTCATAATA
>AUXO017842777.1_pt1 | contig 11941 bp, 13 predicted proteins | sample 768731 | NCBI WGS metagenome assembly AUXO01 (sample SAMN02715735, study PRJNA202380) | gut metagenome | biome: sheep rumen | host: Ovis aries | place: New Zealand: Palmerston North | reverse complement strand
AGTTCTGCAAAGTCCACCGGCATTTTTCTTTGCTTCCAAACATAAAACATTATATCCATCAAGTCTTAGTTGTTTGGTCAATGTTATTCCGGTAATTCCACCACCAATAATTACAAAATCCAACATTTATGCTTCTCCATTTTTATATTGATTAAAGAATTTTTTGATTCCATTTCTTATATCTATTTTGGGACTCCAACCTAATTTTTTTATTCTTTTATCATCCATAAGTTTTCTGAAAGTCCCATTAGGTTTGCTTTTGTCATATTCGATTTTTCCAGTAAATCCGACGGTGTCTTTTACCAACTCAAAAAGTTTTGAAAGTTTTATATCATTCCCAGCAGTAATATTTACAAAGTCCCCAATTTCATCAAAATTTTTTGTTTCCATAAGATACAAACATGCATCGGCTAAATCATCTGAACACATAAGTTCACGATATACTGAACCATCTCCCCAAAGGACCACCTTATCTCGAAATGCCCCAATCTTATTTAATGCTTTTTCAATAGATTTATCATCGTCAAGATTAAGTTTTTCATCTATTCCAAACCCAAGTTTTCTTTTCTTTAAATCAGCACGAATTCTATCAAAATTATTTTCTGATAAAAGTTTTGCAAGGTAAAAACGCCTAAGTATCATAGGTAAAAGATGAGCCGTTTCCATATCAAAATTATCACCGATACCATATTGATTTGTTGGCATAACGGAAATAAAATTTGTTCCATATTGTTTATTATAGAATTTACAAAGTTCAATCATCGAAATTTTTGCAATGGCATATGCTTCATTCGTTTTTTCTAAACTTCCAGAAAGTAATGCTTCTTCTCTCATAGGTTGAGGAGCATTTTTGGGATATATACAACTTGACCCAAGATTTAAAAGTTTTTTTACACCATATTTGTATGCTGAATGTATAACATTAAGACCTATCATAAGATTTTTATAAATAAATTCAGCAGGATAGGTCGAATTTGCAAGGATGCCACCAACTTTTGCTGCAGCTAAAATTACATATTCAGGTCTTTCCTCCATAAAAAATTTTTCGACATCAGATTGTCTTGTTAAATCAAGTTCATTTGATGTCCTTGTTATGATATTTGTATATCCAGATTCTAAAAGTTTTCTGTGTATTGCCGAGCCAACCAAACCAGTGTGTCCTGCCAAATAAATTTTTGAATTTTTTTCCATATTTTTCTCCTATTTTGGCTTGTATCCATTATCAATAAGAAGTTTTTCGCGTAACGCTTCTTTCATATCTTCCTCGACCATTTCTTTGCAAAGTTGTTCCAAAGAATATTTTGGCTCCCACTTAAGAATTTTATTTGCTTTTTGAGGGTTACCTTGCAAAATATCAACCTCTGCCGGCCGAAAATATTGTTCATCAATTTCTATTAAAATTTTTCCTGTTTTTTTATCAATTCCTTTTTCATCAAGCCCGTTTCCTTGCCAAACAATATCTATTCCAAGATTAGCAAAAGTCATTTCAATAAATTTTCTTACACTTGTTGTAATTCCAGTTGCCAATACATAATCATCAGGTTTTTCTTGCTGTAAAATACGCCACATACCTTCGACATAATCCTTTGCATGTCCCCAATCGCGTTTTGCATCAATATTTCCGACATAAAGTTTTTCTTGTGTCCCAAGTTTGATTCGACACGCTGCTCTAGTAATTTTTCTTGTTATAAAAGTTTCACCCCTTCTTGGACTTTCGTGGTTAAAAAGTATTCCATTTGATGCAAACATATTATAACTTTCACGATAGTTTACGGTTATCCAATACGCATAAAGTTTTGCCACTCCATAAGGTGAACGAGGATAAAATGGAGTAAGTTCTGATTGTGGTGTTTCCCTAACCAAACCAAAAAGTTCCGAAGTTGATGCTTGATAAAATCTTGTAGATTGTTCCATCCCCAAAAGTCTTATTGCTTCTAATATCCTAAGGGTTCCGATTCCATCGGCATCCGCAGTATATTCTGGACTTTCGAATGAAACTTTTACATGGCTCATTGCACCAAGATTGTATATTTCACACGGTTTAACTTCTTTTATTATTCTAACTATATTAAGACTATCTGTTAAATCTCCATAGTGTAGAAAGAATTTATTTTTTGAATATGGGTTTGTGTAAATATGATCTATTCTTGCTGAATTAAACGAAGAACTTCGTCTTTTAAGTCCGTGAACTTCATATCCTTTTTCTAATAAAAGTTCAGCTAGATAAGAACCATCTTGTCCGGTTATTCCGGTAATTAAAGCTATTTTACTCATTTACATTTCCTTTTAATTTTAAAATTGGTAAAAAGTTGAGTCCGAATAAATAAATTAAATTTTTCTTTAGTTTAAAAATGGTAAATATTCCAAAAAGTTTTACATATTTTTTGGGAAAGATTTCTTTTATTAAAAGTAGATTTAATCCAAACAATATTACTTTGTATTTTATGCCACAATTTTTTCTTTCTGATTTTGAAAAATATTTATTTTGAATTTTTTTCCATTCAATAGATACAGAATTTTTATCTGATGAAATTCCATTTCTATAGTGGTTCGCAATTATTTGATTTACATATCTAAATTTAACATTTGCCTTGGCAAATAATATAAATTTTTCATAATCACTTGCATATTTATATGTAATGTCATACAACCCATATTTTTGAAACAAATTTCGTTTTATAAAGCAAGATTGATGGTTAATTGTTCCATTTAAAAAAAAGTCTTTTGTTATATAATTAGGGTTATTTTCTATATGGGATTTATTGTTTTTTATAATATTTACATTTCCATAAATTACATCATCCATATAAAAATTTTTTTCAAAAATCTCAGATAAAATAGTTTTTGAATAAAATGTATCTCCTGCATTCATAAATGAAACATACTCACCTTTTGCATACAGAATACCTTTGTTCATGGCATCATATATTCCAGAATCTTTTTCCGAGATAAATAAATCTATTTTAGAAATATATTTTTTGATTTTATTGATTGTTTGAATATTTGATTGACCATCAATAATTATCCATTCAAAATCATTAAATGTTTGTTCAAAAATGCTTTTACAAGTTCTTTCTATTTCTAATTCATTAAGACAAATTGTGATAACAGATAATTTCATAGTTGCTCCTTATAATCTTGATAATAATTTGAATAAAAAATATGTATGATTAAGGGCAACCGAGGCTTTTATTCGATAAAACCAATCAATATCATTAAAATAATTTTTCTTTTGAAATATAAAAAGAATACGTTTCATTTCTAAATAAAATTTATATTTCAAGGATTTATCTATTGATTTAAAATGTTTAATTAAATCTTTTATCATAAAGTTGATAGAAAATTTTTTAAATCTTCCAAATTCATATTTTTCAAAGTCATTCAGTAAAATATTTTGCACAGTAAATAAATCAAATCTTTTTATATCATTTGAATGAGTCGTGCTTAAAACATTTGATATCCTGTAAAAATAAAGTTTTTTATTTAATGTTACGATTCTGTTTGCAATAGCCAAAGTCCTAAATACAGGGGCAGAATCTTCGAAAAAAACACCTTCAGGAAAATATAAATATTTTTTTGCAAGATTTGATTTAAAAAGTTTATTCCAACATACTGCCATACCAAAACCAAAATGTTTTGATGGCTGTTTTTTAAGAGTTTTTAGATTGTAAATTTCATTTTTTCTAAGATGCTTATCTATTCTTGATTTTTTAGTTTTCTTTATTTCCGAGTTAGATTTTGCCCTGCAATAATCACATATAACAATGTCCGCATCAAATTCTATTGCCTTTTGATACATATCAAATAAAAATGTCGGAGCCACCCAATCATCACTGTCAACAAATGCAATATATTCTCCCTTAGCAAGATTTATTCCAACATTTCGGGCCGATCCTTGTTTTTGATTTTTTTGATGAATGACTGTAATCCTAGGATCCTTTTTTGCAAAATTGTCGCAAATTAAAGGCGAGCTATCTGTTGAACCATCATCAATAATAATTATTTCAATACTTGATAATATTTGAGATCTAAGCGAGTTTATGCAATCACAAATATATCTTTCCGAATTGAAAACCGGCACTATTACAGATACAGAAATTTCATTCATTTTTTATTCCAATAGTTAAAAGAAAAATCCCATTTAATTTTATTTTTTTATAAAAGGGATTATATCCATTTCACAACAGAATAATCAACAAGAACAAAATCCTAACTCATTGTTTATACGAATAAATATTGTTTTATAATTTATAAGAAATAAGACCTAAAACTTGAATATGGTATAGTAAATTAAACCACCCCTTTTTTTATCTGTTTTTTTTGTTTGGACTTACGGCAATTATCCATAATTTCATTGACTTTAAAGGAGGGAATTCCTAAAATGAAAATGTGATATTTTAAAGGGTGGTTTAATTTTTACAAAGGGCAAAAATGTTATCTAAAAAATTTAAGAAATCTATTATCTTGATTTTATTATTTATTGCTGTATTCATAATTTCATTAAATAATTATTTTTACAAATATTTTCCAGATGTAACAGTAAGTGAACTTACATTTTTTATAACAACGGCTTTTGATGGAGGAGTAAAAGGCACATCCAGTGATTTATTAAAAGTTTTTATTAAAAAGTGTATAGTAAAACCAATATTTATTACTTTTATAGTTTTTTATTTAATAGACATATTTTATTTTTTATTTTCAATAATTGAAAAAGTATTTTTGTTCTTAAATACTAGAATATGTTTATCATCGAAAAAAATAAAAAACATAACATATGTATTTAAGAGAGCAAAAAATAAAATTCAAAAATATTATTTTTGTATTCTTATTTTATTATCATTAGCATCAATATCTTGTTGTATTGGATATGTTATTATAACATTAAGTAAGTCAAAATCTTATTCCAATTTTTATGAAAAAGAATTCGTATTTTCAAAAAAAGAAAATATAATTTTTCCAAAAAATAAGAAAAACCTTATCGTTATACATATAGAAAGTTTAGAAAAAACTTTTGAAAACAAAGATTTTTTTGGTTCATCACTTATTCCAGATATGGAAAAATTTGAAAAAGAAGGCGTGCAATTTAGTAATTATCAAAATGGATTTGCTACATCATTTACAGAAGGAAGTTTAATCGCTTTATTTACAGGGACACCATGTAATATATTAAGTGCTGCAGGATTAAATGTATTAGGAAATGATGTTACCATATTTAACAATATATATTCCCTTGGTCGAATATTAAAAGATAATGGATATAAAACTTATTCCATACAATCATCCGATTCATCATTTGCAGGTGCAAAGAAATTTTTTGTAATTCATGGAATTGATGACATAATTGATGCAAATACTTTGAAACTTGGTATTCTAAAGGGTGTTGAGTATGATGGTTGGGGTTTTCGTGATAAGGAACTTTTTACTGCGGTCAAAAATAAAATAGAAAATATTGATAAAAATATCCCTTATTTTATGTATATTCAAACTGTTGATACTCATTCTAGGGCTTTACCAAATGTCGATGTTAAGAAATTTGAAAATCCATACTATAATGTAATTTACAATACAAATTTAGTGATATCAGATTTTATTGATTGGTTTAAAAATAAACCAGAATATAAAAATACAGTTATTGTTTTGGTTGGTGACCATTTGCGTATGGGTAGGGATTTTAAAATGCCAAATGAAAGGCAAATTTATAATTTGTTTTTAAATAGTGTAGTAAAACCAAAAAATTTACAAAGAACATTTTCCCAGATAGATTTGTTTCCTTCGGTATTGGAAGCCATTGGTGTAAAAATAGTCGGACATAAACTTGGATTAGGGACTTCTATTTTTAGTAATCAAAAAACTTTAAGTGAAAGATTTTCAGCAAAAAAATTAAATAACACTCTTTCAAAGCGAAATAAATTATATGAAAGTTTATGGTAAAAATAAAAAGGCTTTTTAGGCCTTTTTACTTTCATTGTTATTTCTTTCATCCCAATTTTTTAATATCCAAGAGGATGAATTTGGTTTTTGCCTACCTGAAATTTTTGAACCGACATTATATTTAATTTCTATACCAAGTTCCTTGCATACTGGAATTTCCGGTATATTGTCAGCAGTCCTATCTCCACCCTTGGCAAACACTAATGTATCATTTGGGTATTTTGCACGCGCCTTTCTTAATCCATCACATGCAGAATTGTCCTTGTCATCAAATGCAATTACATCAATCACACCTTTTATTGCACCAACAACAGTACTTCTTGTATGAAAGTTCATAAAGTTTTTACCCTTTTTACGACAAAGCCATTCATCACTATTGACAAGAGCAATAACTCCATCGGAATTATTTTTACTTTCAAGAATATTTTCAATATGTCCTTCGTGTATTGGATCAAATCCACCTGATACTATATAATATGTTGCCATTTTTGCCTCTTATTCCTAATTTGTAATATATTTTAAAGCAGGTTATTGTAAAATTCAACCCGAACAAATTCCTATTTTTTATTTTTTTCTTCAATAAGCATAAGTTTTACCATATTTATTGCAGTTGCATCGCTGTCTGCAAGATTTGCAATATTCATAGTCATTTCAAATGCACGCATAGAAATAAAATTTTTGGGTTTAGATTTTAATTCATCTTCTGAATAAATATTTTCAAGTTCAGTTAGTAACAGATTAAATATTTTAGCCCTATCAATACTTGCTCCTGTTTCAAAATTAGCTTGAGTATTTTCATGAACATCGGAAACGAACATACTTCCATTTCCAGTTGTAACCCATGCAATATTATATCCAAGCAAAGCTAATTTTTCCATGGTTGCAAGTTTTGGTTTTGAAATACCTCGTTCATAATTTTGCCATGTTATTTCACCCAACCCTAAAAATGCAGACATTTCTTTTTGAGTTTTCTTGAGGTTTTCTCTTATTTTTTTTAATCTTTCTTCCATAATATTCCTTAAAACATATAAAAATATGTATTTTTTACTTTACAAACATAAAAATATATGTATATAATTAAAATACATAAAAATTATAGCATTATTTTTTTTAATAGTCAAATGGAGGAATAAAAATGAAAAAAGAAGAAACAAATCCTTATGCGTTAATAGGTAGTCGAATTAAAAAGATTCGTTTGGAAAAAAATATTGATAAATCTTTTCTTGCTGAACAATTAGATATTTCTGTTGCATCTATCGATTCTATTGAAAGTGGACGCGTAAAAATCACAATGGATGTGCTTTTTGCCATATCTGATATATTAAAAACAGAAATGAATTACTTTTTAACAGGCATTCCAAATAGTCGTGTCGTTCTTGCTACACACATATTGGATAATTATATCGAGGCATTTAAGTTTATTAACAGCCTTTCACCAAAACAAAAACAAGTCTTTTCTGATATGCTTACAAAACTAAATTCTAAATCTTCTAATAAACAGCCAAAAAAATAATTTAGTATATTTTTTCACACAAAATACAACCAGTGATTTTAATACTTGACAAATAAGGAGAACAAATGTAGAATATGAATCAAATTAAATGAGAATAGGAGGCGAAAAATGCTAACTAAACAACAGTTAAAATTATTTATGATAATCGATGAACGATTAAAAAGTGATGGTGTATGTCCTTCATTTGAAGAAATGAAGAATTTGATTGGTTTAAAATCTAAATCTGGAATTCATCGTTTAATAAAAAACCTTGAAGAACGTGGTTTTATTCGCCAAATTCCAAATAAGGCTCGTGCTCTTGAAATTATCAAATATCCTGAAAATTATGGTGATAATATAAAGGATGTTACTCCTGTGAATGATAATGTAAAAATGGTGACTATTCCACTTTATGGAAAGATTGCTGCCGGAACACCTATTGCTGCGATTGCAAATCAGACTGAAACAATGGATGTCCCTGCAGATATGCTTGGAAATGGTAAATATTATGCTCTTAAGGTTGAAGGTGATTCTATGATAAATGCCGGTATCAACAGTGGGGATAGGGTTATTATCCAAGAAACTGCTGATGCACCAAATGGAACAATAGTTGTTGCCTTGATTGATAACGAGGAAGTTACTTTAAAATATTTATATAAAAAAGATGGTTCAATCGCTCTTAAGCCAGCAAATCCAAATTATGAAACAAGAATTTTCTCACCTGATCGTGTGCGTGTCCAGGGCCGTATTGCAATGCTTATTCGTTCATACTAAAAAAAATATGAAAAAATACTTGCAATAATAACGAATCTGTGTTAGAACATAATAAGAACATTAAAAGAAGAAAGAAAGGAAGTATATAATGTCAGAAAATAAGCAAAAAGCCTTAGAGGCAGCTCTTTCACAAATAGAAAAATCTTTTGGAAAGGGATCTATAATGAAACTTGGTGAACAAGAAGGAATTGAAATTCCATCTATTTCAACAGGTTCACTTGGTCTTGATATTGCTTTAGGAATTGGTGGACTTCCTCGTGGTCGTATAGTTGAAATTTATGGTCCTGAAAGTTCTGGTAAAACAACGTTAACTTTGCATGTTGTAGCCGAAGCACAAAAAATAGGTGGAACTTGTGCCTTTATTGATGCTGAACATGCTCTTGATCCTGCTTATGCAAAACGAATTGGTGTTGATATTGATAATCTTATTATTTCTCAACCGGATTCTGGTGAACAAGCATTAGAAATTGCGGATACATTGGTTCGTTCAGGTGCGATTGATGTTTTGGTTGTTGATTCTGTTGCTGCTCTTGTTCCAAAGGCTGAATTAGAAGGTGAAATGGGTGATCAACATATGGGATTACAAGCTCGTCTTATGTCCCAAGCATTGAGAAAACTTACTGCCTCTGTTTCCAGATCTAATGCTCTTGTAATATTTATTAACCAAATTCGTATGAAAATTGGTGTTATGTTTGGAAATCCAGAAACAACAACGGGTGGAAATGCGTTAAAGTTTTATTCTTCTGTTCGTATGGATATTCGCCGTGTTGGCTCTATAAAGGATAAGGAAAATGTTATAGGTAATGAAACAAGGGTAAAAATTGTTAAAAACAAAGTTGCCCCACCATTCAAAACAGTAGATTTTGATATTATGTATAACTATGGAATTTCTCGTGAAGGTGAAATTATTGAACTTGGTGTTCAGGCTGGTATAATTGAAAAATCTGGATCTTGGTTCTCGTATAATTCTGAACGAATTGGCCAAGGTAAAGAAAATGCTCGTCAATGGTTAAAGGATAATCCAAAAGTTGCTGAAGAACTTATTAAAAAGATTATGGAAAAATCCGGTATCATTAACGAAAAAATGTTGGATACAACACCAAGTCGTGCCGATGATGATGCTGTGCCAGTAATTGATGCCAATGAATAAAATTATTGCGGTTATTTAATTTTATTTTTCCCCTCCCTATACTCTCCATAAGGGAGGGGTATTTTATTCGTCTTATTCTGATTTTGGATATCAAAAGTTTTATGTTATAATAATAAAGAATATAATGATAACGAATATTAAGGAGAATAAAAATGAGTAAAGTAATACAGATAAAAGATTATGAAGTTTTTGCAAAAATAATGAAACATTTAAGGTCTGAGGCTAAGGTTACTCAAATAGATTTAGCAAAAAAATTAAAAGTTCAACAATCTTTTATTAGTAAATACGAAAGTAATGACAGAAAATTAGATGTTTTAGAATTTTTGAAAATATGTCAAATTTTAAATAAAAATGCAGTTGATGTCATCAATGATATTTTAAGCAAAATAAATTTGTAAAAATTTTTATCAATAAGCAAAGCTCCGTTAGTGGGGCTTTTTTTATTTAATAAACTCTTTCATTTGACAGAGTTTTTTTATTATGCTAAAATCCATCCCAGATTTGGTTAAAACTAAATCTTATATCCGAGAGGATTCGAGCCTGAGAAACTCGTAGAAATACTACAAACCCAACAATGGTTGGGGTGTTGGCGTTTGCCAATGGTCATTTTGTAGTATTTTGACATTTCTCAGACCCCAACCACTTTGGATAAAAGTGGTTGTTTTTTTTAAGGGGAATAAAATGGAAAAATATTTTGATAATACACATATTTTATTGTCGCGTAAAATTTCGACTAAACTTTACATTATACTTTGGTCGTTTTTTATTGCTTTGGCTATATATTTGCTTGCAAATCTTTCATTTTTAAATGTCATTTTTTTAATTTTATCGTTGTTTGTAATAGTGATAATTTCTTTGTATTTCAAATCATTTAATTATTTTTTTACCACAAAAAATATAATTTTTGAAAAAGGTATTTTTTATAAAAAAATAGTATTCTTAGATTTTTCCGACTGGTCCAAAGTTTTATATAAACAAAATCTAATTGGCAAGATATTTAATTTTGGTTCAGTATATTTTATTAGCAAAAACGAAAACAAACTTCGATGGATTATAGTCCCAAATCCAAAAAATACAGTCATTATAATAAAAGACATTTATTACAAATCGATACTATTATAACTTATGGATTTTCAAGTTTTCTCGAGCCAATAATTTTTATTTCATATTCAAGCATAATACCAAATTTTTCGTAAACTTTAAGCCTAACTTGCTCAGCTAAATCCTCAATATCAGCAGATGTTGCATTGCCTTCATTTACAATAAAATTTGCATGCACAGGTGATACAATCGCACCACCCAATTTCATACCCTGACAGCCAGATTCTTTTATAAGTTTCCATGCAGGATGCTCCTTGCTTGGATTTTTAAATGTTGATCCCGAGGTTTTTGTGTATGTTGGTTGACTGGAGTCTTTTTTCTCCTTAATCTTATCCATCTTTTCAATGATTTCTTCTTTCTTTCCGGCATTTCCCTTTATTATTACAGAGGTAAAAATCCATCTAGAAGAAATATTTGATTTTCTGTATGCAAAACCACATTCATCAACAGTAAAAATTTTTCTTTTACCATTTAACTTATCAACGGCTTCAAAAGAAACAATTACGTCCTTTATTTCACGATCAAAACAACCAGCATTACTTAAAATTGCCCCACCAATAGTGCCAGGAATACCAAACAAAAATTCCATTCCTGCGATCCCATTTTCAGCACAAAACTTTGAAATAGCAATACTGGATGCAAAAGCACCACACTTTAATGTAATATCATCAATTTTTTCAATCTTAGAAAAATTGTCATTTTGAAGTCTTATCACAATACCATTCAATACACCATCGCGTATAAGTATATTTGATCCAAAACCAATAACATGTATAGGCATATCCTTAGGTGCTTTCTTCAAAAAAGAAGCAAGATCATCAACATCGCGTGGGGAAAAATAAATCTCTGCTACACCACCAGTTTTAAATCTGGTTAAACTAGCAAGTTCGTAATTTTCAAGTAATTCACCCTTTACTTTTGGTAAGTCTTTCATCACAATCTTTCTATTTTGTTAGTAAATCTGGAAGTGTATAAATCAAATGTTTTATATTTCCAGCTCCAAGTGAAACAATTATATCACCAGATTTTGCATTTGACAATATAATCTCAGAAACTTCATCAAACTTATTGATTTTAAAGGATTTTTTCCCGCCAATTTTTTGCATAGCTTCATAAAAATCACAATGATTTTTCATATTTTCATCAGATTCTCCTGCTGCATAAACAGGCATACAAATAACATAATCAGCATCTTTGAAACATCTTAAAAAATCATTAAATAAATCAGTAAGTCTTGAATACCTATGAGGTTGAAATATCGCAAAAATTTGCTTATCTTTTGCAATACTACGAGCCATAGCAAGAGTGGTTTCAATTTCCTTTGGATGATGCCCATAATCATCAAAAATAGTAAGCCCATTTACATCTGCAACTTTTGTGAATCTATGCTTTGTCCCAGTAAATTCAGAAACGGCTTGTTTAATTTTTTCATCGGAAATTCCAAGATATTTTGCAACAGCAACAGATGCAAGTGTATTAAGCACATTATGTCT
>AUXO012503667.1_pt1 | contig 11941 bp, 13 predicted proteins | sample 768731 | NCBI WGS metagenome assembly AUXO01 (sample SAMN02715735, study PRJNA202380) | gut metagenome | biome: sheep rumen | host: Ovis aries | place: New Zealand: Palmerston North | reverse complement strand
CATTGTGGCATGTGAATCCACTCCTCAGAGCCTAATATTTCTGGCTCAGCCTTCATTTATTTGAGCAGTTCCGCTATCTTTGCTTCTAATTCCTGACCGCGCAGTTCCTTGGCTATGATATTGCCTTTTGCATCAAACAGTACGGTGTATGGGATATAGCGTACATTGTATATCATTCCTGCTGTCTGGTCTGTTCCATTGTTGTGGTTGGTTTGTGGCCATGTCATTTCCAATTGCCTTACTGCAGCCTTCCATGACTCGGAATCGTCGTCTACGCTGATACCTACTATTTGCAGACCTTTGTCCTTGTATGCTTCGTAGATTCTCTTGACGTTTGGCATTTCTGCACGGCATGGTCCGCACCAGCTGGCCCAAAAGTCCACGAGCACGTATTTTGCTCCGTTGCCAAAGTAATTGCTGATATTGACAGTTCCGCCGTTGATGTCCGTCAGGACAGCATCCTGAAATTCTTTGGACATGCCTGTAGGCTTGTCTGCTGCAATCTCTTTTTGTTCCTGTGACTGGTCTCCTGATTTAGCTTGACAACTGGTGAACATAACCATTGCCATAGCGAGTAGCATAAACTGTTTCATATTATTTTTTCTTGAGTAGTGCAAATACATCCTTTTCCTTCATCTCGGTCTGCTCGAAGGTGTCCTTGTCACATTTGATGTAATGTGTACGCAGTGCCCTGTCATCGAGTCCGAGCAGGCCTGTGAAGTCATGTCCTGTCCCACGTACGATATATTCCTCGTTTAGGACAAATACCCAGTAGTCCTCGTCTTCGTAGGCTATCGTATATTTCATGCTGAACGAGCCCGTGCCGAGCGTAAGGTATTTGACATCGTTGTATTTGGGGTCGCTGCTGCTGATACGGAAGTAGGCCACCTGTGGCAGATTGCCCATGTCAATAATCAGGAAGCAGCGTGAAGGAATGAACCAGAACAGTCCGCGGTTGATGTCTGTAATCATCATCTCGTGGTCTGTGGTATTCTGTATCATGAACTCACTGTTGTATGGCATGTTAAAGCCGTTCTCGATATCGGACATCATCAGGATATCCTGTACGTTTTGCTTCAGCTTGCACCATTGTGGCATTGTCGATATGCTCTCGACAAAACTCTTGTCATGCTGTACAATGCCTCTGATTCCGGTAAATCTGCTGATACAATCGTGCCATGGCGCAAGACAGTTGTCTTTCTTTTCGTTGCTAACAGTGTTGTCCCAGTCCTGATGACGGACTCGTACTATGACACTGCCGTCGCCCGAGATACTTTCCAGCAACATGCTACGGTTTTCGTGATACAGTGTATCCTTGTCAGACATCCAGCATGCAAAGCTGCGGTATGTCGGTATCACTCCGCTCTTGGCATTGGCGCCTGTGCATACAAAGATTAGCACAAGGCACAAGATATAAGACTTATTCATTAGTTTCATACGTTGCATAACAATCATTACACTGGCTCAAAGTTATATATAATTACCGAAATTGCAAAATAACAAATTCTAAATTACCTTTACTTCAATCCTTTTTAACATTAAAACTTTGTACGTTTGTGTCAGAAATCATATTTTTGTAAAAAAATTATCTGTGGCATGAAATATTATTTCGTACTTATATCTATGCTGGTTGCGGGATGCTTTGGTGTGTCTGCGCAGTCATTAATCGTAAGTGGCAGCGTCGCTGGTCCGGATGGACCGGTCAGTGATGCCTGGGTCGCCGAGGTTGACGTAAACAACCGCACGCTTAATTCGGCTTGTACGGACACTCAGGGATTGTTTACCCTGAAGGTCAAAGGCGGCAGGACTTACTTGCGTATTACAGCTCCAGGTATGCAGCGCATTACGCAAAAGATTGGCAGCAAGCGTAGTTTCAAGGTCGTGATGGAAAAGGCGCCAGAGGTCGACCTTACGGATCGTTTCAGCCGTGCCAATGTCGAGACGACGAAGCTGTTGTATGGTATAAGCCAGATGCACCGTATCAGTCAATGGACTTGGCTCGAGCAGGTTAACGATACTCTTTTTGCCATATCCGTACCAGTGCGTGTCAGTAGCGGCGTTGAGGAGTATCCTGCCGGACGCCAGATGCAGATATTGGACGGCCGTGGTGCAATAATGGTGACGTGCAGCAATATGTTTACCGAGATTGCTTATGAGGGTACGCCAGACACTTACGAGGCGCATGTACAGGTCAAGAGCAACAATGGCAATATCAACAGCACACTGTCCGGCGATGTCGACAGAGACTATTTTTGCTATCCCCGTTTTCTCATCAGCAAGACCGACATCGAGTACGTCATTGACCATGCAGATGACATTTCGCGCTTTGCCGTTGATACGTCACGAGGCAACAACTACTGGATTCTGTATCCGGACAGGCAGTTCGGTCCAGAACTCCAGAAGATGGTCAATAAACTGATGAAATAGCTTTCGGCCAGACTCCGGTTATTTGTGCGTCTTATAGTATTCGTACGCTTTGGCTACATGTGCCTTTATGGCATTGCTGGTCATCGTCGCACCTGTTACACCGTTTACCTTGGCATGGTCGCGAAACTTGATGCCGGTGTAGCTTGGCAGCATCTTCTGGCGGACACGTGCGAAGTATTGGGGTGATTCCATATTACGTAGTGCCTCGACGCTGACGATCTTTCCTTTCTTGACACTTACTATAAGCGGTGTCGTGCCACGGTAGCCTGCAGTATTGCATAGTGTGGTGGTGTTGATGGTGTATGTCCCGTTTTTCTTGCTCATAACCTTGTCGTCTGCGTTTTGGGCAAGAACAGGAAGCGTAATCATCAAAAATAAAGTTGTAATATATCTCATTGCCTGATTGTTTTTTTGACTGTTGTCTATAAATTGTTCTTTTTCTTCCAATCGAGGACGAACTGTGGCAGTTCGAGCATCAGATTGCCGTCAGGATCGATGAACAGTTGTGTAGTCTCGCCTTCGCAGCACAGTACGTTGTCACGTTTGCGGTAGACCTGATACTTGTAGTCGAGACGGGCACCGCGCCTGGGTACGTATGTGGTATGTATTACTGCTACGTCACCCATCTGCAGGCTGGCATAGTGTCGCGTGTGTACGTCGTATATGGGTGCATATATGCCAGTGTCCTGCATCACGTCATATCCTATACCCGGATAGTGTCGGCCAAAGCTTTCACGTCCGTCCTCGAAGTATATCACGTAGTTCCCGTGCCAGACGATGTGCATCGAGTCAATCTCGCTGAACTTGACCGGAACTTCGCAAATATCGGTTAATGTCATTAAGCAGAAGGAGTATTGCGTAGTTTAGCGGCCGTAGCTTAGGTGTACAGTCCGCCATTGATAGAGATTACGTTGCCTGTTATATATCCTGCTTCCGGACTGCACAGGAATGCGACACATTCGGCAACCTCCTCGGGGCGTCCGAAACGGTTGGCGGGAATTGTCTTCTTGAGCGCAGCCTCGTCGAGTCCCTCGACCATGTCAGTCTTTATGAAGCCTGGTGCAATAGCATTGCAGGTTATATTCTTTTTGGCGACTTCCTTGGCAAGTGCCTTCGTGGCTGCGATGAGGCCACCCTTGGCTGCGCTGTAGTTGGTCTGCCCCTGCATGCCCATGATTCCGCTGACGCTTGCCATGTTGATGATCCTTCCGAATTTGTGGAACTGCATCGGCATGAGCAGTGGCTGTGTTACGTTGTAGAATCCGCCGAGTGTGACATTGAGGACGCTGGTCCAGTCTTCGGCTGGCATAAGCCCCATGATGTTATCCTTGCGTATGCCGGCATTGTTTACCAGTATCTCTATGTATTCGTCGTTTGCTTCGTGTGCCGACTGCCAGGCCTCAATGGCAGCAAGTGCTGCCTGGGCGTCCGATACGTCGAACTGCATGAGCTCACCGTCTGTGCCAGCCTGTCGTACCTGTTGCAATGTCTCTTCTGCAGCCGCTGTATTGCCTGCATAGTTGATTATCACGTTGTAGCCCATCTGTGCGAGCTTGACACATACTGCGCGGCCTATGCCACGGCTGCCGCCTGTTACTAATGCGTATTTTGCCATAGTGTGTTAGGTTTTCAATATATAAAAGATGTCTTATTCTGTCTGTTTATCAGAAACTGGCCTGGAAAGCAAATCTCAGACCCCATTTCTGCGTCTTCGGTGCACCGTTGCTTCCGTCGTTGATATAGGTAAGACGATGGAAATAGTCTACGCTGAAGAACTTGAAGATATTGTGTATTCCAAAACTTACCTCGATATACGGTTTCCAGCTGTTCATGATCTGTGTCGTCGTCGTATAGCGTCTCTCGCCCACGGAGTATCCGGGATAGTTGTCTCCGGCTTTGACTGTCTGCCATTCGCCAGGAAAACGATACAGGTAGTCGTAGCCTGGCGCAGCCTTCATTGCATCCCAGTTGACTCCGCTGTCTGGATTGCCAGGCTCGTTGTAGAACTTGAAATATTTTTCATTGTTCGGATCAAAGCATAGCGGGTTGTTCTTGTCCGTCAGGTATCCCCACATCATGTTGATGCCTATTGCCTCGCGCCACTTGAGTTTCTTCAGGCCAGGAATGCGGTTGAAGATCTTTCCGTTCAGATCCCATCGCCACATAGTGGTGAATGTACGGTCGTTGAGGAATTCAAGATTGCGTATAAGGGAGAATGTGTTGTCGCTCTTGACGAATGAAAGGTTTGCACGTGGTATGCACAGGAGCTGGAACGGTACCTGGTTCCATTGGAAACTGGCATTGTTGAACATGTCGATGCTGCCCCACGACTTGAGCCAGAAGCGTTTCTTCAACGTAAATTCTGTGTAGTTGAATGCATGGCTTGAGCCACCGTCCAGGGAGTATAGTCCCACTGTGTGCTGAAATCCGTAGATCGGCGCTTCGCGATTGGCCAGGAAGCGTTTAGTCTTTGTGTTTATTATCTTTACTCCAGGTTGGTACTCTGCTCCGATACTGAGGTCTATGTAACGGTTTTCTCGTGAGCGTATAATGTTGTCAGTCGGTACCCATGCTCCGATGTCTTTGTGTGCGGCGCGTGTCCTGGCCTCGGCTTCATCCCAGTCACGGAGTGTGTTGAAGTATAGATCGCCGGCTCCTGTATTTGTTTCGTGGTTGAGTATTGTATTCAGTCGCAAACCGTTGTTGAACTCCCAGTCGTACTTCAGTCGTACCTGTTGGAAATAGCTTTGGTAGTGTGTCTTGTGCCACGTTAATGCCATGAAGGCATTATCCTTGTCGAATTGCAAATATTTGTCTGCAGGACTCTGGATATCATTGGTGTATGATAGCGTGAGTGTTCGTATCGGAAAGGATAATACCTGCTTTTCTTTCTCGTTGAACGAGTATGTCACCTCGGCATGTCCTTTGACTTTCTTGTCCTTGAAGCCATATTTGACCCACCCCTTCAGGAACCAGTGCTTGTTGAACGCACCAGTAGTCTCGGCTCCAAGTCGGATGCGGAATCCTTCTACCCAGCTGGTTCCCAACATGGAGAAGAACGGTCCAATGATAACCTTACTGGGCTTGTTGGGGTTTGCACTTGTTTCGAGATAGTTGTCCAGGATAATGCGAAGGCCGTAGATAGCCGCCTTGACTGCAGGACGATCGACAAACTTCTTCTTCATCTCTGCGACGTTAGCCTGTGCGTGTGTCAGCGTATCCGGCCTGTTCTCGCTCCAGTATGCAGCGTCACGGTTCTTGGCCCCCTTCTCGTATTTCTCTTCACCGATGAATTCAATGTCCTCGTCTGCAATCGGAGCAAAGTTCCAGTTGCTGTACCTGACGTTATAGTCGACAAAGATCTTGTTCAGGTATGATGTCAGCTTTAGCTGAAGCATCATCCTGTTCTTGCTGCATATCTGCTCTCCCGACGGCAACGAGACGTATTCCTGATCTACATCCATACCCTTGATGAAGTTGATGTTGCTGACTACGGGAACACCGAACGATGCACGTTTCAGACGCCATGTGCTGTCTGCAAGTATGTACAGATAGCCGCTGAATCCGATGTCATGTCTGTTGGCAGGAGAGAAACTCAGCTTGAAGCACTTCTGGCCATCCAGGTATATGCTGTCGTCTATTGCATAGTGATAGAAGCGTATCGCAGCCTGTCCGCCTATCGGGCTGATGAAGTTATGTTCCAGCAGGACTACCTCGTCCTTGTAGAGGTCTACGTCCTTGAGGTTGTCCTTGAACTTGGTCTCAAGGAACTCACCTGCCGTGAGTACGTCCAGAAGACTTTCGGCATGATAGCCGTGAACGATAGTCTTGTTCTTGTCGTCACTCTTACGATATAGTTCTGTGGTGCGTTTCTCCTCTATGGAAATCGGGACGATAGTCTTTTCTATGTCAGGACAGTATTCGGCATAGTCCTTCAGGAATTTCTTCTTCTTGATCTTCTCGTCTACCTCTGCTGTATCATTGTATTCGTTGAGTGCCAACATAGTACGCGAGTACTTGTCGTATGTGACATAGTCGTTCTGACGCATGTCTGCGCTCTTGCGGGCGGCAATTACTTTCTGCATCATCTCGACGGCGGGATTGCCCTTGCGCTTGTATTTTTTACGTTTTACCTCGACTACGACCTCAGTCATATCCATGCTCTCGCTCTTGAGACGTATGTTGACCGGTCTGTTGACCTTGACAGTAACTTTCTGGTCGTTGAAGCCGAAGCAATGGAAGACAAGAGTCCCTTGGCGGAATCTTATTCTATATTGCCCGCTTTCGCCTACACGTACCTTGACGGCAGGATTTTCCTGATACCATACGGTAGCACCTACCAATGGGAGTCCATCGTCGTCAGCCACCACCTTACCTGTCAGGTATTGCGCATATGCCGGCACTAAAATAATGACGGATATAAAAAACAGAAGTAATCTCTTGTTCATCTTTCTTTTTCCTTGTATATTCCTACTATTCGCCGGTTATACCCCTGAGTGTCTGCCATGCAGTCATGGTTACGCCGTGCAGTCCGTGCAACATCAGACTTTGTCCTGTCATGAACAAGTTATGTACGGGTGTACGCGCGCTGACGATGGTCATCATCGGATTCTGATAGTCCTTGCGGAATCCAAATGCACTGCCCTGTGGTGTGGCATTGTAGTCTCGGTATGTGAGAGGTGTACTGCTATAAGTATTTTCAATTGCTCCTTCCAGCCCTGGTATGACCGTGGCAGCCATGCTGATGCTCTGTCCGGCAACCGATTGCTTCATTTGCTTGTATTCTTCCGTACGACGGAACACATGGCTGTCTTCCCATTTCCTAACCGCATTCCAGGACATAGGTGTCAATATGTCGATGCATGTAGCGTATTCGTCAACGACATCTGCCAGCGGACAGCTTATCATTATTCCGTTGACTGTATAGTCGTCTCCGACAGCGTTGTCCCATACGCTATGCCGGCCGGTAACCATGATGTTGCGGTTGAAATATTTGATAGTTCCAGGTTTGATCTGTAAATGCAGGGTGAACATTCCTGTCGTGTTCTCCTGTGAATCCATACGACGCCTGAATATCTTCTTTACGATACGGCTGTCCCTGACAAGGTGCATGGTGACAGCCGGATGTGCATCGCTTACGAATATGTCGGCATTGTAGCTTGTGCCGTCCAGACATGTCGCAGCAGCAATCTTGCCGTCAACCTCGGTCAACTCCGTTACTTCCTTGCCTGTAAGTATCTGACCTCCATGCAGCAGGATTTGACGTGCGAGACGCTCTACCAGCATATTTCCATCTCCGTCCAGGCGCCAGCTGCTCTCGACAAAAGGTGTGGTACCGTGTACAAAAGTAAAGAGGGGAAGCGTCGTCTTGCGCAATTCCATCTTGCACATTGCTGGAGCCGAGAGAACTTCTATCAGCTCAGGATCGGTAATTATGCTGCTCAGGTAGTCCCACGCACAGGTCTTCTGCATCCATTCCTCGTCCGTACACGTCATCAGCTGGCGAAACTTTTCAATCCCCTTCTCCTGTCTGGGGAAATATTGATGCATGGCATGGATGAAACGGTCTATGCCTTGTGGCCACATATAAGTGCCTTGAGGGGTATGTATTTCCTCAAAAGCATCGATGTCCATGCGTTTCCATGGGAGCTCCATGAGACCGAGCCTGCCGAACCGGCTGTTGAGAGTTCCTCCTTCGTGCAAGCCTCCCACATAGTGCAGACCGGTATCCAGACTCAGTGTGCCACGGCGATAGCTTTGCATACAGCCGCCAATCTGTCTTTGTCTCTCCAAGACGACGACTTGATGGCCACGCTCAGCGAGCATCAGGGCTACCTCGAGGCCTCCGAGCCCGCTTCCTATGATTATCGCCTTACCCACTGTCAATGTTTATTTTACGACACCCTTCAGAGTCATATACGTCTGTTCTCCGTCTGCAATCTGTCCCTGAATCTGCAAGGTACCGTCTTTCTCCGTGAGCGAGACAGTCACGTCTACTTCCGGACATACCACGGGCGTTGCCAGTGCAGTAAGCCTGCATTGTCTGATACTCTCGTACCGTAACTGTCGTCCCACCATTAGTGAGGCACATTCCTTGATGGTCTCCATGTTGCAAACTCCTGGACATACGGGGTCGCCGGGGAAATGCCCCTTGTATACTTCGCAGTCCGGTATAATCTGTACGTGGAAGACACCACGCATGTCATTGTCCAGTTTCCTGTCTGTTATCCGGAAGAATTTATTTTCTAACAACATAGCTAATCCTCGCGAACAAAAATCTTCATTTGGGTCTCTGCAATAACCTCGCCGGACACGCATGTCGTTCCGCTGATTATTGTCACACCCTGTACCTCCGGTCCCATCGTAATCATGGTAGTGAGTTCTTCTCCGGCTCGTGGGCGACGTACAAGGTGAAAATTCTTTACTTCACCAATATAGCCGACCGGAGGCTCTGTAGCGCCGGCTTCGACGGCACGCAGGCCGGCAAAGGCCGATGCACTCTGGGCAATATGCTCAATCACGCCCGGCTCTGCAATCATTCCGTCCGGCTCCATGAAAAAATTGTCCTGACGTATAGTCAGCCGGCATGTGCATACATCCCCTTCTACGGCCAGCACCTCGTCCACCATTACGATGGGCGGGCGCTGGGGTATAAGGTTCTCAATCTTATTGATGGCTCTCGATGTAGTCATACAAGTCGTTGAATGTCTTGACATTTGGCAGGTCAGTATTAGGAATCTTAACCTTGAAGGTATACTGAACGACAGCTACCAGGTCAACAAGGCTGAGGCTGTCCAGTTCCAGTGTGTCATAGATTACGGCATCAGGAGTAATGACGTCCTTCTCTACCTCGAATTCCTCGCTAAGTGTGTCTGCTACTTTCTCAATAATCTCTTCTCTTGTCATAACAATAAGTTTAGAATGGTTTGTAAATATGTAATTTCGTTTGTCTATATGTCAGTCAATATTCTTTACAATAAGTGTGCTGTTTGTTCCGCCGAACCCGAAACTGTTGCTCAGGAACATGTCGAAATGTGTCTCGATAGTCTCTGGTATTACGTTTACGCAAGCAGTCTCTTCGTCTGGTTCTTCGAAGTTCAGGTTGCCTGCAATAAAGCCTCCCTTCATCATCAGCATCGAGTAGATACATTCTGCGGCACCGGCAGCCCACATCTCGTGGCCTGTCTGGCTCTTGGTAGATGTGACGGGAACAGCATAGTCTCCGAAAATCTGCTTTATTGCCATTGCTTCTCGGCCGTCGCCTGCATGGGTGGATGTCGCATGTGCATTGACATAGCCAATGTCTGCCGGATTTATGTTGCCGTTCTTTACTGCGAGCTCCAGGGAACGTGCCGGACCGGCAACGTTGGGCGTGCTGATATGGTCACCGTTACCGCTGAATCCCCACCCTACTATTTCTGCAAGGATTGGAGCTCCGCGCCTTACTGCATGTTCGTAGCTTTCCAGGATTACCGTCGCTGCGCCGCCGCCAGGTACCAGACCGTCGCGGTTCTTGTCAAACGGACGGCATGCTTTTGACGGATCGTCCTCACGCGTACTGAATGCCTGTATACCGTCGAAGCTTGCGACCACATAGGGATTGTTCTCCTGGGCTCCGCCAGTGATGATACAGTCGCTCAGTCCGTTCTTGATCAGGAGATATGCGTTACCTATTGCCAGTGAAGAGCTTGCACATGCCGCTGAACTGGTAAGGTTTATGCCACGCAGACGAAATAGGCATGCAAGGTTCATGGTGATGGTGCTGTTCATACTCTGGAATATGGCACCGCTGCCACATGCACTGGTGTCCTTGAACTCACGGAAGCGGTCCAAGGCGTTCATCGTAGACTCGGCAGCACTGTCGTTTCCATATATTATGCCGACCTCGTGACTGTCAATATAGTCTTGGTCAAGACCTGCGTTCTGCAAGGCCTGCTCCGTAGCGGCATAGGCATACATTGCCTCCTCAGGCATGAACTGACGCTGTGTACGGCTGATTTTCTTTTTCAGGTCAGGCATAGGCACGTGTGTGCACAGACCACTGCGGTAGCCCATGTCCTTACGTTCCTGCGAGAAAATGATACCGCTCTTGCCATCATACAGCGCCTGACGGACATCTTCCAGGGTCTGGCCCAGACAGGACCATATTCCCATGCCTGTAATTACAACTCTGTTTTCCATATCAAAATTATTAGTTTTTCTTGATTAAAATGCGATTATAATAAATTTGCACGCTTATAGCTTTTTGCAGTAGCAACGGCGGCGCTTCAGAGTCTCGGGATTCAACGGCTTCCACTGGCTCAGTTCCTTGACGTTGTCTTCGAGCTGAGGTCCGGTCTCTGCCCATCGGTAGCCCTTTCGGTTGTAGATGGGTATGAGGTCTTCAAAGATCAGCGCATTCACTCCCAATCCCTGCATGTCCGGACGTACGGCAATCAGCATCATGTTGACAGTATCCTCGTGCTTGAACTTGATTGCCTTGAGCATGTACCACCACCCGAGCGGGAACAGACGTCCCTTGCTTTTTCGCATTGCATTGCTCAGGCTACCCATCGTAACTGCTGCCGCGACGACTTCGCCTTTGTCGTTTTCTACCACGGGAATCAGGTCCATGTCTGCAATGGGCAGGTACATGTCTACGAAATAGTCTATCTGTTTGTCGCTGAATGCAGAGTAACCGAATAGAGGAGCATATGCCTCGTTCATAAGGTGGAATATCTTGCGACCGTACCCGTTCTTGATTTCCTTAAATGTCAGTTTGCGTACATGCAGCCCGTACATTTCCCTGCTCAGTGATGCTACACGTGCATAGCGTTTAGGAACCTCGGCAGGTATCCCGACCCGTATCTGAACCCAGTCTGCAACTTTTTCAAACCCAAGTCGCTCCATGTGCCGGGGATAATAGTCATAGTTGTATATCTCTATCATGGAGCTGTCCCTGTCATAGTCTTCAAGCAGCATGCCCTCCTTGTCAAAATCGGTGATGCCCAAAGGTCCTTGGATCTCTGTCATCATGCGCTCGCGTCCCCATTCCATGACCGCGTCAAACAGTGCCTTGCTCACTTCTATGTCATCAATTACGTCAAAATAGCCGAAACGTACAACCTTGGTGTTCCACTTCTTGTTCGCACGGCTGTTTATAATGCCGGTGATGCGACCTGCGGTAATTCCGTCACGCTGCGCTATGAAGGCCTGGACTTCGGTGAATGAGAGACCGTGGTTCTTTTCTGGATTGAAACTGTTCCTGACATCATTCTCCATATCCGGAACATACTGAGTACAATCCTTGTACAGTTCCAGCGGAAAGCGGACGAACTCATCCAGATCCTTTCGTGTAGAAACTTTCTTTACCAGAATACTTCCCATGATATCTTAGACATTTGTTTCTCTGTTAGGAAAAGTGTCTTGCTTTTAATTTACAGGCGCAAAAATACATAATATATTTTACATACGCAAATTTTCATGCAAAAATGGTGCGCTCTGCATGGTCTTTGCAAATACGAGGGTACAATTT
>AUXO015558661.1_pt1 | contig 11942 bp, 10 predicted proteins | sample 768731 | NCBI WGS metagenome assembly AUXO01 (sample SAMN02715735, study PRJNA202380) | gut metagenome | biome: sheep rumen | host: Ovis aries | place: New Zealand: Palmerston North | reverse complement strand
CCTAGTCGGATTTGAACCAACGATCGGGGAGTTGCAGTCCCATGCCTTACCACTTGGCTATAGACCCATCAATATGTATTAATTCTATACCATATTTCTTTTTATGTCAATAAATTATATGTAAAAGGAAGAAGTTTATGCACTCTCTTCTTCCTTATTTTCTACTTTCTCTTCTTTATCTTTTATTATATAAGTGTAAGATTTATCTCTTATTACAAAATCTAAATATATTCTATCTGCTTTTAATAATCTATCTGTTACTTCTACATATGTATAGTCATACATTTGGAATGGAGTCTTATCTACCAATGATAATTTATATTCATATTCTTTTCCATTAACCTCATATCTAATTTTTCCATATTTAGAAATAAATTCTACATTATTGTAATTACTTCCTAAAGTATCTGTATCAAATAGAATATTATAATTAACTCTCATTAGTGTTAAATCAACTTTAGAGTTTCTTGATGCTGTTATAACATCTGTATTTTTCTTACAATTTCCCATGTTACAACTAACAATATTATAGTAAAAACTATCACTGAATCTTATATCATTTATTTTTATTTGTGAATCTCCAAAAAGGCTTCCTTTAAATGATAGGTACTCCCCTAGTGATTTTGTATCCATATTTTTTACTTTATCATCGAAGGTTTTTGGTGTTATTCTAATAGTTTTATAATTATAATTTGCTTCATTTTTAGTGTATGTTACGTCATATAAATATCTAAAACTAAATTCTTCTGTATCATAATATTCAATCGGTATTTCAAAGATAAATACAAAGTCTCTTGTTTCTTTTTCGTAAATAATTTGACTATAATAGTTAGTTCCAAATTCTTTTAATTTGTCATTTACTTCAGTTAATGGAGTAGCACTTTCGTAGTCATTATATTTAAGTCTAATTTTAGATGTATCTATTGAATAACTCTTATTTGTTTTATTTATGTATCTTACTTTTGTTATAACATAGAAATTTTTAGTATTTATTTTTTCACCATTTGACATTACGTTAGTTTTGTAACTATCTAATACTTTAAATTTATAGCTTGAAAAATCTATTGTTTCATTTATTTTATATATTTTTTCTTTTGATAGAAATGATTTACCTATAAATAATGCTAATACTATTATAATGGCTGATAAAAATACTTTAATTAGGAATGAGTTTTCTTTGTAAAAATATTTTAATTTAACTAATCTTTTTTTTGTTTGAGCCTTTATTTCATCTTTATCGATATCTACTTGAACTTCGTATTCTTCATTATCTTCGCTTTCAATACCTAAATCTAAAAGATCTTTTTTAAAATCGAATTTCTTGACATCAAATCCTATAGCTCGCATAAAGCAAGATATAATAATTGGTATTTGTACTACTGCAAGTACCCAGTAAATGTCTCTTAATATATTTATAACTCTTAAATCTTGTGCAGTAAATTCAAGGCCACTTATAATACTTATTGCTAAAAAATATGATATCAAAACCAAAACATACACACTTACCGTATACAAATAAAAGAAAAATGGTTTCTTTTTATATCGTAACAAATAAATGATTATACCTGAAAGGAATAAAATAACTACTACTAAAAAGGTCATTATTCCATTTACATAATCTCCAGATAAATCTCTTACTATATTTTGATTATTTAAATAAGAACTAAAGAAATTTACTATGTTCCATGTTTTAAAAAATAAATAAATTACTGATCCTAATAATAAAGCATGTATTATTTTAAAATGCTTTACTAAAAATGCATATGGTTTTTTTAGTATCATCACAATCACCCTATGATATAAGTATACATTATTTTTCTTTTTATATAAAGAATAAATAAGAAAAAAAGAAAAGATTTCTCTTTTCTATTTAAAATAAATGTCAAATACATTTTTATAATTATAATTAAATTCATTACTTGTAATAATTGGTAAGTTTCCATAATCATTATATCTATATATAGTATCATTTTTCATATAATATATATAATTATTTACTAGTTTTAAATCTTTTACGTTTTCTTCACTGAATAAGTAAATATATGATTCTTCAAAATCTTTATATATTTTATAAAAGTCATTTCCTTTTCTACATATAGCATATCTGTTATTATTTGTATATAAATTATCACAATTAAATGATTCATAATCACTTTCATCATAAGTGAAAATAACATTTTCTTTGTTTAAGTCATACACTGAAATTGCTTCTTCTTTTCCATTTACAATGTTAATTCCTTCTTTATCTTCATTTCCAACTATTCTTATTGTTTCTTTTTCTGGATCTATTTGATATTGTGTTAGATTACTTTTATCAAAAATATATAAACTGTTATTATATATTCCATTGATGTATGACTGTTTAGATAGTGAGAAGCCTAAATCTAGGTTTTCAATTGATTTATTAATAATATTATACTTATAGAAAGTTGAAATAGAAGCACTTGATGTATATTTTGGTATTAGATAGTAATTTCCAACTTTGGAACCTAAATTATTTTCATAAATATCTGAAACAGAAAAAGTAAATGAATCAGTGTCATCATTTTTATTAAACAATAATCTTTTATAATCATAAGTAACTATTATTTCATTTTCTTCAATGAAATCTTTATTTATAGTTAATTTTTCTTCTTTTCTTTGTTCACTTGATGTTGGATATTTATTTTCAATCAAATTTGGTATTGTTTTTAAGTACTCTACTAGTTTAGGATTATCTTTGACTGCTTGATATGCAACCACTTTGTCATTTGTTTTACATAAAGGAAGTGAGCTTCCTTTTGAGTATACTAATGCTACACATGAAATATCTTCATCATTATATGTTAGTAAATCTTTAACTATTTCTTTTTGTTTATTAAAAGTATTATCTACATCAAAAACAAATGATTCATCATCTTTATTTATTTTAATAATATAATAGTCATCATTACTACTTTTTATATAATGTTCTTCTATGTTATATTTTCCTTCTTTTTCAATTATGTAAGAGACATTATGACTATCTTTAATAAATGTTACAAGAAACTGATATCCTAATGCCAATATTAATAAAATAATTGAAAATGAAACTGCTTTTTTTATCATTTGTATCACACTTTCTTATAAACTAAGTAAAAACATTTCAAATAATGCATTACCTCGTCCATTACCACTTTTTGTTTTATAGTCTATATCAGCAAGAGTATCTAATAAGTGTAATAATTTCTTACTACTATAGTTATTACAATTATTAAGTGCAATGGAAACTGCATAAGGCTTTATTCCAAGAATATTTGATATTTCTTGTTGACTTAATCTTTTTTCATTTAAGACTTTTACGCAATAAAGATTTCTTATTCCACCTGCTACACTTGCTATAATATTTACTGAATCTTTTTCTTTTCTAGATAATCTAGTATATAGTTCAAAAGATTTATCTTTATTTTTAGTAACTATTGCATTTACTAAATCAAATATATCTTCATCATAATCTTTCATTACTATTTCATTAATATCTTCTATTCTTATAGTTTTATCTTTTTCACTATATTTATAACTAATAATTTTTTTTAATTCATTTAATATTTTTTCATTGTTATATAAACAGTACTCCGCAAAGTACTTAACTGTTTTGTTATCCATAGAACAATAATTTAAATTATTTTTTATTAATACTTCAGAAGATATTTTTGAATCAATAACTTCAACATTATCTTTTATTAATTCTTTTATTTCTTTTTTATCACTTAGTGAATCATTTATCATTATTAGATAATTATCACTTGGATTTTTTAAATATTCTTTTAACATTGATAGAGATTTATCAACATCTTTTGATAAGAATGTGCAATTATTAAATATTACTAATTTACAATTAGAAAGGAAATTATAAGTATTCAAGTCCTCTAAAACAATATTAATTGTAGAATCTGGATAATCATATTTAATAATTTCTAATTCTTTTATTTTTATATCATTTATTATATTTTTTATTTTTGTATCAATTGCAATTTTATCAGAAGAAATAATTATATAATTATTTTTCATTTTTCTTTTGATATTCCTTTTTTAGGTACATCATATTTTCACTAATATTTGTCTCGATTTCTGTAAGTGCATTTTTATCAATGTTTGAGAAAACTAATTCTTCTTTTATTGTATCAATTATTACTTTTCCCCATATTGCTCCACCTCGTATGTTTAAGTCATTATACATATAAGGCATTACAGAATCAAGAGCATATCCAAATATTACTCTTTTTCTACCTATTAGAATTCTTTTATTTGTTATTGCAACAATACAAGTTGTGAAAATATCATAGAATCTATTGTTTTTTTGTCCTACAAAAACATATTTTACTTCTTCGTTAGGATTTAAATGTTTTTCAATTATTTTTGAATTTGTTTTTAATCTCCAGCAAATTGTTTTTGGATATTTCTTTTTAAATATTTTAGCTGCCTCATATACTTTCACATTATCACCTTCTAACTAGAACACATTGCTTATTAAATCATCAATAAAACTTATTAATTTATTAAATATGTCTCCAAAGAAATTTAAAATCATTTGGAAAAAGCCAACTTTTTCTTCTTTTTTCTCCTCTTTTTCTTCTTTAGGAGTAACTTCTTCTTTTTTTTCTTCTTTCCAAATACCTATTTTTTTCTCTTTAGCACTGTTTTGAGCTTCTTTTAATTCATCTACATGTAAATAATTATCATCTACGTACATTATTTTTGCATATCCAAGTGAGATTAAGTCTTTTTGTAATAATACATCATCTACATATACCCATGCTTGAATTCTTCCAAATTTATCTTCTTTTTCTGCATTTGGATCATATTCTATTTTTATTTTTTTAGCATTTTTTAATGAATTACATACATAATCGCTTATTAAACTTTCATTTATTTCGTCAGTTTCATCATCTTTAATTGTTTCTTCTACTTCTATTCCAAGGAATTTTACTTTAATTTCTCCTAGATTTAACATAAATCTGGCACTATTTCCATCTACACAATTACTTAATGTAACAGTGTCGCTTGTTACTTCATTTGCTGCGAAGACTTTAAAAGGTAAAACAATGGTTAGAAGAATTAGTAATATAGTTATTTTCTTCATTATAAACCTCATTCATATTAATCATCGAAGAAATCATCAAAGAAATCATCATCTTTTGCTGCATCATCTAATTTAATAGTGGATGTTTTTTTAAAGTCATTTATGTATGCTTCTTGATCTTTTTTCAAATCTTTTAGTTTGTTTTCTATATCTTGAATCATTTCTTGCTCTTCTAAATCTTGTTTTGCTACTACTTGATTTACTCTTTTATTATTGTTTAAAACAGCATTAACTGTATCTTGTAATTCTTTATTTACTTCACTATTAATTCTTTTGTTATTTCTTTCAAGTTCATCTTTCATTATGATTTCATCAGTTATTCTATCATTAACTTTTCTTTCAAGTTCTTCGCTATTAATTTTAATAGAAGGTTTAATCTCATCATGTTCTTGTTCTTTTTCTTTTACTTCTTGCTTTTTGTCATCTATTTCTTCTATTTTAGCAATAGGAACTTCTTCTTTCATTCCTTTTAATTTTTCATTAACTTTCTTTTCAATCTCTTCATTTGAAATAATGAAATCATCATCTAGAAGTTCAACATTTTCATTTTTATTATATTCACTTATTGACTTTTTATTTTCTACTTCTTTAACATCATTTATTTCTTCGTTGTGATAATTGTTTATTGTAATATTATTTATTACGTTTTCTTTTTCTTCTTCTTTTTCTTCTTTATTAGTTGAAACAGTTTCTAGCTCTCTTTTTCTTTTTTCTTCTTGTTCTTTTTTCTTCTTTTCTTCTTGTTCTTCTTTTTCTATTTCAGCTAATTTTTCATCTATTTTTCTTACTAAATCATTTACTGATAGTTCATTTTTTGGTGGCATTACTGGAAATGGTATTCTTCCTCCAGAGTTTGTTCCACCATCTGTTTCATCTCTAGAACTTAATCCCATTCCCTTCATCATTTCGTTTATTTTTTGATTCTTTTTTTCTTTAACAAATTCTCTTATGTCAAAAATTTCAACTTTTCTTTTTTCTCTTGTAGGATAATCAACTTTTGGTGATGTACAATTTCCCCAATCAATTTTAAAATCAGGTACAAAGGAAGTTTTAAACGGACTTTTTCTCATTCTTAATACAATATGATCAAATTGTTTCATTCTTTGTAAGTCACTTACTGTAACAAGTGGAGTTGAAGCGGTTTTATCATCTTTTTTAGATTTCTTTTCACCACAAAGTTTACTTATTTCTTCAAGTGCTGCTAATTCGGTTGATATTAAGTAAATGATGTTTCCACAGTTACCTTTAATTGTTTCGGCATCATCTTTTCCATATACTTTATTTAACTGAGCAAAGTTTTGGATAATCATTGTAAATCTAATTTGTCTTGAACGTGCAGCAGTTATCATTGTTGTAACATCTTTTAAAGGTGGCATGTTAGCAAATTCATCAAGTAAAAAGTTTGTTCTACATGGAAGTTTTCCTCCATGAGCTTGTGCTACATCAATTAATGTTTCATAAATTTGTTTAATTAAGATTGTTGCAAGAGAGTGATATGTTTTTTTCTCATCTTGTATAATTATGAATACTGCTGTTTTTTGTGTTCCAATAGAATCTAGTTTGAAATCACTATAACTTAACATTTCAGATAAATTTTCACGTGATGCAAATAATTTTACTTTTTGTTTGAATACTGAAATTATTCCACCCTTTGTTTCATTAGGTGCCATTACAGTTCCACTTGCATTAACGTATGCAGCTCCTGCTGGATCTTTCATATTAAAATACTCTTTAATATAGGTTGATCCGCCAAATTTATCTTCACCAACTGTCGCTGTCATATTAATACTATTTATATTAATTTTATCTTCTGTTGTATCTTCAAACATAGCAAGTGCTATACCAGAAAAATAATCTGCAGCAGTTTTTTCCCAGAATGGGTCACTATTAGCATTTGTTTCATCATACAAAATATTTAAAGCTAAGTCATCAAGAAGTTCTATTGCTTTATCTTGATTTCCTTCTTTATAAAGTCTATAAGGAAGTTCAAGAGGATTCCATGTATTACCATTTTGTGGGTTACGGAAGTTTAAAAGAATAATGTTATAACCATTTTCTTTTAAAAGGCCTCCTGCTTTTTCATATATTTCACCTTTGGGGTCTGTTACTACTACTGATTCACCTTTTTTAGCAAGTACTTTTATTGTTGGTAAAATTGTATCTTGAGTTTTACCTGAACCTGTTGCACCTATAACTAGTGTGTGATACTCTCCGTCATCTACCCATAGTTCATGTCCATTACTAATTAGTGGAACTCCAGCATAATCTGATTTAGGATCGCTTGCTAAAACTCTTTTAACATTCTTGTCAGTTTTTATATCTTTAACTTTAGCCCAATCACTATATCCTCCACCACTAGAATTACTGATTTTTAATCCAACTCCTTCTTGAAATTCAAAGAAGTATGAATTAACACTTAGTATTAGTCCAACTAGTGCAACTATGTAGAATACCATAGTATGTCCGATATAATCTGGTGAAAAGGCTTCTAGTGGATTTAATCCATAAAACATTCCTTCACTTGCAAGACGAGGTATATTTAAAACTCCTAGTGCTACAACGTATAGCAAAAACAAGGCAAAAATTATAAAAATAATTATGTCTCTTGGAGTTGCAACAAACTTAAATTTCATATTAAAGTCACATCCTTAAATTCATTTTAAATCATATCATAAAAATGCTTATTTTTCAATATTTAAAAGGGTTTAACCATGATCATCTTGTAAATAATTATCTTCTCCTTCATATAATGAAGTTACTTCACATTTTTCTTTATCAACGGCATTTTCTAAAAGTCTTATATTAGCCTTTGGATAGAACAATCTAATTATTGCATCTTGTTCATAATCAAATACTCCAAAGTATCCTATTCCATACTGGCTTGCTCCTCTTCCATGCCCTCCAGATGGTGTATAAGAAAATCCATATTCAGTTTCTCCTGTTTCAGAATCAACACTTTCAAATTCAAATTCCCAACATATTTCTTTTGTTGCTTGACTTGGAGTTCCACCAGGCCAGTTAGGGACTCTATCAATTGAAGGTGAATATCTTATGCTTGTACCACCATATAATAAATCATGAGGCCTAGATTTTTGATTTTGAAAGCATGGACAATTTAGATATCTACTGTCAGAACTAATAAATGATCTACCAGTTCTTTTTGAATATTCATCAACATTTATTGGAAGATTTTGTTGTTCATCAGGTAAATAGTAGAATCCATTTTCAAGAGTATTTTTAATTGGACAAAAAGCATCATATTCTGTTTGATATACTTCAGCTTTTCTATAATCAGATACCACCATTCCTTTGGTTTCTTCGACAGCTTTAGCAATATTTGGATATTTTTCTTTAGAATATCCTGCATTGTAATTTTGGTCATTTGAACTATTTTCAATTGTGCCACTTCCATCAGTTCCAACTTTAGAAATTGCAAAACTTCTAGCTAAAATTGCAAATGCTTTAAGTGACTCTTCACTTCCACTATGATATTCTGCTAATAATACTCCACCGATATATTGATCTTCAAATGGAATAGATTCAACACTTCCATCTTTATTTTCAACTGTTATGTTTTCAATAGTGCTTTCTATTATTTTGTTTTTTCCGCAAGTTTTCTTAATCGTTTCATAATAATCATAAATATCATTTGCTATTTCAATTATTTTATTTAAATTGATTTTATAATTTTCTTCTGGATCATCGCTTTTCTCTTCGCTTAAATAATCTTTTAAATATTCATGTAAAAATCCACTTTGGTTAACTAAATTCCAAAAATAAACTCCACCTGTTTTAGGATCCATTTCATATACATACTCACCATTTTCATAATTAGTATGATAATACTCTCCTCTTTCAGTTGATAAAACTCTAACAACAGGTACTTTATATTTTCCACTTGGTGCTTCAGTACATTTGGCATTTAATTCAGCATCTGCTGCACTTCTAAATCCTTTAAACCAATTTGCAGGATTTAACCAACCATACCAAGGAAATTCATTTATTTCAAGGTCGTTTTTAGCATATTGTTCCATTGTTTCTTCTTCACCGCATTTTAAATCTTTAGCATATTCTGAACCAGGTGGTACATATGTTAGCATTTGCATTTTTGAAAGAAGTTCTGCTTGATCTCCCCATGAATCTAAGAATTCTGTCCAAGTAAGTGATTGTTCTTTAAACATATAACATTCATCTTCTCCACATGTACCATCATCAACTGGTGTAATCAAATCATTTTCAATAGGCGCAATTAAAGTAGCAAGTACTAAAAATTTATCTACTTCAAGACTATATTTGTCACTTACTTCTTTTGTAATTCTTTCAACTTTTTCATATAAACCAGGATAATTCTTAAAGATATTCATTTCTTTTTCATCATATTCATAACTATCTGATTCAACTGTTCCACCATTTATATTACTAAATATTTGACTATCAGCATTTTTAAATAATGTTGTAAAAATTAAAATAATAAATAAGATAGGAGCAACTATTCCAAGTATCATTAGAATAAGCATTCTTATTCTTCTTTCTTTTTCCATTTCAACTTTAACATTTCTAATGCCTTCTTGTGGATTGTCAGCTTTTGAATAGGCATCAAGATATTTTTGACCTTTTGGTGTTTTTAGTGCAGCATCAGTAGCAGCTCCTGCAATAGGATTAAATGCTCCTACTGCTTGAGAAATAGCTTTCCTTGCTTGTTCTTTCTTTTGTTTTTCTTTAGCTCTTTGCATTTTTACAGCAAGGCTTTTTGCTAGTTCATTGTTTTCTTCACCATATTGGTTTTTATTTCTATAGTCGTTTGCTAAATAGCCATTAGTCTTTTTTACTAATGAGTTAGAAGGAGGTGTATAAATTGGCTGATTGTGCTTAATTGTGTTATTTTGATTGTTAGAATTAGTTCTATTAGAAGTTTCATTATTTCTATGATTTCTTGCAAGATAAGCCATTTTCTCACCACCTTTTCATATAAAATAATTATATCACTTATATCGCATATTTCCTACAAATAAAACAAAAAAGTTAATGCTATTAACATTAACTATAAAATTGCTGGTACCAAGGTTGGTACATTGTTTATTATTTGATAAGCAAGATAGATTAATACTTCACTGGCTGAAAGAGTTCCTAAAAATCCTAAGAAATCATTTCCAAAGGTTGCTCTTGTTCCTTCAAGACTTTCAATCATTTCTTTATTTGCTTCTACAAAAGATTCTAATTCTTGAGGTGAAAAACTTCTTAATTTATCGATTATATCTTGATTAAACATTCCATTTTGTCCTGTTAGCCATCTAATTGAAAGATTTCCACTTTCTAATAAATCTTTAGCGGATTCTACTGTATATCCCATTTCATTAACAACATAGTTTAAAGCTTCTTCATAGCTATTAAATACATCTACTCCCATATTTGAAATATTAGGAATGCATGACTTTAATGCTTCATAAATAGAGTTCATATCAATTGTATTTTTTGCATTTCTAATACTTTCCATATAATTTCTAAATTGAGGAGTATCAATTATTTCTCTTATTCTTTCTGGAAGATTATTCCCAAAGGTATTTGGATCTATTTCATTATTTAAGTTTAAAGCTCTATTAATTTGTTCAGCTCTTGGAAGAAGTCCTGGATACTTTTCTTTCAAGTTTTCCATTATTTGTTCTATCTCCGCTTCACTAACTATGACTGGTTCTTCTTGAAAAGCATTGTTAAAATTTATATTATTGTTATTTGGGTTATTTAAAAGACCAAATTTGTTTGATAACAATATTAATAAAAGAATTAAATACCAGTTATCTACTGCATATTTACCTGCAAAAACAACTGGAGTAGCAATAAGTAGTCCTGAGTCTTTTAAAACTTCTTCAAGATGTTTCATTGTTTCTTCATTATCTTTAGCGTGTTTTAATTCTTCCATAGAATTTGCAATTTTCTCTATTTGAATACCAATTGCTTTGGGAAGTTTAGTTATAAAACTAAATAATCCCATTTTACTTTTTAAGAATTCGTCTTTATATCTTTTATTTAATAATTCTTTATGTTTTTTTAACTCTTCTTTTAATCTAATTTCTAGTTTTTCTAATATTGCGAGTGTATCATCATTAGGATTATTTTTTAATCTTTCTATATCATTTTTAATATCTCTTATTAATCTTCCATGATCTCTTATTTCTTTTTTTAGGTTCTCTTTTTCCATTTTATTCTCCATTTAATAGTTTCAAATTGAATTCTTTTATAATACTTTTTTCTTCTTCTGAAGATAGTCTTTCACTTTTTTCTTTGTTTATTATATCCACAAAGAGTTTAAGACCAATTATAGAAGTGTTATCAGTTACAAAATCGGTATAAATTATGTAATTTTTTTCATTTTTTTCATATTTTCCAATAACCGTGTATGTAACATCTAAGCCTACTTCATTTTTTCTTACAAATTTCTCCATAAAACCTCCTATTATTTTTTTTCATTTATCATTTTAATTGTTTCCTCTTCTGTAATTACAGTTAATAAGTATTCATCATTTTCTTTATCAACTCTTCCATAATACTTTAAAAATTCTCCGTTTTCATCAAGATTATAATCTGTAAATGTAACATAGTTTATTCCATTAATAGGTATAACTTCAAGTATATCGCACAACTCTCCTTCCACTATAAAACTTAAATCTTTGTAGTCCATATATCCTCCTATTTATACTTTTATTTTACTAAAGAAAATCAATGTTATCAAGAAAAAAAACTTTACTAAAAATAGTAAAGTTATTTATTATAGTCCTCCACCACTACCAAATGATGATAATTCTTCTGGTGTTACAACGACATTTATTCTCATTCTTCTATTTCC
>AUXO010733393.1_pt1 | contig 11943 bp, 8 predicted proteins | sample 768731 | NCBI WGS metagenome assembly AUXO01 (sample SAMN02715735, study PRJNA202380) | gut metagenome | biome: sheep rumen | host: Ovis aries | place: New Zealand: Palmerston North | reverse complement strand
GTTTTCCATTTATCTGCCTGTTTGCTTAATTCTATATGTGTTTCTGATATTTCTACTAAATTCGTAAGCAATTCCTTCATAATTGCAACTTCTATGGTAGGATTTTTGGTTACAGGCATAGGATGTCCTGTTACCGTCGGTGTTACATTTTGATAGTCAAGAGGGGAATTTTCGGGGGAACATGCAGGATATAACACTATATTTCCTTTTTTGTCTTCATAAATATAATCCTCATAGAATTTTGCCGTTTCTATCATAAACGGTAAGATTTTTTTATTAAATGTTTTCTCATCTTTTGTTGAAAGATAATACTCATAAAAATGCCTTGAAAGCCAACCTGCAACGCCGATAAAGTGGAGGACTACCGGAACAAAAGGTGCAATATATTTAGTTTCCGGAGATAGAATCGTTCCAACATAAATACCTCTGCAATCAAAAAGTTTTTTCGCACATTCACGAAATCCATCCATTTTACTATGATAAAAATCAATTAATGGGTAAATTAAGGAATTTAATCCGCCGACTGCCGCATGCCAGTGTATCATCTGAACATTTTCATTTGCAACATGTGCTGCCCACGGTCGATTGTATCCGCATGACCATAACCCATATAAAGGAAACGGTAATCCCTTTTTTGCAACGCCACTGATAAATAAATACCTTCCGAATCTCCAAAGTTTTTCTATTAACTCCGCAGAACACTCACTATCCATTGCCCGTGCAATAAGTTCCTCGTTTGAATGAAATTTTCTCCCGTTATATAGCCTTACATCTGCTTTGTTATAGAGTCTTGTATATAAAATCCTGTTTTCCTTAAATAATCTCATATAATCATTTGGAGTATTATTTAAGTCTTCTACAGCAGATTTTTCTGCTCTTTTTCTATCTTTTCTTTTTGAAAAGGCTTTTATTAAAATCAGTGTATTTTTAGCATTTGAGATTTTGATCTCATTTTCCGATACTTCTACAGTACCGTCAGATACTGCTTTTGTTGCAATACCAAAGAATTCTCCTTCGCTTTTTGAAGAATAAATAATACACCCGTTTTCAAAAGAAAACCGTGCGTTCTTTGCATCATTTTCCTTAACTTCTTGTTCTATTTCATTCTCAAAACTATCATAAAATTTATGGTTTAACAAAAAATCAGCGGATTTGCTGCTTTTAATCTGCATAACAACTATATCTCTTTTTCGGGAAACAAAGGTTCTTCTTAAAAAATCCGTATCATCAATTTTATAATTTATTTCAGATTCTGCTGAATCCATATGAATAATTCTACGATATTTACCATAAACGCCTTTGCAGTCAAAACACAATCGGACACAGCCCAACATTCGTGGATAACCGACATCAATATCATAATTCTCAGACTTAAGTGCATCGAACATCTTAGCACAAGCCTGTACCACTTGCCCTTTTTGCTCCAAATCACGCATTTCTTTTAGGGAATATGACACATCCGGCAAGTCCTTCTCGTATCCATGATGCCATAAATCTGCACGACTTATTGCGATTTTCTCTATACACACTCCTCCATAAAGTGCCACTCCTGTGTTTCCATTTCCCAAAGGTGTGCAGTCTCGCCATTTTTCCCCATAAACCGAAGCGGGTTTCATTTGGTATAAATCATTTCTCGTCATAAAGATATCACCATTTAATCCACTTTTTAAAACAAGCAGCCACAGTTTTGCAGCTGCTTGTAAATTTTACCCTACTATAAAGGTTTTAAAGAACGAATAGATAATTATTAAAACTACCCGTTTTTCTTAATCCAGTTTTGCATTCTTGTATCTGCCGATTGTGAAGTTTCTTCTTTAATTCCTGCACCTAAACGAATCAATTCCTGAACATATGCACTCCATTCACTATCAATATTCTTTGTACCATAGACAAAATTATATCTCCAAGTATTTGCAATATTATTCAAGTTGCTTGATATACCTTCTGACCGTTTCTTGCTTTCATCCGCTGTGAATGGAGCCGCATATGTGATTCTTGGTTTCAGATTACCGTATATTGATCGCCTTTCTGCAACCTGAAGTTTTGCTGCCTTTGCTGTAGTTTCATCAGAATATGTTCTTTCATTCACAAAGAAGTTTAGCATTTCTTTGCTCATATAACGCGGAACATGATGGCCTATCCATACTTGTCTTGTATCTACACCATTATTATTGCGTACCGGCTCACCCTTTGAATTATAGTTCCAATAAGTATTTTTGGACGGAGGGCCATACTCGGCAACTGCTGCACCTTCTGTTGTAAATAAATAATCCATGACACGAACTGCTATTTCAGGATATTTACATGTCTTTGAAATAAAACCCCAACACGGCCAGCACTGATCTATGTCCATATATGATGGTTGTTGTTCTCCCTTGCCTGTAGCATCAATAACGGGAAGCAGAGTATAATGGTTAATATATGTTTCAGGACTCATTACGGTTTCATAGTTTGCAGCACCGCCAATAACACCTATTGTCTTAACAGAAGCATCAATTATGCTTTTTGCTTTAGCAGCATTCATATTTCTTATCTCGCTGTTGTATAAAAGACCCTCTGAATAATAATCCGATAAAACTGATAGTGAATCCTTATATTCATTCATAGTATAAGCGTATTTTATTTTATTATCCTTTGTTCTTGTAAGATCGGAATAGCAGCCTATTCCGAAGAAACCATACCAGCTTGTAGGTACTTCGTCAAGGAAGATCATTGGTATTTCATCTTTTTTGCCATTGCCGTTAGGATCGTTGTTTTTAAATGCTTTTAAAACATTTGTTAATTCATTTAAAGTCTTTGGAACGCTTAAGCCCAGTTTTTTGAGCCATGTTTTGTTAATGAAGAAAAAGTCCGTATAAAGGAATGTGTCCTCGCGGTAAAGCGGCAAAGTATAAATCTTATTGTCATCCGAAGTGCATAGATATTTTATATCTTTATGCTCGTCAAAAAACTTATGAATATTTGGGGAATAATCTTTATAATCATTGTAAGAATACAATTTCCCGTTGTTAACATAAGCAGAAAGTGAAGTAACGGAGCCAAATGAAGCACCCCAGAACAAATCCGGTGTTTTTCCGCTGGCGAACGCAAGAGCAACTTTTTCACTTGCACCTGAAACTGAAATCATATCATACTCAAAATCAATATTTAACTTTTGAGATAAGAATTTACCTAATGCCCTGTTGTTGGGATCATCGCCGTTTATATCATCAATCATCATAACTTTGAGTTTTACTTTTTCCTTAGCAATTGGATAACCTTTAACATAGCAGTTATTCACTACTTTTGAACCCTTGCTGGATTGATTGATAAGCATATTTCCGTCTGTTTTGGAATTTGAATTTTTACCTGAATTTGTATCATCGTCTGAAGTGCCGGAGCCACCGCCTACTACTTCATAACCCAAGACTTCATCACTGATTTGAGAGGAAGTGTTGTTTTTCTTACATGCAACAACTGAAAACAACATTAGAATTGCTAACAGTAGGCATGCAGATCTTTTAACTACATTTTTCATAATTTTTCTCCTTTTGGTTTTTATATTTAGATAGACTGAAAAATCAGTTAATCTACAAAGTTTATTCACCGGTAATGCCCGATGTTTCGATACCTTGCCTGAATTGCTTCTGAATTATAAAATAGAAAATCAAAACAGGTAAAACAACTAAAAATGTTCCTGCCATCGCCACACCCGCTGTATATATATCCACTTCTCCTCCCGAAATCAAGGCTTCGGACATATCTCCGGTTTGAGTTATAGAGGAATATAACCCCGGAAGCAGCATAGGTAAAAGTTTCTGTGAACTCTTTGTGAGATATATTCCGGGCTCATAAAACTCGTTCCAATGCCAAACTATGCTCAAAACAATACTCACCACTACTGACGAAGTTGATGCGGGAAGCGCTATCCTAAAGAATGTCTTTACCGGTGTGCACCCGTCAACCGCTGCTGCTTCTTCAAGAGAAACCGGTAAAGATAAATAGAATTGTCTGAAAAGAAATATAAATAATGCCCCTCTGAGTCCGTATCCAAAAAAAGTCGGTATAATCAGCGGACCAAAACCGTTTGTCATTCCTAATCCGGAATATAACAGATACTGAGGTATTATAATTGTCTGTACGGGTATAACCATTGAGAGTATCAAGAGCATAAAAAACAGTTTTTTCCCCTTAAAATCATATCTTGCAAAGCCATAACCCACAAAAGAACACACAAACACATGCCCTACCGTAGTAATTAAGCAGTAAAGAACCGATTTCATAAGACTTGGTATGTATTTTAATCCCTCAAATGCAATTTCGTAATTGTGAAAATAAAATTCATTTATAACCCATGTAATTGTCGAATCATTTACATCTACAGGAGACTTAACAGAAGTTATTAGCATATAAAGAAATGGATACATAAATACAACACATAAATCCAATAACAACAAATACATAACGGCACGAAGGATTTTTCCTATAATAATGCTTTTCTTTTTAGTTAAATAGTCCGCCGCCTTAAATATTGACATTTCCTTCAAAACAGAATCCTCCCTATGCTTTGCTATGTATTCGTTTAATGAATGGATTAATAATCAAAAAGATTATTGCCAACAACACTAAAACAACAACAAAATATAACCATCCCAAGGCTGCCGAATATGCAAATGCGTTTTCTTTGAACGCTTTTGCGATAATATAATTTAAAAGATCGCTATCATCAAAAGCAAAGGAAATAACAGTATATACAGCATTAAGCAGTAAAATAGGAGTTATCATGGGAAGTGTTATTTTCCAAAATATTTCCCACTCACTGGCACCGTCTATTTTTGAAGCTTCATATAGACTTTCGGAAATGCCTTGAAGACCGGAGAGAGCAAGCACAATTTGAACTCCTGATTTCCACATAACAAGAGTTATGCGATTGAAAAACTCATTAACATAGCCTGTAACTGTTTTGCCTATATAAGATTGAACATTCGGCGGTAAAAGCATTCCCCGCGCGAACTCCATTGAATCGCTCTGTACATTCTGACCTAATAGTTGTTTCATCACATAACCTGTACCTAAAAGCACGGGAAGGAAAAATACCAATCTGAAAAAACTCTTGCCCTTTATATCCCTGTTCACCAGAATTGCGACAAGCAGAGAAAAAATCAAAATCATAGGTGTATAAATAAGCATATCCGTTATACTGGATATTAAATATCCTACAAATGTATCGTCTACAACAAATGCTTCCTTATAATTGTTTAATCCCGCAAAAGAAATATCGAATACATTTGTTATGTTTTTAAGTTCTCCAAAACTTAACGCCAATGAATATATTACAGGATATATAAGTAAAAATACTGTTGCAAAGAGCCAAGGTGATAAAAATACATATCCTGCGCGTCTTCTCCGTTTTTCAAAACTTGTAACCTTACGCATTTTATCACCCACCTACAATCAAGTAATTCTTTGCTTCAACCGTATGCCCGTCAACTACGCAAGAAGCCTCGTTGTAATTAACATACACCGAAGTACCGTTTGAATAAACTGTGCATGACACTCCGTCGCTAAGCTTCTTATGAGCAGAAATCGTTTCATTCTGAAGATTTGAAAAATCTTTATTTAATCTATTATGAACTTCTGCAATTTTGTTTTGCCAAACAGAAAATTCCGAGGAAAACACGCCGCTATATTTTGTTTCCAACAGTTTATCGGTTTTCTCATAAGTTAGAATAAAACTTGGTATACTCCCTGTTTCCACCCATTCAAGAATACATCTTTCAAAGTCATAATGATTATTTCCAACTGCTCCCGTGTACGGTATATAGCCATGAATTACCATTTGATAGAAGGGTACGGATTCGGTTGTGTATATATAACCGCTATCTTTTTGCGGAACGGAATAAATCATATCTGCGTACGGAAGTATATACGCATTTCCTGTTGTGGCGGAAATCCTTATCTTATCTTTATTTGCTTTTGCCATAACGGACACATAAGACTCCAGAATTTCCTGTGTTGTACAAACATTTTTGCTGCTATAATCGGGGAATGCCAACTTTCCCACTGTCAAAAAATTTAGCCCTGCTTTGCCATAATCTTTTTTAAATTTAGAATATGTTTTATCCAATACACGAACCGAATTTAAAATATATTTCGTATTTGTTTTATCAATGAAGAAATCCCCGAAATAATTTCTAATCGCATCTTTTCGTGTGTTAAAAGAGCCAGTTTCAGAATTTGCAAGTATCGGTTCAACATCAAGGGATAGATTATAGCCTGACTTTTCACAGTATTCACGAAGTTTTTTCAGACCGCTCTTTCCACCCAATTTCCCTTCCGCACTTATATTTGTAGGCAAAGCATCCCATCCATCTTTGCCCCAACCGGAAAGTAATATATCTAACTGACTAATACCGTTTTCAGAAAACCATTCTGCAATTTGCTGCGACTGTTCAAATGTTGTCATCTTTTGAAGAGTTGATGAAAAAATACCGTTTTTCTGAACTCCACAGAGCAGATTTAATGATAACGGCATATCTTTAAATTGGTTTTTTCTGCTCAATGTTCCATTATCTACCAAATGCTTTCTATAACGGTTAGCCATACCGCTGTAATTGTTTTGTTCACCTGAAAGCAGATAATAATAGCATTTTCTATCCACCTTGTTTCGTTCTTCTACTAAAGAAGAAATCGTTGTCTGATTAAATTCAGTAGAAGAAAAACTACGATAATTATATGAAATATATGCACGGAACAAATCGGAAACTTGATAACCCGGCATAGAGACATTTATCTTTGCATCAGCGTCGCCTTTATCTATGACAGCCACAAACCCATCTTGCGTTTGTGAAATACCGAAAACCGGTAATAATGCACCATAAATATTATCATCCCAATTTCTTTCAAGTTGAACATATGTAATATCGCTACTTCCGTAAACAGCAAATTGGTTAAGCGAAGCTGTAGTATTATTTAATTCACTGAATTTCATAATAGCTCCGCTGCCGTCGGGATAAAAAATGTATCCGTTTTCATCATTTCGGGAAGCACCAAAATTATGAAGCATAGATATAGATATTAATTTACCGTTTTTTTCTTTGATTTCTTTGTCCGGAATATGATAATAAAAACCGTCACTATCAGTTCCGAATATAACCTTGAAACTTAAATCTATTTCTTTAATCGAAACATCAAGGATAAGCGTTTCATCTTTTATGGAATAGTCGGCATTTATATCCCTGTTTGATCCATCGTAAAGTATGTATTCCTTTGAATTGCCTTCCTTATCGGCAGCACTTACGGTTAAAATCTGCGAAGAAACCGAGGCGGTAGGAGTTTCTTGATGATAGTATTCATCCATCAAGACATTAGACCATACTTTCCCGTTTTTACTCACAACATAAACATCTAATCCCGAAGGATAAAAATAAAATTTAATGTCTTCATTTTGGGCAACTAAATTCATATCAGAAAACGCAGGTGTTTTTAATGAGATATCTTCAGTAGTTTCTTCGAAAATCAAATCAGAAATATCAACATCATCAGAAGAAAAACCTTCTGCTAAGCTCATAACTGTAACAGCCGATAGCATAATAACCGTTGCCAGCAAAATGCATTTTAATCTACGCATAAAACCACCTACCTCGCTTTAAATCGTATTTCTTTTATCAAATTAAATACTAAAGAAAACAATTGAACGGTTAAAGCATAAAGTAAAATTAAAACAGCCCACAAAACAACCATTGCAATTAAAGACAATAGTGTAACACCAAATACTTTTGATAAAGAATAATCGTTAAGAACAGCTAAAGAAACAAGAAGTAAAATTATCATCCAAACAAGTCCCGCATATCTTATTACACCAAAAAAGCCTGCTTCTTCCGTACTCATAAACTGTGATGCGATAATTGAAATCAATGTAAAAAAAGTATACGGTACAGAGCAGTATGCAGAAACTAAAAATTGTTCTTTAAAAGTGCTTTCTCCATCTAATAAAGCAGTCATAGCATAACTGCAAACAACCCAGGAAAAAAGCGGCACAGCAAAAATTACTGTTTCAAGTATAATATTTATACTATCATGGTTCTTTGTTGCCAAAGGAAAATGCACTAAAAAGTTATAAACATAATTTGATAAAACTGCGGCAGAATAAAAGGCAACCGGAATCCAGAGTTTATATTTCTTTTCACGCTTTATTATAGTGATACAATCTATAGGAGAACAAATAATAAGGAGAATTTTCTTTAAAACACTCACCTTTTCATTCCTCCCGAATAATAATCATCTACCGTTTTCTTGCTTTTTTTGAACATTAAACGGACTGCAAAATATATGCCTGTTATCAGTGCGGCTGCCGCTATTACTATCCATCCGAAATACTTTCTGAACAATTCATGTCTGTATTTTGAAAAGGCCTTTGCATAACCTGCTTTATCGTTGGCATTTTTATAATAGTTCATGGCCTTTTTAAAATTCTTTTGCTTATATAAAATATTACCCATAGCTGAATTCGCTAATGAACAATTCACATTAATATCAAGTACATCTTTCCATTTTTCAATAGATTCACGGTATTTACCGTCTTCAAAATCTTTATAAGCCGCAAGCAGGCTTTCCATATAACTTGTAGATGAAAACTTATGGATTGCGCCCGTTGAGGCATCAAGCACATAAACTTCTCCTTTGCTGTTCATATCTAAAGCAACAGGATTAGAAAACTTACCCATTATACTTCCGATTCCTCCATAAGCGACAATCATATCACCTTTTGAGGTATAAGTATAGACTCTGCAACTATGCCTTTCGAGTGCATGTATAATTCCGTTTTTATCCGCACATATATCAACAAAAATAGGATCTCTTGCCCAAGTAGATTTATCCTCTTCCACCCTTTCTCCGTATACGCCTGACGGAAATATATTATCTCCGTCAACATTAAGGACTCGGATTTGATTAGCATTGTCATTCGCAACTGCGTATATAAGACCATTATCGCCTATTTCAAAAGAGTTATATGACGCTGCTTGTTGAGTTACCATCTTGTTTTTTTGAATTTCACTTCCAAATGTGCGAATAAAAAACTCCTTTAAATTGAAAGATACTTTATTAGCACCAACAAATCCTTTGAACTCATTATTTGCATCTATCATCATAAATTGTTGTGCTTGAACAAGATAAATTAAACCTTGTTGGCTTATCGCGATTCTGCCGATAGAAAAATCCACAATATTAGATAACAAATCGGTTTCAGGTTTTACGAATTTTTCTATCTGTTTGTCATTTTCATCTATATGGATGATTTGTTCATTTCCGCTGTCTGAAATAAACAAATCGCCGTTATCTGTTACATAGACACTTTTTGGCCCCGAAATTGTACCGCCGTTTGTATAATCCCGTAAATACTTACCGTCTTTATCAAGCATCACAATACGGTCATTTTGTGTATCCGCAATATATATATTATCTTTCTTGTCTATGAAAATGTCCGAGGCATCTATGAATGTACTGCCGTCATTATCAAAATTTGAAATGATTTGAGTACAAGAATAGCAAACCGGTGTTTTGATGTGTTCGCCATTCTCAATTACTAAATTCATTTCGGGTACGGCTTGTACTGTAAATGAAAACATCATAAATAATAGTACAAAAACAACTACTGTTTTCAGCAAAATATTTTTCATGTTTTTCTCCCTGTATTACTTTATACCAGAATGAGCCATTGTAGTAAGCACTTTGCTCTGCATTACTAAATACACAATTATTACAGGTAATGTCATAACCAAAGTCGAAGCGGCGACTGCACCTGCAGTTGTAAAAGCCGCTGCACCCGTACCTGATATCATTTGTACTGCCAAAGGCAAGGTCTTAAGCGTTGCCTTACTTGTGTAAATAAGCGGTCCCATATAATCATTCCAACTTGATATAAATGAAAAAACAATCAAAGTAGCACAAGCAGGCTTCATCATAGGCATTATTATCTTTGCATATATGTATAGCTCACCGGCTCCGTCCATGCGTGCAGCCTCTAACAAAGCATCGGGAATTTGCTCCATAAACTGCTTCAAAAGAAAGAAATTAAAAGCTACTGCAACCTTTGTTATTATAAGTGCACCGTATGTATTGAGTACGCCAAGTTCTTTAACAACTAAATAACTTGGTATTTGCGTTACTGAAGCAGGAAACATCAAAGCAGCCATAATAATTGCAAAAATGAAATTACTTCCGCGTGGTTTTTGCTTTACCAAGCCATAGGCTCCAAGCGTTGAAATAAATACAGATATTGCCACAGATATTACAGTAACAAAAACACTGTTAAATACATATCTCAAAAACGGAACTTCTGTACCGCTCAAACAGTTAAGCAAGGATTTAAAATTTGAAAATGAAGGTCTTTTTGTGAAAAATGTGGGTGGGAAAAGATACAGTTCATCTATGGGCTTGAATGCCGTAACCACCATATAAACAAGAGGTAATGCCGTAAAACATACCATCAAGAATAAAAAAACAAAAAGTGTTATTCGTGATGCACTGATTGAAAACAGATATTTGCCTTTAAAACGAATACTGCGACCTGATACTGTTGCCAAAATATATCACCTCATTTTTCAATCCGAAGCCAGTACCTTGCGGACTATCTTACCCATAGAATATGTTATAGCAAATAATATAACCGCTACGCAGGATGCATAACCCATTTCAAACCGTGTAAACGCAAAATCGTATAGATGCCCTACCAAAGTGTGTGCGGCATAATCCGGACTGGGGAATCCTCCGACTGCAACGGCTATCTCAAAAACACCAAAAGCTGCTACAATTGAGTTGATTGCACCAAATAAAAGTTGCGGTTTCATCTGCGGTAGTATTATATATACTAATTCCTGTGTGGAATTTCTTATTCCATCTATTTTAGCCGCTTCGCTCAATTCCTCCGAAAGGCCTTGAAAGCCTGCTATAAAAGTAAGAAAAGAAGTTCCCATACCCATCCAGACAGATATAAAAATTACTACACCAAGTATATAATTTGTATCTAATGTCCACTGTATCGGAGAGGATATAATTCCTATACTCATTAATGTATTGTTGATAAATCCGTACGAATCTGAAGAAAAGAAATAAAGCCACACTGTACTCATCGCTATACCGCTGCATATTGATGGAGCATAAAAAGCCAATGAGAAGAAATTACGCAGTTTTCCTGTTTGACATATAAGCCATGCAAACAAAAATGACATTATATATGAAAGAGGACCTGAAATCAATGCAAATGTAAATGTGTTTTTCAGGGCGATAATAAAAATATCATCTTCTAAAAACAAATATGTATAGTTGCTGAAACCAACGAACTTAGGCATACGCAACATATCATAGTCTGTAAAACTCAACACTATTGATGCCAAGACAGGCAAAATCGTAAAAAGAAAAAACAATATAAGAAACGGTGCTAAACACAAATATCCGATTTTGGTATTGTGATAGCCATAAATTCTGGTCTTTTTTCGTGTCATAATATTCACCAAATCCAAAAGCATTAATTTCTCGAATTATTTCTGCGACGCTCAAGTTCTTTATTGATGGATTCAACCGCAGCCTCAAGGGATTCTCTTGCATCCTGATTAGAAATTGCGGTCTTATTATAAGCAGTATTAAGATAGCGTGTTGTGTAATATCCACCTAAAACTATAGGCACCGCTTTTATTTGCGAAAAACTGTCTTTTATAACTACAAGGTCATTTTTATCCCAAGCCATTCCGTAAAAGGCTTCCTTATTAGCAGAATTCCATCTTGATGCCGTACCCATTTCTGCTTCAATGGTATAACCGAACTCTAATTGGATTTCGGTGGACATCCACCACTTAACAAAATCCCAAGATTCTTTAAGTTTCAAGTCTTTATTATCAAGAATAATTACACTTGTCTCACTTCCGCCTCCGCGAGTGTAGTTTACAGAGCCGTCATCTTTTTTTA
>AUXO010095368.1_pt1 | contig 11943 bp, 8 predicted proteins | sample 768731 | NCBI WGS metagenome assembly AUXO01 (sample SAMN02715735, study PRJNA202380) | gut metagenome | biome: sheep rumen | host: Ovis aries | place: New Zealand: Palmerston North | reverse complement strand
GAACGAGGCAAAGAACGAAGCAGGCTCGGAAAGAGAGCAAACAAGGTAAAAGGCAAAGCAAGTGAAATAGCAAAACCGCTCATACCAACTACCGGGGCATACAAACTCTTGTCTGCCGCCTCCACAAGCAAGGTGCCTATCAGCGGTCCGGTGCAGGAAAACGACACGACAGCCAAGGTAAATGCCATAAAGACAATACTTAACAGTCCGGAAGAAGAACGAGCATGACTGTCCAAGTATGTGGACCAAGATGACGGCAACCTTATCTCAAATAAGCCGAAGAAAGACAAGGCAAAGACCACAAAAACAATGAAGAAAAACAGGTTCAGCCAAGCGTTCGTGGACAGACTGTTAAGAGCAGAAGCACCGAAAAGAGCCGTTACTATAACACCCAAACCTACATATAATACAATGATGGACAGACCATAAAGCAAAGCATCTTTCGCTCCCCCACCCTTTTTGACGAAGAAACTGACAGTCATCGGTATGACAGGCCATACACAGGGGGTGAACACGGCAAGCAGACCTGCAAGAAGTCCTAAAAGAAAGATGTGCCACAAGTCATTGCCGCTGTCTGTATTCTGCACAACACCCTGACTGTCTATATTTTCCCGCGTGTTATATGAAAATGTTTCAGGTGAAGTGCATTGCGAGTCATCGCAGGCATTAAAGCGGATATTCATACCTTGCGGCATATCATTTTTTGCCACCGCAAGCACAAACTCATCGGAATATTCATCCCCGTCTGTTTCGCCGTTAATGCTGATGATGGTAAGATGCCAGCCCTTTTCTATTTGCGCCAAGAAATAGACACTGTCGTTCTTTTCCTCTGTATGCCATACCACAGGTTGCAGAATCTCTGCCATAACAGAGAGACTGCAAACAGCAAACAGCAAACAGAAGAATGTACGAATCCGTGTCATATTCCGAACAATCTATCAATCAAGTATTCCCACATCCGACGGCATACGCCAATCGCCTTTTGGCGAGAGACTGACACCTACCACTTTCGGTCCGTCCGGCATACAACTGCGCTTAAACTGCTGCGTGAAGAAACGGCGAAGGAAGACATCAAGCCACTTGCGTATGGTCGCTTCGTCGTATTGATCCTCAAACGCCATAATAGCCATATAAGCAATCTTTTCCTTGGTAAATCCATAGCGCAGGAAATAGTACATAAAGAAGTCATGAAGTTCATACGGTCCCACCTTATCCTCCGTGAGTTGCGTCATATTACCATCTTGGTCTGACGGCAACAATTCGGGCGAGATGGGCGTATCTATGATGCTATATAGTACCTCACGTAATTCGCTGCTATACAGGTTTTCAGCCATATATTTCACCACATATCGGATTACCGTTTTCGGTACACCGGCGTTTATGCCGTACATCGACATTTGGTCGCCCGAATATGTAGCCCAGCCGAGTGCAAGTTCGGACATATCGCCCGTCCCCACAACCAATCCATTGAGTTCGTTTGCCATATCCATCAGCACGAGTGTGCGCATACGTGCTTGAGCATTCTCGTAGGTGGTATCGTGTTTTTCAAGGTCGTGCCCGAGGTCGCTCAAATGGCGGGTAACTACGTCTTTGATAGGTATTTCGTGTATAGTTACTCCAAGCCCTTCCATTAGGCGTACGGCATTGTTATGTGTCATTTCCGTCGTCCCGAAGCAAGGCATAGTTACTCCGTGTACTCGACTTCTATCGTATCCGAGAAGGTCGGCTGTCTGAACGGCAATGAGCAGAGCAAGCGTAGAGTCAAGTCCGCCGCTCACACCTACTATAAGACTGTCAACGGCGGTATGCTCCCAGCGTTTGGCAAGACCGCTTGACTGAATGGCAATAACATCGCTGCAATATGCATATTCATCGCCCTGTGCGGGTAGGAAAGGTGACGGCGAGAAATGACGGTGTATAGGCTCCACCGTAACGGCTCCGTCTTCTATGGGGGCCACGTTTATTTTGCGATAATGACCATGCTGGTCTTTGGTAAAATTGGTATTACGCTGACGGTCAATACGCAGACGCTCAACATCTATCTCTTGTATTATCATCGAGGAACGGCGCAGAAAACGATCGCCTTCGGCAAGTATATCGCCGTTTTCTGCTATGTAGGTAGAGCCGGAGAAAACGACATCCGCCGACGACTCCCCTACTCCCGATGAAGTATAGACATATCCGCAGTGAACACGTGCCGACTGCTGTGTAATCATCTGCCTACGAAAAGCGTTCTTGCCTGTAACACAGTTGCTTGAAGATAAGTTAAAAATAATTTCCGCACCTTGAATGGCAAGTTGGGTGGAAGGTGGCAGAGGCGACCACAGGTCTTCACAAATCTCAATTCCGAAACAATAGTTATGCGTTGTAAACAGCAAGTCCGGACCGAAAGGCACATCACCGCTCCATATCTCGATTGTCGGTATTCGCGGTACTAGTCCGCTGCCGGTTTGCTGCATAGTGGCACGACCTGATGTAAACCAGCGTTTTTCGTAAAACTCACCCGTATTGGGCAGATTCACTTTCGGCACTACGCCTATCACATCGCCGTCTGTCATAACAAAAGCACAGTTATACAAGTTGTTATCCACCTGAAGCGGTGCGCCGACGAGTACTATGATATTTTTGCCGCGTGTGAATGCACAAATCTCCTGCAAAGCCTGCAATGAGTTCTGCTGAAGCCGCCGTGTAAAAAACAAATCAGCCGAAGTATAGCCCACCGTTGACAATTCGGGGAAACAAATCACCTCCACGTCTTCGTTCACCGCTTCGGTTATCTGCTCTTTAATACAATGGACATTAAACTTACAATCAGCCACTTGCATAAGCGGTACTGCCGCCGCTACACGCACAAATCCGAAATTATTATTCATATTGTATTTTTGTTTATTATCCGTTCTTAATAAAGAAAGTACACGATAAAACGTGCAAAGATACGTATTATTATCAGTTTGTGCAAATTTTTAACCTATTTGCGATATTTTTCGCAAATTTATATCCTTTTCAAAATATGAGCGGCTACCTATGTTACGAACAACTAAAAGACGATTATAAGGTATAATCCTACACGAAAATAACTAAAAATTAAAAAATTATGTCAGAAAAATTTTTCAATTAAAAAAAAAGCAGTACTTTTGCGCCGATTTTCGCCCAATGAGTATTCATTACTTAACAAAGTATCATAAAATAGTGTGTCTGATACGTTTATTGTATTCGCTATTATGACACAAAAAAATATTTACTAAAAAATTAAAAATTATGACAAAAGCAGAACTTGTAAATTCTATCGCTCTTCAGACGGGCTATGATAGAGTAACGATTTTGAATGTCGTTGAGGCCGCTATGGCAAATGTAAAGAAATCTGTTGTTGACGGAGATAACGTATATCTTCGCGGTTTCGGCAGTTTCATTACTAAAACTCGCAAACAAAAGATTGCCCGCAACATCTCAAAGCAAACTTCTATCGTTGTTCCCGAACATAAGATTCCCTCTTTCAAGCCTTCTAAAGAGTTTTCTAATGCTCTCAAATAATTCAGACTATGCCTAACGGAAAAAAACACAAAAGACATAAGATGTCAACTCACAAACGTAAAAAACGTTTGCGTAAGAACCGCCACAAGCACAAGTAAGCCATAAATGTGCTTTATTTTAAGCTCTGTGGCAACAGACTGACTTTAGCGAAAGCCGGTTTGCCACAGAGTTATTTTTATACCTTATATAATAATTGACATATTGTACTATGAAAAGCGAACTTATAGTTGACGTACAACAGGATGAGATATCCATTGCGCTCACCGAAGACGACCGCTTGCAGGAAATCAACCGCGAAAAGCGGGATACTGATACTTTTGCAGTGGGTAATATATACTATGGTCGCGTGCGCAAACTTATGCCTGCTCTGAATGCGGCATTTGTGGATGTAGGTCACGAAAAAGAGGCTTTTCTTCACTATTTGGATTTAGGTCCCAACTTCCTGTCGCAAAGAAAATACATCACAAAAGCCGTTTCCGACCGCCGCGATATTCCCTATATGACCGACTACGTTGACAGCGAGCCGGAAATGGGCAAAGAAGGACAGATAAGCGATTACCTGCAAGCAGGTGATATGATACTCGTGCAGGTCATAAAAGAGCCTATCAACTCCAAAGGTCCGCGTCTGACCGGCGAAATAAGCATCGCCGGCAGAAATATGGTACTGCTACCCTGCGCAAACAAGGTGATGGTGAGCCAGAAAATTAAGCGCGAAGCGGAAAAAGGCAGATTAAGACAACTGCTTCAAGCCATTACACCGGCTGGTTACGGCGTGATAGTACGCACGGTGGCTGAAGACAAACGCGCACAAGAACTTGACAATGAGATGCGCGTCCTGCAAAAAAAGTGGGAAGATGCGGTAAGGACATTGCAAAAACCGGCTAAACAAACTCAAAACCGCAGAAAGGACCCCGAAGTAAGACTTATCTGTGAAGAGATGGGGCGCACTACCGGTGTCATCAGAGATATTTTCTCACCCGATTTTGAGTCCATACAGATAAATGACGAGACTGTATATGAGCAGGTTAGGCAGTATATAGAACTTATAGCCCCCGAATGTGCCAAAAAGGTTAAACTCTATCGGTCGGAACAACCTATATTCGACAAGTTTGACATCACCCGCCAGATGAAGACGGGACTTGGCAGAACGGTAGGCTTCAAGCACGGCGGCTACTTGATAATAGACCGCACCGAAGCACTGTTTGCCATAGACGTAAACTCAGGCTCGAAGAAACTGTTTGAAGACCCCGAAGAAAACGCATTCCAGTTTAATATGCTCGCTGCCGACGAGATTGTCCACCAACTGCGCCTTCGCGATATAGGCGGCATCATCATCATTGATTTTATCGATATGGATTCCCGAGACAATCAGCAGAAACTCTACGAGCACATGAAAGAACTGATGTCGCGAGACAGAGCCAAACATAATGTATTGCCTTTAAGCAAGTTCGGACTAATGCAAATCACCCGCCAAAGAGTTAGACCCGCTGTAGAAATGGACGTCATGGAAGTGTGTCCTACTTGCGGCGGAAAAGGCAAGATACAACCCTCGCTGCTCTTCACCGATACGGTTGAGACTGAAATAGAGCATTATACGGAGCACTTCGGCAAAAATCTTCGAGTTGAGTTGCATCCGTTTGTCTATTCATACGTTTGTCGCGGGTGGCTCGGCAGCCTGAAAACAAAATGGAAACGCACTTACGGAGTTCGCGTTGCTGAAAACCAAGCACTCGGTATGCTTGAAATGAAAGTCTATGACCACAGCGGACAACTATTAAAATTAGACAATGGCAACGAAAAAGACACCGACAAACAAAAGTGAAAAAAAGCCAAAACAATTATAACAGGGCAAAGAGAAATCTCTCTTCTGCCCTGTTTTTTTATTTATTACACCTCTATTGGTACAAAATATTAGCAATTTACTGCAAAAATTTGTCTTTTTTAGCAAATAGCCGTATCTTTGCAAGTTGTTTGCAGTATGTCTGCTAAAATTATAAACTTCGATTCAATTATGAAATTTTCCCGTTCTTTCCCTATTTTGAGTGGCAGAAAATTATGCCGAATGGTGTCATTATTTGTTCTGATTCTTGCTTCGTCCGCTATAAGAGCAGATGTGTTTACCTCTATACTTAACGGCGAATATAACGCAAAACGTATGCCACAGAGCCTGATTGACAGCCTGCTTAATGGCAAAACGGAGCAGAGATATACTCTTATGAGCGAGAATGAGACCACACGTTTCAGACACTCAAAAGAAGCCGACTGGTATTTGCTCGACAGCAAGAAAAACCGCAAACTCACTATCGGTCGCGGCAGAGAGGCGCAGATGTCCCCGAACGGAAAGTATGTAGTATATGTCAAAGACCGCAAGCCGTATATATATAAAGTAGATTTTGCAACGGAAGTACCTTTTTACCAAGAAGATAACAAAGACATAATTGCAGGTGCATCAGACTGGCTGTATGAAGAGGAGTTTGGCATAACCCGTACCTTCGCTTTCTCGCCCGACTCCAAAAAAGTGGCATATATCAGTATCAATGAAGCTGCTGTGGACAGTTTTGCTTGGCAGGAGTATCTTAATACCGAGGCAGAGTATCTTCCCTACCCCCGCATGCAGCAACTCCGTTATCCCAAAGCCGGTAAAAGCAATCCGCAAGCCAAAGTTTGCGTATATGACATCGCGGACAAAACGATTTTGACAATGCAGGTAAATACATCTGAAGATGATTATCTGCCGCGCATAACTTGGCGCAGTCTGCCTGATTTGAAGGCAAAGAAAGGCGAGAAAAAGGAGATATACGAACTGATAGTTGAAAAAATCAACCGTGATCAAAATAAGTTGGAGGTGTTGGCGTGCAATCCTCAATCCACGGTTGCTAATGTCATATACAGCGAAAGCAGCGATAAGTATTTTATTGATTACTCGCTGTTTGACTCTTGGCAGTGGCTGCAAGACGGTCGTTTTGTCGTGTTAAGCGAGAAAGACGGTTGGCGCAAACTCTACCTTCACGCTTCCGACGGCAGACAACTCTCCTGCCTTACGCCTCAAGATGAAGATATAAGTTGTGTTTATGGTGCGGACGAAGCGGCACAAACCGTTTACTACGAGTGCGCCCCCACCCCGCTTACACGTCAAGCCTGCTCTGTTAGTCTTCGCAAGCCGTCTATAGTACGTATGACCGGGGCTGACGGCGTGCATCGTCTCATTCTCTCCAACGATAAGAAACGTGCAATAGATGTGTTTCAAAACACTTCAACTCCCAATCAATATATTCTTTACAACTTGAACAAAGGTATGCTTACCGGCGGGAAAAAGGTATGGAACAATGACTCCATAAAGCAAATATGGGAGGCTGCCGGACTTGCAAATCAAGAATTTACGGAAATCCCCGTTGAAAACGGCATAAAACTTAATGCTTGGCAGGTAAAGCCTGTCAATTTCGATGCCAATAAGACTTATCCCACAGTTATTCTGCAATATAGCGGTCCAGCCTCGCAGCGCGTGCTAAACCGCTGGAGCAAACGGTTTGAGTATATTTTGGCAGATGCCGGTTATGTCGTTTTCTGCATAGACACACGCGGCACCGACTGCCGTGGTCGTGCTTTCAGGAACGCCTCGTATATGCAACTCGGTCAGGTGGAAGCGGAAGACTTAGTCAGTGCCGCTGCTCATATCGGTTCGTTGCCGTATGTGGATGCCGCACGTATGGCTATCGGCGGCTGGAGTTACGGCGGTTTTCAGACTATTACCACTATGACTATGCCCGACTCGCCTTTCAAATGCGGTTTTGCCGTGGCTCCCGTCACTAATTGGGAACTTTACGACAGCGGATATACCGAAAGATATATGCGCCGCCCGCAGGTGAACGACACAGGTTATGCACTGACCGACCTTACACGACATGCCGCAGACCTCAAAGGCTACCTGCTCATAGTCCACGGACTGGCAGACGACAATGTACATGCACAAAACACATTGCTCTTTACCGATGCACTAGTTCAGGCAGGCAAACAATTTGATATGCAACTGTATATAGACGATAACCATTTCTTGCGCAAACGTGGTAACTATATACACCTGCATCGCAAGATAATGCAATTTTTGAAAGAAAGACTATAGAAGTAAGAAATTAGAAGTTTGACATTAGATTTTTATACTTGATTGATATGAAAAACAACGGAAACAGCAATGTAATAACGATTGTTATTATGTTTTTCCTTTTCGGAATGATTTCTTTTGTAACCGGACTGCAAGACCCGTTCGGCGTGATTGTAAGAGCGCAGTTTAAGGCTACCAATGCTATGTCCCAACTCGGTAACGCTGCCAACTTTATAGCCTATGCCTGTATGGGACTGCCTGCCGGTATGCTGCTTAAACGCTATGGCTACAAAGTAACTTCACTGCTTGCCGTAGGTATCGGATTTACAGGTGTTTGTATTACGTTTTTAAGCGGCAGATTGGCAAGTTTCGGCGTTTATCTTACCGGCGCATTTGTCAGCGGATTTTCTATGTGTATGCTCAACTCCATCGTCAATCCTATGCTTAATACCATAGGTGGTGGCGGCAAACGCGGCAACCAACTCGTACAATGGGGCGGCAGTTGCAACAGCCTGAATGCCACCATCGTACCCGTTCTCGTAGGTTACCTTATTGGCGAAGTTACACCCAAGACACAGATAAGCGATGCCAATCCCGCACTATATATAGCCATGGCAATATTTGCTTTTGCTTTTATAGTCATCTGTTTTGCACATATTCCCGAACCGGAACTTGAAGCGGCACGAGTACGTATGGAACGCGGCGAACAGCGCGAAACGATGGGAAAATCCATAAAAGAGACTCTTCGTTACAGACATCTTATTCTCGGCTGTGTTGCTGTTTGGCTGTATGTAGGCTTGGAGGTAACGCTTGCCAACGTTACCAATCTATATCTGACATCAGGCGAAATAGGCGTACTGCCGTCTGTGAGCGGGATAATAATAGGTGTATATTGGTTCCTTATGCTCTGCGGACGACTGCTCGGCGGTATGTTCGGCAACAAAATATCTTCCCGCGCAATGTTAATCGGGGTCAGCAGCGTATGTACCGCTCTGATAGTGGCCGGTATGTTGCTTGGTGATAACACTACCGTACTCTTCCCCGCCATAGACAAACATACATTCCTTATGATATGGCAAGAGATACCGTCAGGGGCAATGTGCTTTGTGCTGTGCGGTATATGTACAAGCATAATGTGGGGTGCTATTTTCAACCTTTCCGTTCAAGGGCTCGGCGAGCATACGAGCATAGCAAGCGGACTGTTTATGATGATGGTCTTCGGCGGCGGCATACTGCCTATCGTTCAGAGTTTTGTAGCCGACAAGACGGACTTCATACCGAGTTATATCGTTCCGCTTATTGCCATACTCTACATCCTTTGGTATGCTATATGGGGAAGCAAATATCATAAGCAAGGAGAAAACAATTAAGTCTAACGGATATGAGTACCAATGGTTTAACATACAACGAGCGGCTCAAACGCCATCGAAAAGTAACGGAAATTATATTCTGGCTGATACTCGCTTTGGGTATAGCCAATATCAGTATTCTTATCTTTACCGGCGAACATACATGGGAGGAAATCGCTTTTCGCACAATGCAGTATGCTGTTATGTTAGCTGTTATAAAACTGCCTCATATATTGCATATCCGTTTTCAACTTGACATACCATACGAGATTTCGACCATATTGTTTCTATTCTGCTTTTTTGCCCTTGTACTCGGCGACGGTATGGATTTCTACGGGCGGTTCACTTGGTGGGACTCAGTCTTGCACGCCTTTTCCGGACTGTTGCTGTCGTTGGTTGCACTATGGCTCATACATGTCATAATGGCGAAAAACGATAAATACATATTCTTCAACAAGTATTTTCTTTCGCTCTTCCTTGTTATGTTCTCGCTCGGTGTAGGTGCTTGCTGGGAGATAGTGGAATATACCTATGACTGCATAGCAGGCACTAATACACAGCAGTTTATGGCAAGTACCACAAGTTCTATCATTACAGCCGAAGATGTGCCGCTCTGCGGACATGCAGCGTTGAGGGACACGATGAAAGACCTTATCTTCGACCTTGTGGGGGCTGTGTTGGTGGCTGTATATGGTTTTGTACGGCATAACAAGATGATAAAACGCTATTACGAGGCATTTCACAACAAAAACAGATAAAAGCGGATATGGCAAAAATGCAGAAAACTTGCACGGATAGCAAATAATCCGTAACTTTGCGCGTTTTTGTAACTAATGTAATTATGCGAATAATAGTAGCAGGAGCGGGAGAGGTCGGTCAGCACCTTGCCAAACTCCTTTCCCGCGAAAATATGGACATCAGTCTGCTTGACGAGCAAGCCGAACATCTCGGCGACCTTGAAGCCAACTACGACCTCATCACTCGTGTAGGTTGCCCCACTTCCATTCACGACCTCAAAGACATAGGCGTTAAAGATGCCGACCTTTTTATAGCCGTTACTCCTAATGAAACGGAGAATATGACGGCGTGCCTTATAGCCAACCAACTCGGCGCGAGGAAGACACTCGCTCGTATAGACAACTACGAATACCTGCTGCCGGAAAACAAACGCTTTTTGGAAGGTATGGGTCTAAACCATCTTATCTATCCTGAGGTGTTGGCAGCCCACGAGATAGAAGAGTCGCTGCGTACCAACTGGATGCGCTATCATATTTCACTGTGTAAGGGAGCGTTAGAACTATGCGTGGTGAAAGTAAGAGACGGTGCAGAGGTGCTTGAACAGCCTTTCAAGTCCGGATTTTTCGACCACGGGCGCTATCGTATAGTGCTTATCAAGCGCGACAATCAGACCATCTTCCCACACGGCGATGATGCAGTGAAAGCCGGTGATATGGTATATGCCGTCTGCACGAAAGACAATATGGAGTTCTTGCGCGAACAACTCGGCAAACCCAAGCACGAGATACGCCGCGTTATGTTCTACGGCGGTACACGAATAGCGCAAAAAGCCGTGCAGAACCTGTCAGACGACCTTGAAATACGCATACTTGAATCCGACTTGGAGCAGTGTCAGAGGCTGTCCGAGAAATTAGGGAACGCCCTCGTTATTCACGCCGACGGTTCGTCTATGGAAACGCTCAAAGACGAAGACATACAGGATATGGATGCCTTTGTGGCTGTTACCAAACAAAGTGAGGCAAACATCTTCGCCTGCCTTGCCGCCAAGCGTTTCGGAGTGGGCAAGACGATAGCCGACATAGAAAACATAGACTACATATCTATGGCGGAAGGTCTTGATATAGGTACCGTGCTGAACAAGAAAAATATCACCGTCAGTTACATTTACCAAATGCTGCTCAATGCCAGTGTACTCAATGTGAGGAACTTAACGAGTGCAGATGCGGAAATCGTGGAACTTATCGCCACCGAAGGCAGCCGCATTACTCGTGGGCAGATACGAACGCTAAACCTGCCCGAAGAGGTGTCTATAGGCGGAATTGTCAGAGCCGGAGAAGGACTGTTAGTCAACGGAGACACACAGATAGTGCCGAACGACCAGATAATAGTGATTTGCAGAAGTCATAATATTCGCGAACTTGAACGCTACTTCAAATGACACGTGCCTTCAACAGAAAACTTGTGTTTCGCACCTTGGGTGCACTTCTACTGATAGAAACGCTTTTTATGGGGCTTGCCACACTCGTCAGTGCCATATACGAAGAGCCTGATACAGAAGCCTTTGTGGTAAGTATGCTGCTTACTATGATTGCCGGTCTGTTAGGCTTGAGAATAGGTCGGAATGCCCCTAACCGCACCGGCGAAAGGGAAGGCTATCTTATAGTGGCTCTCGTATGGCTCGTATTCTCCATATTCGGTATGCTGCCCTACTATCTGTCCGGGGCGACAAACAGTATTACCAATGCCTTTTACGAGACGATGGCAGGATTTACAACCACCGGTGCTACCATCCTGACAGACGTGGAAAGTCAGACCCACGGCATACTCTTTTGGCGGGCTATCACGCAATGGCTCGGCGGATTAGGTATAATAGTGCTATGCGTTGCCATTCTGCCTATGTTCGGACTTGGCGGTATGCAGCTTTATGCCGCAGAGGTTACCGGCGTTAGTTATGAAAAAATATCTCCTCGCATAGCCGATACGGCAAAACTGATGTGGGGTGTGTATATGCTTCTTACAGCCACAGAGGTACTTATACTTTGGCTCTTTGATATGAACCTTTTTGATGCCGTGTGCCACTCTATGTCCACCATCGCCACCGGCGGCTTTTCTACAAAAAATCTGAGCCTTATGGAGTATTCGCCCGCTATACAATACACGGTAGCCGTGTTTATGCTGCTCTCGGGTATCAATTTCTCGCTGCTTATCCTCTTCCTTCTTCGCAAG
>AUXO015358149.1_pt1 | contig 11944 bp, 10 predicted proteins | sample 768731 | NCBI WGS metagenome assembly AUXO01 (sample SAMN02715735, study PRJNA202380) | gut metagenome | biome: sheep rumen | host: Ovis aries | place: New Zealand: Palmerston North | reverse complement strand
TGTAGCTTCTAAAACTACAATGCCTATACTAGAAGGAATATTAATTCAAACAAATGATAACGAAATAAAATTAACAACCTATGATTTAGAAATAGGAATAGAATATATAATGAATTCTAATGTTCAAGAACAGGGAAGTACTGTAGTTAATGCACTAACATTTAGTGAAATAATAAGAAGACTTCCTGATACAGATATTACAATTTACCTAAATGAAAATAATTTATTAGTAATAGAATGTGAAGGATCATTATATAAGCTTGCTACTATGAATCCAGATGAATTTCCTGAATTACCTAAAATAGAAGTAGAAAATTCTATTACATTAGAACAAAACACATTAAAAAATATGATAAGAAAAACAATATTTGCAGTAAGTAATGAAGAGAACAGACCAATATTTACTGGATGTTTATTTGAAATAAAAAATAACAAATTAAATATTGTTTCAGTAGATGGATTTAGATTGGCATTAAAGAGTAATTATATACAGGCAAATGTAAATGATTTTAAAGCAGTAATTCCAGGAAAAACACTAAATGAAGTAAATAAAATAATGAATGATTCATATGATTCAATTACATTAGGTGTAGCCAAGAATCAAGCAGTATTTGAAATGGAAAATTGTAGAATAGTAACAAGAATATTAGATGGTGAATTTTTAAATTATAATAATGTAATTCCAAATACTTGGGAAACAAGAATAAGAATTAACAAAAATAATTTACAAAATTGTTTTGAAAGAATTAGTTTAATATCTGCATCTATTAATGAAAAAGAAAAAAAATATCCAGTAAAAGTTTTAGTTGATGCAGGAAAAGTATTAATTTCTTGTACTAATCAAACAGGAGATGCAAAAGAAGAAATATTTGTAGAAACAGAAGGAAAGAACTTAGAAATAGGATTTAATCCAAAATACTTTTTAGATGCACTTAAAGTAATAGAAGATGAAGAAATATATGTAGATTTTGGAACAAGTATTTCTCCAGCAGTAATAAGACCTATAGACGATGGAGAATATACATATATGATTTTACCTATTAAATTAAAAGATTAGAAGAAATGTGATTTTATGTATATAGATAAAATTAAATTAAAAAATTTTAGAAATTATGATAACCTTGCAGTTGATTTAAATCAAGGAATAAATATTTTTTATGGAGATAATGCACAAGGAAAAACAAATTTAATAGAAGCGATATATTTATGTGCTCTCCGGTAAATCATTTAGAACTAAAAAAGATAATGAACTAATAAAACTAGATAAAAAAAATTGCTTTATAGAAATTGAATATGAAAAAAGTGATAGAAAAGGGAAGATAAGTTTAGAAATAGAAGATGGAAAAAAATATTCTATAAATGAAATAAAAATAAAAAAATTAAGTGAACTTCTTCGGAAATTTATATATTGTTTTATTTAATCCTGATGATATGTCATTATTAAAAAATGGGCCTTATGAAAGGCGCAAATTTTTAGATATAATGATTAGCCAATTAAAATCTGGATATGTATATAATTTAAATCAATATATGAAAACACTTGAACAAAGAAATACATATTTGAGACAAATAAAATTTGAAAATAAACCAGAAGAAATGCTAGATATTTGGGATGAAAAAATAATAGAATATGGCGAAAAAGTGTATGAGTACAGAAAATTATTTATAGAAAAATTAAAAGAAAAAGTAAATAAATTTCATAGCCCAATAACAGAAGGAAAAGAAGAATTATCAATTGAATATATATCAAACTTAGAAAATAAAGCAATTTTTAAAACGAAACTTAAAGATAATAGACAACTAGATATAAAAAAAGGATATACAAGTCTTCGGAATTCATAGAGATGATTTTGAAATAAAAATTAATGGAAAATCAGTTTCAGTTTATGGATCTCAAGGACAACAAAGAACAACAGTAATATCTTTAAAATTATCAGAACTTGAAATAATATATGATGAAGTAGAAGAATATCCAATTTTATTATTAGATGATTTTATGTCTGAACTTGATGATAAAAGAATTAGAAGATTTTTAGAAAATATAAAGAAAAATCAAGTTATTATTACATGCACAGATAAAATTAAATTAGAAAATTCAAATAATAGCTTTTACAAAGTTGAAAATGGAAGTATCATAAAAGAATAAATATTTATTTTATTTAATTGGAGTGATATAATGTATTTGCATATTTGTAAAGAAACAATTATAAAACAAGAAAGTATTATAGGCATTTTTAAGATGTCAACAATAGAAAAAACAAAAGAATTTAATGATTTAAAAGATAATTATGAAAAAAACAATAACTTAATAGATGAATCAGATAATGATAAAAAATCATTTATAATTACAAATGACAAAGGTTATATTTCTAATATTTCAGTTGAAACATTAGAAAAAAGAGCAAAATCAATTGTTTAATTGGGAGGAAAATAATGGAGAAGTTTGAGCATAATTACGGGGCAGAACAAATTCAAGTATTAGAAGGACTAGAGGCAGTAAGAAAAAGACCTGGTATGTATATAGGTAGTGTTTCTGTAAGAGGATTACACCACTTAGTATATGAAATAGTAGATAATAGTGTTGACGAGGCATTAGCAGGATATTGCAAAAACATTCATGTAACTATTGAACCTGGAAATATAATATGTGTTGAAGATGATGGAAGAGGAATACCAGTAGATATTCATCCTAAAACAGGAATTTCAGCTGCTGAAACAGTTTATACAAAACTACATGCAGGCGGAAAATTTGGTGGAGATAGTGGATATAAAGTTTCAGGAGGACTACATGGTGTAGGTGCTTCTGTAGTTAATGCTTTATCAGAATGGGTTGAAGTTACAATTCAAAGAGATGGCGGAATGTTCCAAATGAAATTTGAAAGAGGAAAAACTATTCAAAAATTAACTAGAATAGGTGATTCAGATAAAACAGGAACAAAAGTAAGATTTTTTGCAGATGGATCAATATTTGAGACTTTAGAATATGAATTTAGTGTATTAGAAAATAGATTCCGTGAAATGGCATTTTTGACAAAAGGGTTAAATATTATAATAGAGGATAAACGTGTAGAACCAGAAATAAAATCTGAGTTTTGTTTTGAAGGTGGCTTAAATTCATTTGTTGAATACTTAAATAAAAACAAAGAAGCAATTCATCCAAAGCCAATATACATTGAAAAAGGTGGAGAATTTCCAGTAGAAATAGCTATTCAATATACAACAAGCTATACAGAAAACATATATTCTTTTGTAAATAACATTAATACAATAGAAGGTGGTACTCACTTAGAGGGATTTAAAAGATCACTTACTAAGGTATTTAATGATTACGCAAAAGCTAAAAATATACTAAAAGAAAAAGATACAAATTTGCAAGGCGAAGATATAAGAGAGGGAATAACAGCTGTTATTTCAGTTAAAGTAAAAGAACCTCAATTCGAAGGACAAACTAAGACAAAATTAGGGAATAGCGAAGTCGCAGGAATTGTATATAGTATAATGAATGATGCTTTATCTACATTTTTAGAAGAAAACCCGGCTATTGCAAAAGCAATACTTGAAAAATGCGTAAGTGCTTCACGCGCAAGAGAAGCGGCAAGAAAAGCAAGGGAACTTGTAAGAAGAAAAAGTGCGTTAGAAACAACAACATTACCTGGAAAACTTGCAGATTGCAGTAGTAAAAACCCTGATGAATGTGAGGTATATATAGTAGAGGGAGATTCAGCAGGTGGTAGTGCAAAACAAGGAAGAGATAGAAAATTTCAAGCAATACTTCCACTTTGGGGAAAGATGCTAAATGTTGAAAAATCAAGAGCAGATAAAATATATAATAATGATAAATTACAGCCAGTAATACTAGCAGTAGGAGCAGGAATTGGTAACGACTTTGATATAACAAAAATACGTTACGGAAAAGTAATAATAATGGCAGATGCCGATGTTGATGGCGCACATATCAGAACATTATTGCTTACATTCTTCTATCGCTACATGAGACCACTTGTCGAAAACGGAAATGTATATTTAGCTCAACCACCATTATATAAATTATCTAAAAAAGGAATAAAAGATATTTACTGTTATTCAGATGATGAAATGAATGAAAAACTAAACGAAATAGGAAGAGAAAACGTTAACATACAAAGATACAAAGGTTTAGGAGAAATGAATCCGGAACAGTTATGGGAAACAACAATGAATCCAGAAAGCCGAATATTAGTTAAAGTAAATGTAGAAGATGCAATGAAAGCAGATGAAATAATGACACTACTTATGGGTGATGAAATAGAACCAAGAAGAGACTTTATTATATCAAATGCAAAATTTGTAAAGAATTTGGATATTTAATTTAATAAATATAATGAAAAAAAGGTACTACTAAAGTACCTTTTTTCATTATAAAGCCTCTACTCATTCACGCCTAAAACAAACCTTCATAACTTTTTCTACTAATATGCATTGCTGCATAAATAATAAATAAGCCACAAAAATTTATCATTCGGCTAGAAAGCAAGAACACCCGAGGCGACCATATTCATCCAAAACGAGGGACTAATAACAATCACATCTTCTATAATAGCAAAAATATTTTTTTAAGAAAAAAATATAAAGCCTAAAAAAATATTTTTGCTTAAAACAAAGATATAAATGCTCTCATAAGCTCAAAATAATTTCATATATTACAGCAATATATTATAAAAAAGACCAATGATATTACTTGCATACAAGAAATTACCTCTATCGCCGACGCCATAAAGTCTACCTATAAAACCTTACTACATCTTTGAACGAATTTAGAAAAACCTTAAAAAAGATCTAAATAAACTCTTCGCTGAAAACAAGTAGAAACCTTATGCTATTATTATGATACATTTTAAAAAATATATACATAAATTTTTTTATTATTAAGTATTGTGTAAAAAAACATATTTATGTCGAAAAAAGTCAAAATATTTTAATTGACAAAAACTGGAAATAAGATTATAATCAATTTAGTTAAAATCAAAGGAGAACTAATTTTGAAAAGCAAGTTTTATTCTGTACAAGATTGGTTACCATTTAAAAAAATTTTAGATTCAGGAATTATTTTATTAAAAGACAATTCATTTATTAAAATCTTAAAAATATTTCCAATAAATTATAATTTAAAATCGGAATTGGAAAAAGAAGCCATTTTAAATTCATATAAAATATTTTTAAAAACATGTAACTTTAATATTCAAATTTTGATTCAAAGTAACAAAAAAGATTTATCCAAAAATATTTCCCAAATAAAAGAAAAAAATATAAACACAAAAAAAGAAGAATTAGCGGAAAAATATATAGAATTTATTAAATCAATGAATGAAGAGAAAAAAATAAGCTCAAAAAATTTTTATATTTTAATAAAAGAAGAACTAAAAAATAATAATGAATATAACGAGAAAATAATTATTCAACAATTAAATGAAAACTATTTAAAAATAAAAGAAAGCATATCGCGATGTGGAAACAAAGTAAAAGAAATAAATTCAAAAGAAGAAGTTTTAAAATTATTATTTAATTCATTAAATTACAGAAAGCAAAATAAAAAAGAATTTTAGGTTCATAATAGCGTGAAAATTGGATTCTAAAAAGAATAAGGGGATGATAATAATTAAATATTTTAAAAGAAAACGAGAACATAAAAAAGAAAATAAAATTGAAGGAATTATTTCTGAAGTTGATATTATTTCGCCATCTTATATAAATACAACAAATCCCAATTACATAGAAATAGAAAATATGTATTATTCTGGATTGCTGATTGTGAATTATTTTAGAGAATATAATGATTTAATTTTGAAACAAATAATAGAAAATTTAGATAATATTAATATTTCGATTTTTTATGAAAAACAAGATAAATATAAAATAATAAGAGACTTAACATACCATATAGGAAATGTTGGAGCAGAGTTAAAGGACATAAAAGAAAGCAATGAGCAGATTGATATTGCAGCATTCGCATACAATGATGCTAAATATATAAGAAAAGAATTACAAATAAACAATGAAGAAATATACTTTTTATATATTTATATTGAATTATTTAATACAAATAAAAAAGAATTAGAAATTAATATAAATAAAGTAGAGGGAATATGCAATGCAAATGGGTTAATCACAAGAAAAGCAACATTTAGACAAGTACAGTCATTTATGTGCACAATGCCAGCATTCCAAAATGAACTTCCAATAAAAGATGCATGTAAAAGAAATGTTTTAACAAGCGGACTTGTTTCAACATATCCGTTTATATCATCAAGCATTTATGATGAAGACGGACTTTTTTATGGACTAGATTTATATAATTATTCATTAATTTTTTTAAATCGATTTAATCAAGAAAAATATAAAAATGCTAATATGTGTATTTTTGGAACAAGTGGAGCAGGAAAGTCATTTTTTACTAAGGTTTTAATAATACGTTCATATCTTTTAGGAATAGAACAATATGTTATAGATCCTGAAAGAGAATATGAAAAACTTGCAAATGCTTTAAATGGAACAATAATTAAAATTGGGCAAAGCTCGAGCACATATATAAATATTTTTGACATAAGGGAAGAAAGTACAGACACTGGCAGAGGGTATTTGGCATATAAACTGAATAAATTAATAGGCTTTTTTAAGTTGATTTTTGGAGAATTAAATGAAGAGGAAAAGGCAATTTTGGAAGAAAAAATAATAAAGCTTTATGAAAAAAAGAAAATTACATTTGATGATGAGTCACTATATAAAAAAGGAAATAGTAAAGTTAATATAAAACCAGTATTTAAAGAAGCGGAAGATATGCCAGTTTTAAGTGAGTTATATGAAATTTTAGGAGAAGATGAAAGAACAAAAAACATGCAAATAAAATTAATTCCATTTGTAAAAGGATCATTAAATTTCTTCAACCATGTAACAAATGTTGAGCTTGATAATGAACTAGTTATCGCAGATATTTATGATTTAGGTGAAGACAATTTGACATATGGAATGTATTTGTTTATTGAATTTTTTTCTGATCATATTAAAGCTAACAGAAAGAAGAAAAAGGCAATTTATTTAGATGAGGCTTGGAGACTTATAGGAGTAACATCAAATAAAGATGTTGCGAGTTTTACTTATAAAATATTTAAAACCATAAGAAAATATGGAGGGAGTGCAGTTGCAATTACTCAAGATGTATCAGATTTGTTTAGTTTTGAAAATGGAACTTATGGAAAATGCATTTTGAACAACTCTAGTATAAAATTATTTTTTTCATTAGAAGAAGAAAATATAAAAATATTATCAGAAAATACTAATTTAACAGAGAAAGAAAAAATAGAAATAAAATCATTAAGAAAAGGTGAAGCTATTTTATTTGCAAATGATGAACATACATTATTGAAAATTGAAGCAGCAGAATATGAGAAAAATATTATAGAATAAAATGGAGGAATTAATGTGAAAAAAATTATTACAGCTATAGGAAATCCAGAATTAAATAAAGAATTAAAAAAAACAAATAATTTTGAGGTGCTAGCTGATGATATACAATATCAAGATGGAATATTTGAACTATTAGAAGAAAATAATATTGATATTTTAATTCTAAGTGAATTATTAATAGGAGAAAAAAACTTAAAACAATTAATAAAAAAAATAAAAGAAAAATATCCAAAAATAAAAATTGTTTTATTATTAGAAAAAGAAAATTCTGAAAAAATAAAAATTGCAAAAGAAGAAAAAATAGAAAATATTTTTTTCCATAATAAAATTTCAATAGAAAAATTGATAGAAAAAATTAAAGAAATAGCAACACAAAAAAATATTGAAGATGAAATAGAAGATTTAAAAAAATTAATTATTGAACATAATAAAGAAGATAAAATTATAAATAAAATAAAAAACAAAATAAAAAACAAAATAAATCGTAAAAAAGAATTTAATAAAAAAAACAATAACATAATTATAAATGGAAAAATAATAGCAATATCTGGTGTACATGGAGCAGGTAAAAGTTTTATTACTGGAAATATTGGAGTTAATTTAAGTAAAGAAAAAAGAAAAATAATAATACTAGATTTTGATATGTTAAATCAAAGCATAAATACTTTATTTGGAATAAAAAAAACAAATATAAATAAATTAAAAAAATTTAAAGAAAAAAATAATGATGAAAATTACAGTGAAAACACACTTAAAATTAATTCACATTTAAATTTTATGTCATGCTCAAATTTTATTATTCAAAGAGAAAAGTTTGATATTCAAAAAATAGACGATTTATTAGAAAAATTAAAAAGAAAATATGATTACATTATTATAGATGTTTCCTCAGAATGTTTTTTAGATTATACAAAGTTCATTTTTAAAAAATCAAATAAAATTATTTTTATTACTGAAGCAAACTTATTAGATATAAAAAAGGCAATTAAATTATTAAATATTTATTTAATGGAATGGAAAATTGAAAACCAAAAGATAAATATTTTATTTAACAAATATACAGAAAATTGTATAGATGAAAAAATATTAAAAAATATTTTTTTTGAGTTTAGTATTTTAGGAAGAATTAGTTTTAATAAAAAATATCATTTGATGGTTAATAAAAACATGAAAAAAACTTTTTTATCAAAAAAAGAAAAAAGATTAGAAAAAGAATTATTTAAAAAAATATAAAAAAGGAGGGACATTAATATGGAAAATTTAGAATTAAATTTATCTACAAACAAAAACTTATCAAACGACCTAGTTACAGAAAAACAGCAAATGAACTTTTTGGAGACTAATTTAGGAAAAGCTGTTAATATAGCAATGGATATCGGGCTAAGAGCATTGCTACCTAATTTTATAGAAAATAGTGTAATTGAAATTAAAGACACTATTTTTAAAGAAGGATTTGGGGAAGGAATAAAAACTGTTATTAACTCGGGAATTGATTTAGGGAAAAGTATTGTAGGAGTTTTTACAGGAAAATTTGACAATATAAATCAGATGCAAGCGGCAATACAAAAAGGAGGTATAATTGACGGAACATCTAAACTGTTAGATACAGTTTTAAATAAAGTTCAAAAGCAAAATCTTATTCCTAAAGTAGCAATAAAAGCTATAAAACAGGGAAAAGATGTTATATTAGACAATGTAAGTAAAAACATAGAAAACACACTAACAAAGCAAGTAAGAGATGTAGAAAAATTAGAAGATTATTCAAACAAATGGCAAGAATATTATGAAAAACATGATTTTACAAACATGGAAAAACAGTATAAGAAAATAGAATCGAGTCTAAACAATATTATACCATTAGAATCAATGATAAAAAGAGCAAGAGAGATAGAAAACATTCATAATTTAATAAAAAATAATGGCAATAATTTTAATATTTCAGAAAGTGAATTGGAGGTTGCAAAAAAATTAATAATGTAGTAAAAAAGTACATATAAAACAAGAAAAAAGCGGATTTATTTTCGCTTTTTTCTTGCATTTTTCCTTACGGTTGTATATAATACAGAGGATAAAACAAATACAAGAAAAGGGGTAAAAAACGTGAGTGACAATGATGGAACAATTATAGAAAGAGACCTTGAAACAGAGATGAGAACAGCATATATTGATTATGCAATGAGTGTTATTGTATCTCGTGCTCTTCCAGATGTTAGAGATGGTTTAAAACCAGTACATAGAAGAATTTTGTATGCAATGTATGAAGATGGAATCACATCAGACAAGCCATACAGAAAATGTGCAAATACAGTTGGTTCAGTTTTAGGAAGATACCATCCACATGGAGATGCATCTGTTTATGATGCTATGGTTAGAATGGCTCAAGATTTCTCAATGAGATACATGTTAATTGATGGACATGGAAACTTTGGATCTATAGACGGAGACGGCGCAGCCGCAATGAGGTATACAGAGGCAAGAATGGCAAAAATATCTGAGCAAATGCTTGTAGATATAGAAAAAAACACTGTAGACTTTATGCCAAACTATGATGATCGTTTAAAAGAACCAATAGTCTTACCATCAAAAATACCAGCATTATTAATAAATGGTTCTTCAGGTATAGCCGTAGGAATGGCAACAAATATACCTCCACATAATTTAACAGAAATAATAAATGGAACAATAAAGTTAATCGAAGAAGATGATGTTTCAGATGATGAATTATTATCAATTGTAAAGGGACCAGATTTTCCTACTGCAGGAGTAATACTTGGAAGAGAAGGAATAAAGCAAGCATATTTAACGGGAAAAGGAAAGATAACGGTAAGAGCTGAAGCAGAGATAGAAGAAATGAATGGCAACAAACAAAGAATTATCGTAAATTCGCTTCCATATCAGGTAAACAAAGCAAGATTAATAGAGAACATAGCAACTTTAGTACGCGAGAAGAGAATAGAGGGAATTTCTGAGTTAAGAGACGAATCCGACAGAATTGATAAAGTTAGAATTGTTATTGAATTAAAAAGAGATGCAAATGCACAAGTTGTATTAAATCAGCTATATAAAAACACACAAATGCAAGATACATTTGGTGCGATTTTACTTGCGCTTGTAAATGGAGTTCCTAAGATTTTAACATTAAGAGAATGTTTAATGCATTATATCGAGCACCGAAAAGAAGTTGTACTCCGTAGAACAAAATTCGACTTAGACAAAGCAGAAGCAAGAGCACATATATTAGAAGGATTAAAAATAGCAATAGATAACATTGATGAAGTAATTGCTATAATTAGAGCATCATATGACGACGCAAAAGAAAGATTAATGAAACGCTTTGAATTAACAGATATTCAAGCACAAGCAATTTTGGACATGAGGTTAAAAACACTTTCTGGATTACAAAGAGAAAAAATAGATGAAGAATACAATGAACTAATAAAGCTTATTGCTTATTATAAAGAAGTATTAAGCAGTGAAAAACTGGTATTTGACATTATAAAAACTGAATTACTTGAAATAAAAGAAAAATTCGGAGATGAAAGAAAAACAAAAATTGTTGCTGCAGAAGGAGAAATTGAAGTCGAGGATTTAATAAAAGAAGAACAAAATGTAGTAACCTTAACACACTTTGGCTATATTAAAAGACTACCAATAGACACATATAAGAGCCAAAGACGTGGAGGCAAAGGTATATCTGGAATGACAACAAGAGAAGAAGACTTTGTAAAACAAATATTTACAATGTCAACACATGATACAGTTTTATTCTTTAGTAATAAAGGTAAACTATATAGGTTAAGAGGATATGAACTCCCAGAAGCGGGAAGAACAGCTAAAGGAACTGCAATAGTTAATTTGTTAAGTTTGGATCCTGGAGAAAAGATTTCAGCAATTATTCCAATTCAGAATTTTGCAGAAGGAAAATATTTGTTATTTGCAACAAAAAACGGATTAATTAAAAAGACTGCACTTGTTGAATACAATTCTGCAAGAAAAACTGGACTACTTGCAATTAACTTAAAAGATGATGATGAATTAATAGATGTTCGCCTAACAGATGGAGAAGACAATGTTGTAATTGTTACAAAAGAAGGAATGAGCATAACATTCGATGAAAAAGATGTAAGACCAGTTGGAAGAGTATCACAAGGAGTTATTGGAATAAGACTTGATGAAGGTGACTGCGTAATTGGAATGGAATCAATTATTGCAGGAGCAAAGGCAACATTACTAGCTATAACAGAAAACGGATTTGGAAAACGTACAGAGCTAGAGGAGTATAGAGTGCAAGCAAGAGGAGGAAAAGGAGTTATAACGTATAAGATCACTCCAAAAACAGGAAGCATAGTAGGAATTCGTATTGTTGAAGAGGATGATGACGTAATGCTAATTACTGATACAGGAACAATTATAAGGCTTAACGTAAAAGATATTAGTGTATTAGGAAGAAGCACTCAAGGTGTAACTTTAATGAGAACAAACGAAGGAAAAGTAGTAAGTATTG